>OLRC01000803.1_pt1 | contig 22306 bp, 19 predicted proteins | sample 1672081 | NCBI WGS metagenome assembly OLRC01 (sample SAMEA3136643, study PRJEB25190) | human gut metagenome | biome: human gut; feature: human-associated habitat; material: faeces | place: Austria | collected 2013
TGAAGAGAAGAGGCGGACGCAGAAGAAAAAAAGTTTGTGTATTCTGCGGTAAAGAAAATAATGAAATCGATTACAAGGATGTAGCAAAACTCAGAAAATATGTTTCTGAAAGAGGTAAAATCCTTCCAAGAAGAATCACAGGAAACTGTGCAAAACATCAGAGAGCTCTGACTGTTGCTGTTAAGAGAGCACGTCATCTTTCCATGATGCCATATGTTCAGGACTAATCTGATCGATATAGCTTATTAAAGTTTGGGAGCTGTGTCCGGATTGCAGAATATGCTTTCCGGACGTAGCTCTTTTTTTAGTTTGTGGGAAATATCTGGCATAATTCATGGATATCTGGTATAATAAAAGGCAGCGTTTAAATAACTAAGAAAAAGAATGGTAAAGAGTGTTATGAGTGGAAAATTAAAATTAAAAGGCCATCTGAAGCATTTAGCCCGCTGGCCACTGTATTTGTCCGTTCTGCTGATTGCATTGAACATTCTGGTATATGTGATCAACATCAAAGCAGGTGTGGTTGTCACGATGGGAAACGTCCTTTATCTTGTGGCAGCGATTGCACTTCTGTTTTATCACAGACCATTGATGTTTAATGATCTGATTGCTTTTGCCAGCCAGTATGAGTTTCTGGAAAAGAGAGTACTCGAAGAACTGGCACTTCCATATGCAGTGATGGATATGCAGGGGAGAATGATCTGGTCAAACAGAATGTTTTCTCAGCTGACGGGAAAAGATCCGTTTTACAGAAAGAATGTCAGTACGATCTTTCCGGATATTACAGCGAACAAACTTCCGGGACATGATGGAAAAGATATCACAGAAGTCAGTACCCAGTTTGGGGACCGCATTTATCGTATCTCTATGCAGAAAGTTTTTCTGGGAGAGTCTGTTGCACCGTCCAAACTGCTGATGGATATTCCGGAAGCAACGAGTCTTATTGCAATGTATCTGTACGATGAGACTGAGTTAAAGGAATATATCCAGGCGAATGAAGACAATAAACTTGTTGTTGCTCTTGCATATCTGGATAATTATGAAGAAGCACTGGAAAGTGTAGAAGATGTCAGAAGATCGCTTCTGATTGCTCTGATCGACCGTAAGATCACGAAATATTTTTCCAATTATGATGGCCTGGTTCGAAAACTGGAAAAAGATAAATATTTTCTGATCATGAGGCAGAGTTCGCTGGAAACGTTGAAGGAGCAGAAATTCCATATCCTTGATGAAGTAAAAACTGTTAATATCGGTAACGAAATGACAGTGACTTTAAGTATTGGTATCGGTCTGAATGCTGCAACTTATCTTCAGAACTATGAGTATTCACGTATTGCCATTGAAATGGCACTTGGACGTGGCGGAGATCAGGTTGTTATCAAAAACGGTGACAGCATTACTTATTATGGTGGTAAGGCCCAGCAGATGGAAAAGACTACCCGTGTCAAAGCCCGTGTCAAAGCACAGGCGCTGAAAGAGTTCATGAGCACTAAAGAACGTGTTGTTGTTATGGGGCATAAGATCACAGATGTTGATGCTCTGGGCGCGGCTATTGGTATTTATCGTGCAGGTAAGACACTTGGCAAACCGGTACACATTGTTGTAAATGACCCATCTACATCCATACGTCCGCTTATGGCTGGATATATAAATAATCCGGACTATGAACCATCTATGTTCATTGACCGGAACCAGGCAATGGAACTGGTAGATGACAATACGGTAGTGGTTGTTGTTGATACAAATAAGCCAAGCTATACAGAGTGCGAAGAACTTTTGTACATGACAAAGACAATCGTGGTTCTCGACCATCACCGAAGAGGCAACGAAGTGATCCAGAACGCGGTATTATCCTATGTAGAACCATATGCATCTTCAACATGTGAAATGGTAGCTGAGATCCTGCAGTATTTCTCGGATGATCTTAGACTTCGTAATATTGAGGCAGATTGCATTTATGCCGGTATTATGATAGATACAAACAACTTCATTACACGGGCCGGTGTGCGTACATTTGAGGCCGCTGCATTCCTGCGTCGTTCCGGTGCGGATATGACCAGAGTGCGTAAGATGCTTCGTGATAATATTGATTCTTATAAGGCAAGAGCGGAAGCTGTTCGAACAGCAGAAATCTACAGAGGATGCTTTGCTATTGCAAAATGTCCGAGTGAGGGACTGGAAAGTCCGACAGTTGTCGGTGCACAGGCGGCAAATGAACTTTTGAATATTGCCGGTGTAAAAGCATCATTTGTACTGACCACATATAATAAAGAAGTTTATGTCAGTGCCCGTGCAATCGATGAAGTTAATGTACAGGTAATGATGGAAAAACTTGGCGGTGGCGGACATATTAATATTGCCGGCGCACAGGTAAAACGTCCGATTGACGAAGTACAGGATATGCTGAAAGAAATTATAGATGAGTTGTATCAGGAGGAAAAAGGCAAGAAATGAAAGTAATTTTATTAGAAGACGTAAAGGCACTTGGAAAAAAAGGCGCCATTGTAAATGTAAGTGACGGATATGCAAGAAATATGATTCTGCCGAAAAAACTTGGTGTTGAGGCTACATCCAAGAACCTCAATGACCTGAAACTCCGTAAGGCAAATGAGGAAAAGGTTGCGCAGGAGAACCTGGACGCTGCCAAGGCATTTGCAGAGGAGCTTTCCACAAAAGAGATCATCCTGACCCTGAAAGTGGGCGAGGGTGGAAGAACATTCGGTTCTGTATCCTCCAAGGAAATCTCAGAGGCAGCAAAAAAACAGCTGAATCTGGATATCGATAAGAAAAAACTTCAGCTGGAGAATCCAATCCGGAACCTTGGTGTTACCAACGTTCCGGTACGTCTCCATCCGAAAGTAACCGGAAGTCTCAAGGTTTGGGTAAAAGAGGCGTAATCGATGGAAGAGGCACTGATCAAGAGGATTCTTCCTCACAGTATTGAGGCAGAGCAGTCAGTGATCGGTTCCATGATCCTGGACCGTGATGCGATTCTTGTGGCTTCCGAGATTCTGACCAGTGATGATTTTTATCAGAAACAGTATGGTATTATCTTTGATGCCATGGTAGAACTCTGTAATGAGGGACAGCCGGTAGATCTGATCACCCTGCAGAACCGTCTCAAGGAGAAAGAACTCCCTCCGGACATCAGCAGTATGGAATATGTCCGTGACCTGATCGCTGCAGTTCCTACCTCTGCCAATGTGAAATATTATGCCAATATTGTCAGTGAAAAGGCAGTTCTCCGCCGGCTGATCCGGACTACGGAAGAAGTTGCCAATGCCTGCTATCTGGAAAAGGACAGCACGGAGACCATTCTTGAGGAATCCGAAAAGAAACTGTTCAATATTCTGCAGAGAACAAACGGCAGTGATTATGTACCGATCCAGCAGGTTGTATTAAATGCAGTCAGTAACATTGAGAAGGCTTCCAAGCTGAAAGGCTCCGTCACCGGAATTCCTACCGGATTTGTAGATCTGGATTATAAGACCTCCGGTATGCATGCGTCCGACCTTGTACTGATTGCGGCGCGACCTTCCATGGGAAAAACTGCTTTTGTGCTGAATATTGCCCAGTATATGGCATTTCGTAAAGATGTGACCGTGGCGATCTTCAGTCTGGAGATGTCCAAGGAGCAGCTGGTAAACCGTCTTCTTGCCATGGAATCCCATGTGGATTCTCAGAATCTCCGTACCGGAAATCTGAAAGATGAAGACTGGACGAAGCTGGTGGAAGGTGCAGATATCATCGGTGGTTCCAATCTTATTATTGACGATACTCCTGGAATTTCCATTGCGGAACTTCGTTCCAAATGCAGGAAATATAAGCTGGAGCATAATCTGGGAATTATCATGATCGATTATCTGCAGCTGATGAGCGGAAGTGGAAAATCCGATTCCAGACAGCAGGAGATCTCCGATATTTCCAGATCTCTGAAAGCGCTGGCAAGAGAGATCGATGTGCCGGTGATCGCGTTGTCTCAGCTGAGCCGTGCGGTAGAACAGAGACCGGATCACAGGCCGATGCTTTCGGATCTTCGAGAGTCTGGAGCTATTGAGCAGGATGCGGATGTGGTCATGTTCATCTATCGAGACGATTATTACCATAAAGATACCGAGAAAAAAGACATTGCAGAGATCATCATAGCCAAGCAGAGAAACGGCCCCATTGGAACCGTAGAACTGGTATGGCTGCCAAGGTATACGCAGTTTGTAAATATGAAAAAGTAGAGCCGTGCAGACGGAAAAACAAAATGCTGTCAGGATGAACACTTGTATTTAGCCTGACAGCATTTTGTTTTTCCGGCTGCACGGCTCTGCTGATAAGTCACATCCGGTAAAATTATGTCAACCGATTTTTCTTGCCATTTCCTGAATCCAGGGGTTATACTATAGACAGTAACAGTGAATCTCTACACAAGGGGGCGTTCACAATGGAAAAAAGATATACGGTGAGACAGGCTGTAACAATGACAGGCGTGAAATCTTATGTTCTGCGGTACTGGGAGGAAGAACTGGATCTTCGGATTGGGCGCAATGAACTGGGACACCGCTATTATACACCTTTTGATATCCAGCTTTTTCTTAAAATAAACGAGTTGAAAAACAGAGGTCTTCAGCTGAAAGCAATCCGAACGCTGATTCCGCAGGAAGCAAGAAATACTTATCCGTCAGACCTTGCAAAAACCGGCAGTGAAATCCTGGAGGGAGAAGCGGTTGAGATTGAAGATATTCCGGTAGGAACACCAGAAGAAGCAGCAGAAGACATGTTTATGGAGAAGCAGAAAACATCAAAGGAGCATAGAGAGGATGACAAAAAGATCCTCGAATTTCAGGAAATCCTGGAACGGCTGATCTATGAGGAAATGCAACGGAAAAAAGAAGGAGAATACAGGTGTCGTTCTTTGGATGAAGCCATCCGAAAGAAACAGCAGGCAAGAAGAGAGGCGGCAGCTGCCTGTGATGGAAAAAAGAATAAAAGAAACAGAAAAGGCTGCCGGTAAACCGGCAGCCTCATTCATTATAGCAGCTTATCAAGCTAATGATGCATTACTCAGCAGAGATAGCACCAACTGGACAGGCCTCAGCGCATGTTCCGCAGTCAACACAAGCGTCTGCGTCGATTACATAATGCTCGTCTCCCTGAGAAATAGCCTCGTTCGGGCACTCACCCTCACATGTTCCACAGCTAACGCACTCGTCAGAAATTACATATGCCATAATTGATATCCTCCTTTTAAATTGTGTATTGTATGTATCCCCTACCAGGGATTCTATTCCCATTCTAATATATCTGCATAAAGAATACAAGTATAAATTTATAAACAAAACTGAAAATTCGTAACCCGTTGATTCCATTCCGGATTCGTATTATAATAGCAGAACGGAATGAAATATTTCGATAAAACAGTAAAGGAGAATACAATCATGGCAAAAGTTACAAAGAGCATGCTGATCGGAGAACTGCTCACTGTAGACCCGAATATCGCACCGATCCTGATGAGAGCAGGAATGCATTGTCTTGGCTGCCCGTCTTCACAGATGGAATCTCTGGAAGAAGCAGCAATGGTCCATGGCCTGGACGCAGATGTCCTCGTAGCTCAGATCAATGATTTTCTTGGTGAGTAATAAACAGAAGCTTTTTTGCTGAAACAAAAGGACCGCTGTCGGGAAATGCAGATCATATGGATCGCATTCCGACAGCGGTTTGTTTGTCTGTAGGATATTTGGTTTGTCAGATATTCAGAAGTTTCTGAAGTGCATGATCAGCGATCAGTGCACAGTGCTCTCTGAGGTAGGCTTCACCGGCTGGTGTGAATGCGCGGCCGATGCCATACTCGGAAAGGATATTGCAGACCTTGTTAAATTCTTCAGGTGTACAGTCTGACTGATGAAGTACCAGCTGATAGACACCGTCTTCTCCTTCACGATAGAGAGTATTATCACCGGTAAAGAAACCATTCATACCATGAGATGCGGCAATAACATCATCCAGCCCCGGGAAAGAGTACAGGCGTATAAGCTTTACAGAACTCTCAGCCGGCTGCTGTGATGCATCCGGAGTTTCTGTTGTCTGAGGGGCGGAAGTTTCCGCCCTTTTTTCTTCCGGTTTCTGTGAAAGATCCTTAAGCTTGGATTCACAGAGCTTCTGGAAGATATCGATGATATTGTCAGCGCCATCGATCTCTACGGTATCGGAAGGTTTGTTGCCCTTGAAGGGTGCAAATTTGGAAAAACGTGTATCCAGTTCTTCAGGATCTTCCACTTTAGTGATAATGAGGATAATACTTTCGGCATTGACAGGAATAGCCTCAATCATCAGAGGAATATTATCTGCTTCAAAACCAAATTGTATCTGTGCCTGCTGCATCATATCACGAAAGAGACGTTTGGCTTTTTCGGTACCGTATGCAAGTTCGCTGATACGGATCTGATGACTGTCCAGATCTTCTTTCGTCAGGGTACAGCGGATCTGATTTTCATTGATTTTTTCTATTTTCATATGATCACATCCTATAGGTAAATAAATTTAATCTTTTACATACTGTATTATATAACAGTTATACACAAGATGTAAAGATGTAGAAACCGGAGAAAAAAGAAAATTTCTGATTCTTTTATAAAAGACTTGCATCTGAAGGGAAATCAGGTATAATGAAAAGCAGAAAAGCTGTCTCCTCCCGGAAGCAAGAAGACAGTAACGATAACTTAAAGTCATATTTTTCTGAAGATAAGGATTCTGTGTGAAATTCATCGGCGAGTCTGTCGGTACACAGAGAAATTTTCCCCCATTTTATTATTTATATTTTATTACAAGTATCATCCTAACAGGGAAGTTGCAGCTTTTCGAGAACCATTGCTGGTGTTTTCTGAAAATCTAACCAGGAAAGGAGGTCGGGATACGCCAAATATATCACAGGAAAAAAAGAAATCCGCAAAACCCCTTCGAAGGGAGCTGGAGCTTTATCGTGAGAACGGAGTTTCTCTTTATCTCAATGGAGCACCAAGCACTCCGAAAAAAATCGCAAAAGCCTGTCAGATTGCGGAAAACGGGGTCTATATGCGGGATTATACGGAAGATGAAGACGGCCATATCGCCTGTGTAAGCTTTGATCTTATTCGCAAAGAATGACCGTACATAAGAAAAAACGGTTCCCCGGATAACGATCATCCCCTGCACTCATGCATACCATGCGGGGAACCGAAATTCTAAAGAAATTGTGAAAAATTATTAAAAGTCGATTTTTATAACGAAATGTAGACAAGATATGTTATAATGAAACAAATTATGACATTTTATACCGAAAGGAAAAAAACATGATAAAAAAACACATACCGGTCCTTGTGGTAGGTCTGCTGATCGTTCTGGTCGCTCTTGCCGGAGGGGCTGTTTACGGGATCAATAAGCTTATACCAAGCAGGAAACAGATGGATCTGACAGAATACTACGGCCAGAATGCAGACGGTGAGGCTGCGTTGATACTTGGAACTGAGAAACTGGAAGAGAAGGCACTTATCTCAGGAGAAGATGTATATCTTCCGCTGGATGTAGTGAACGGATATTTGAATCAGAGATATTACTGGGATAGCGAAAACAAGAAGATACTGTATGCAACACCATCCAGTCTCACAGAGGAACCGGCTTCAGATAAGGCAGACGGAAACGTGTGGCTGAAGGATGACACGGTTTATCTGAAACTGGATTATGTAAAAAAGTATACAGATATCGATTCTTATATAGAGCAGGATCCTGCAAGGGTTGCGATACAATACAAATTTACCAATGTGGAGACCGTGACCACGAAGAAAGATACCGTGATTCGTTACCGGGGCGGGATCAAGGCGCCGATCCTTTCCAAACTGGCGAAGAATACAGTTCTCCGGTTGATGAATGAAGGAGAGGACTGGGATCAGGTGGCAACCGATGACGGTTACATCGGTTATATTCAGAAGAAAAAAGTAAGTGCTGTGGATACAACGGATTATGAAAGGGATTTTAAAACAGAGTCCTATACATATCTTACCATGGATGAGCCGGTGAACCTAGCATGGCACCAGGTTACCAGCACAGATGCAAACAGCTATTTCGCAGATGCGGTACAGAATATGACAGGCGTGAATGTGATCTCTCCAACCTGGTTTTCTGTAACAGATAACTCCGGAAATATTTCAAGTCTTGCATCTGGGGAGTATGTGATGCAGGCACATGAAAAAGGACTGAAGGTATGGGGACTGGTGGATAATTTTAATGAGAACATGAGTACCACAGAAGTTCTTTCAAAAACCAGTTCAAGGCAGAATCTGGAGAATCAGCTGATCACTTATGCACTGAAAGCAGGACTGGATGGAATCAATGTTGATTTTGAATCTTTGAGCGAAGGAGTAGGAATCCATTTCCTTCAGTTTTTAAGAGAGCTTTCTATCCAGTGTCACGCCAATAATTTGGTACTGTCTGTAGATAATCCGGTTCCGGAAGATTTTACCAGTCATTATGACCGTGCGGAGCAGGGCAAGGTTGTGGATTATGTGATCATTATGGGTTATGATGAGCATTACGTAGGCTCCGATGCCGGTTCTGTGGCATCTCTGCCATGGGTAGAACAGGGGGTTAAGGATACGCTTTCAGAAGTAGCGGCTCAACGGACGATCCTTGCGATTCCGTTCTACACAAGGCTCTGGAAGACTACAGATGGCGGTGCACTGACAAGTGAGGCCATCGGTATGGATCAGGCACAGCAGACGATCAGTGATAACGGAGCAGAAACATACTGGGACAAGAAGACAAGTCAGAATTATGGAACCTATGAAGGGGACGGTGCCACATACCAGATCTGGCTGGAGGACTCTAAGTCTATTGCGGAAAAGGTTAAACTGATCAAAAAATACAAACTGGCAGGTGTGGCAGAGTGGAAGCTTGGATTCGAGAACAGCGGGATCTGGAGCGTGATCACAGAAAACCTGTCATAAACAGAAGAAAACATTGTGATCTTCACAATGCTAAAAACACTCCCGGCAACATATATTAAAATAAATATGCCGGGGGTGTTTTGTGTTGAAAAAACATTTCATAGAATTGGCAATGGCAGTTCTTATGCTGGTCTGTTTTTATATTCTGTCATGGGAAGCGGCAGAAACTGCAGGCAGACTTATAGATGTATCCGGAAATATAAAAGCAGATCAGGTGATCCTGGTGGATGCCGGTCATGGCGGTGTGGATTCCGGAATGGTGGGAATCGGTGGACTGAAGGAAAAAGGAATCAATCTGGATATTGCCATGAAGCTAAAAACGATCCTGGAAAAAAAAGGCCTTGCCGTAGTAATGACCCGGGAAGAAGATAAAGGTCTTTATGAAAATGGTACAAAAAATATGAAAGCACAGGATCTGCAGAATCGTATTGAACAGATCCGGATATATGAACCGGTGCTTTCTGTGAGTATCCACCAGAACAGCTACAGTGATCCCGGAGTAAAAGGTCCGCAGGTATTTTATTATGAAGATTCGGAAGGCGGAAAAGAACTGGCACTTGCGATCCAGGAAAACATGAACCGGAAGCTTTCCATTGCACGGCCGCGGGTGGCAAAAGGAAACAGAACCTATTATCTTCTGAAGAGAAGTCCGGGTGTGATCAATATCGTAGAATGTGGATTTCTTACAAATCCGGAGGAAGCCGCCCTGCTTCAGACAGAGAAGTATCAGAGAAAGGTAGCAGAGGCTGTGGCTGATGGAATCGTTACATATCTGAAAAAACAGAAGGAAAACGAAAATAATTGAAAAAAATGTGAATAGCCTTTTCATAGGAAGGTGATTCTGCTATACTTTACGTGAATTAAGGAGAATCCTATGCTTGGAATCATTTATCTTATATTATGTATGTTAACAGGAATGGAAATGGCAGGATGTCTGTTTCCGCGTCAAACAACTGAAAGAGGAAACAGGATATGGGTGGTCCTGCCGGCAGCGTTTGGGATGGGAATCCTGATGCTGACCTGGGCAGTCTATATTCTTTCCTGGATGTTCAGCATATGCGCGGGGGCAGAGCATCCTCTTTTTTATGGAAATCTGATCGTATTTCTGGTAGATATCCTGCTGCTTTCGGGAATCTTCCGGTGGAAAAAGAAAAAACAGCAAAAAATGTTTGTGATATCCGAACGGATGATCAGCAGAAAATGGATCCTGAAAAAAGAGCTTCTGCTTTTTGGCATTTTGACGGTTTTTGTGACCTGGATGATGTTTTACGTTTTCCATATGAAAGACGGCATTCTGTACTCCGGCTTTTCGGTATACGGAGATTATGCACCCCACACGGCAATGATGCGATCTTTTTCAAGGGGAAATAATTTTCCTACCCAGTATCCGCATTATGGCGGGCAGGATGTGAAATATCATTTTATGTTCCAGTTCCTTGTAGGAAATCTGGAGTATCTGGGCCTCCGTCTTGATCTGGGATATAATCTGGTAAGCATCCTGTCTCTGGCGGGATTTCTTATGGTGCTTTACGGGATCAGCTACCGGATGTTCAAAAGCTTCTGGGCAGGGGCAGCTGCCATTGTTTTCTTTTTTTTCCGCAGCGGAACAGCGTTCTGGCGTTATCTGTGGGAACATCTTCAGGCGGGGGACCTTGTACGGACTCTGGAAGAAAATACGGCGTTTATCGGTTATACTACCAATGAAAACTGGGGATTATGGAATTTCAATGTATATCTGAACCAGCGTCATCTGGCTTTCGGCCTTCTGATGGCAGCTGTAGCGGTATGGACCTTTATGGATTGGGTGGAAGCCGGATGCAGTCACAAGGAGCAGGGATTTTTGTGGGTCCGTAACCGTTTTTTTACAAAAAAAGCCTGGATCTGCAGAAATGTGGATACGGCGATCCTTCTGGGACTGTTTCTGGGATTAACTGCCTTCTGGAACGGAGCTGCGCTGATCGGCGGCCTTCTGATCCTTGCCGGACTGGCAGTGTTTTCTGACGGTAAGCTGGATTATGTGATCTGTGCCGGACTGGCAGTGCTTTTTTCGGAACTGCAGTCGAAGATCTTTGTGTCGGGAAGTGTTATGAGTCCATCCTTTTATTGGGGCTTTCTGGCAGACAATAAAAGCATTTCCGGTGTACTCTGGTATCTGGTGGAGATCAGTGGATTTTTCTTTGTGGGAATGATCGTGGCAGCAGTATTTCTGAAGAGAGGTCAGCGGGCAGTGCTGATGGGCTGTTTGCTTCCAATGGCATTTGCATTTCTGGTATCTCTGACTCCGGACATCAATGTCAATCATAAATATGTGATGATTTCCTATGCCTTTGTGACAGTTTTCTGGGGATGGATCGTAAGATGTGTTTTCCTTGCAGGGAAAAACAGCTGGAAGAAATGGGCCGGTCGCGCAGCGGCAGCGGTCCTTTGTATCTGTCTTAGTGCAACGGGGATCTATGATTACGTGATCATCTTAAGAGACAACGATTCCGCACACAGGATGACTGTAAATATGGAAAGCAGCCTGACGGACTGGCTCAGTGCAAATCTTAAGAAAAATGATCTTCTGCTGACACCGGAATATACCATGAACGAGGTCACTATGTCCGGTGCCATGCTGTATTGCGGATGGCCTTATTATGCATGGTCTGCAGGGTACGATACGGGCTATCGTGCCGGCCAGGCAGTGCTCATATATACCACGGATGATCCGGAGCTACTGAAAGCTACCGTAAAACAGGAAAAGATCACATATATCCTGTTTGAGGAGGATATGGAATTTGAACAGCAGGAATGTCGTGAGGATATCATCAGGGAGACATATCCACTGGTGTATACCTCAGAGGATGGGAGAATAAGAATCTATGAAACATGACAGCTTATATATCATTATGCCGGCATATAATGAAGAAAAAAATATCGGGACCGTGATCGAGCAATGGTATCCGGTAGTGGAGAGGATCGGCGGGGACAGCCGCCTGGTGATCCTGAATGATGGCAGCAAAGATGCTACCTACCAAAAAATACAGAATTATCAGAAAAATCATGACCGTCTTATCGGAATCGATAAACCGAATGAAGGACATGGAGGAACAATACTCAGGGGATATCGTTACGCAGTAGAAAAAGGTGCCGATTATATTTTTCAGACGGATTCAGACGGCCAGACACTTCCGGAGGAATTCTGGCAGTTCTGGGAAAAACGTCAAAAGTGCGGGCTTCTTATCGGTTACCGGCAGAAGAGAGAGGATGGGCTTTCCAGGATTTTTGTGACAAGAATACTGCGGCTTGTGCTTTTCCTTATTTTTGGAACCTGGGTAAAAGATGCAAATACGCCATATCGGCTGATGGATGGAAAACAGCTCGCCAAAGTACTGAAGCGTATCCCAGGCGGATTTTTCCTTTCCAATGTGCTGATGACCGTGATCTATGAAAAACATCATCTTTATGTGGAATATATCCCCATCACATTCCGACCGAGACAGGCCGGAAAAAACTCTATCAACATGAAACGTATCATAAAGATCGGAAGACAGGCATTTGCGGACTTTATCCGTCTGCGGGGCAGGATCTGATACAGGAGGGACAGAAGGATGAAAAAAAAGATCAGAGAATTATTTCCGGAGCTGACTGCGGCAGTGCTTCTGACAGTACTTTCTGCGTATCTCCTGGGAGGAGATGTATGGACATTCTGGACCTGGTGGCTGCTTGCACTGTTCATGGGAATGGTGGCAATGCCGGTTACAGGAAGGCTTTTTGGTGGTTTTGAAGACCGGGGATGGCTTTTTTCAAAGGTACTTGCCATTGCGGTTACCGGATTTCTCACCTGGCTTCTGGTAGCGGTGGAAATCCTTCCTTTTACAGCAGCAGTGTGTGTAGGAGTATCTGTGGCTGTTGGCATTTTATGTGCTGTACTTTTTCATGTTCAGCTGAAGCATGGCATTGAATGTTATCCGTCAGGAAAGATGCAGCTGATCTTTCGGGAGGAGCTTCTGTTTTTTGGGATCTTTCTGCTGTGGACTTATCTGGCAGGATTCCGGCCACAGGCATATGGAACAGAGAAATTTATGGATTATGGATTCATGGAGGCCATGATGCGGAGCAAAACTCTTCCTGCACGTGATCTCTGGTATTCACAGGGAACCATCAATTATTACTATGGCGGGCAGTATTTTGCAGTGTTTCTTACGAAGCTTACAGGAAGCAGAGTGGAAGTGACTTATAATCTGATGCGTACCTTTGTGGCAGCGTTTGCCTTTGTGTATCCGTTTTCCCTGGTCCGTCAGATGACGAAGGACAGGCTGTATGGACGACTGGATGGAAAGAAGAAATATATTCCTTCACTGGCAGGAGTTACTGCAGGTATTGCAGTATCTATCGCGGGAAATGTACATTATATCGTCTACCGTTGTGTACTGCCGCTGATCCGGAAGATACAGGGAGTGGCAGAAACAGCCAGCTACTGGTTCCCGGATGCAACTCGTTACATAGGGTATAATCCGGTGAATGACAGTGATAAGACCATACATGAATTCCCATGCTATTCCTTTGTTCTGGGAGATCTTCATGCCCATGTGGTAAATGTGATGTTTGTGACATTTCTGGTGGGAATGCTCTATGCATGGATGAAAATGATCCGAAAAAGAGGGCCTGAGCCTGAAAAACAGGAACGCAGTGTTTTCTGGCTGAGACAGCTTCTGATGCCGCACATCCTTCTGGCGTCCGTTTTTCTTGGCATGTTCCAGTGGACCAATTACTGGGATTTTGTGATCTATTTTGTAGTGACCGGTGGAGTTGTCCTGATCACAAATATCATACGATTTGAGGGAAAGATAATCAGGATCCTGGCAGTGACGATCGTACAGGCAGTGGAGATCATAGGTCTCTCTTATCTGGTGATCCTGCCCTTTACATTGAAATTTGATACGATGGTACAGGGGGTGGCACTGGCACAGCATCATTCACTGTGGTATCAGCTTCTGATTCTCTGGGGACTTCCGGTGCTCCTTACTGTTTTGCTGATCCTGTCTGTCATCACAGAAAAAATGAAGGGACTGAAGCATAAAAGTCTTTACAGGCTGCTGGAGGCGATCACAGTTCCGGATCTTTTTGCAGTGATCATGGGCTTATGTGCTATCGGACTGGTTTTGATCCCGGAGCTTGTATATGTGCGGGATATTTATGAAAATGGAAATGCCAGAGCCAATACTATGTTCAAGCTGACGTATCAGGCATATATCCTTTTCGGAATGACAATGGGATATGGGATTTATCGTATGCTGGTGATATCCAGACAGAAGATCATCCGGATCCTTTCAGGTGTGGGGCTTTTTGTACTGCTCTGGACCGTGGGCTATTTCGGAAATGCCGTGCATTCCTGGTTTGGGGATGTCTGGAAGGTTTCAGAGTATCAGGGACTGGATGCAACTACATTTCTTGAGCAGGATTTTCCGCAGGATGCGTCGGCAATCCGCTGGCTGAAGCAGAATATCAAGGGCTCTCCTGTGGTGCTCGAGGCTAACGGGGACAGCTATACCGGATATGAGAGAGTTTCTGCATCTACGGGGCTTCCGACCGTACTGGGATGGTATGTGCATGAATGGCTCTGGAGAAATAATGTACCTGACCTCAATGAAAAAAGTGCGGACATCCAGACTATTTATACATCTACAGATGCAGAGACGGTAAAAAAACTGATCAGCCGTTATGATATTTCCTATATCTTTGTAGGAGGACAGGAAAAAGAAAAATACGGAACAGAGCTTAATGACAGTGTTCTTCAGAGTCTGGGAAGTATTGTCTTTGAAGATGATATGTCAGGAACCTACATTGTGAAAGTGGAGCAGGATTGACATTTTTTCCATAATAACGCTATAATGTAACTATTATGTAGCTATCTGTTAACGGATATGCTCAGCAGGAGATTTCTGCTGAGCAGTATACAGAAAAAAGTGACAGTTGCAGGATGGCAGCAGAGAGGAGGATATTATGAACAGAATCGACAGACTTTATATGGAAATGATCCATTATTATCAGGGGGATCCGAAGCATATCCAGCATTTTGTGAAGGTGCATGATCTTTCAAGGCTGATCGGCCAGAGTGAGGGTCTGGATGAAGATACGATGCATGTTCTGGAAGCTGCGGCTCTCGTTCATGATATCGGGATCAAAGTCGGTATGGAAAAATACGGACGCTCTGATGGAAAGACGCAGGAAGCAGAAGGTCCGGCAGCTGCCAGAGAGATGCTTACCGCACTGGGCTTTCAGGAGAGGGTGATCCGCAGAGTGGAATATCTGGTAGGACATCATCATACCTATAAGGATATTGACGGGCTGGATTATCAGATCCTTGTGGAAGCTGATTTTCTGGTTAATTATTTTGAAGATGGACTGGATAAAGAACATATAAAGAAAAGTGCAGAGAAGATCTTTAAAACAGAAACAGGTAAAAAAATAGTAAAAGACATGTTTTTCCCGGAGACTTTTCAGAAATCCGAAACCTGGGCACAGGATGCCCTTCAGGATCTGGAAGATTTTATTGAAGAGCAGGGGATTTATATCAGACAGTAAATGGAGCGTAAAATGAAAGCAGAAATAGCAGTTATGACAGCGGAGAATATAGACAGAAAGGCAATTGCCAGAGGTGGCGAGATCCTGAAAAACGGCGGGCTTGTGGCATTTCCCACAGAGACTGTATACGGCCTTGGAGGAAATGCCCTGGATCCGAAAGCATCGATGAAGATCTATGCAGCCAAGGGAAGACCTTCGGACAATCCGCTGATCGTACATATCGCAGATATCCGTGACCTGGATAAGATCGTTACGGAGGTTCCTGAAAAAGCCAGAATACTGGCTGAGAAATACTGGCCGGGTCCGCTGACAATGATCCTTCCCAAGGCAGATATCGTGCCAAAGGAAACAACCGGAGGACTGGACAGTGTGGCAGTACGTTTTCCAAGTGATCCTATCGCACAGGAGCTGATCCTTGCGGCTGGCGGATATGTGGCAGCGCCAAGTGCCAATACTTCCGGAAGACCAAGTCCTACGACAGCAGGACATGTGGCAGAGGATCTGGGAGAAGCCATTGATATGATCATTGATGGAGGACAGGTAAATATCGGTCTGGAATCTACGATCGTAGATTTTACAGAAGACATACCGGTAGTCCTGCGGCCGGGATATATTTCCCTGGAAATGCTCCGGGAAACACTTGGAGATGTAAGGATGGATAAGGGACTGATCAAACCGGACAGCAAGGTCCATCCAAAAGCACCGGGAATGAAATACCGTCATTATGCACCAAAGGCAGATCTTGCCATTGTGGAGGGGGCCACAGAGGGTGTGATCGCGGAGATCGAAAAAAGAGCCGGAGAGGCTGAGGAGAAGGGACTGACGGTGGGGATCATCGCAACAGATGAAACAAAAGGCCGATATTCACATGGAATCGTAAAGAGTATCGGAAGCCGGGAGCAGGAAGAAACCATCGCGCATCATCTGTACGAGGTCCTGCGTGATTTTGACAGCTGTAATGTAAGTGCCATTTATTCAGAGGCATTTTTTACACCAAGAATGGGACAGGCGATCATGAACCGCTTACTGAAAGCGGCTGGTCATAAAATTATCAACGTTGAGGAGGAGAAAGAAAATGATAGCACTGGGATGTGATCATGGCGGCTATGAGCTGATGCAGGAGGTAAAGAAGCATCTGGAAGAGAGAGGACTGGAGTACAAAGATTTTGGATGCAATGGTCCGGAATCTGTAGACTATCCTGTTTATGGAAAGAAAGTAGCACAGGCGATCGTGGACGGTGAGTGTGAGAAAGGAATCCTGATCTGCGGAACAGGTATCGGAATTTCCATCACTGCTAATAAATTCAAGGGAATCCGTGCTGCACTTTGTACAGATTGCTTTACTGCAGAGGCAACAAGACTTCATAACGATGCCAACATTCTGGCCATGGGCGGTCGTGTAGTAGGACCGGGACTTGCTCTGAAGATCGTGGATACATTCCTGGATACACCATTTTCCGGGGATGAGCGTCATATCAGAAGAATCAACATGATCGAGGATTGATCGATCAGTAAGAAACCAATAGAAAAAGAGGATTCTGTATGGATAAAAAAGGACAGAAACGACAGGGATATCTTTCCTGGGATGAGTATTTTATGGGTGTTGCCATGCTTTCCGGCATGCGTTCCAAGGATCCGCATTCACAGGTTGGTGCCTGTATCGTAAGTGAAGATAACAAGATCCTGTCAATGGGATACAATGGATTTCCAAAGGGATGTTCCGATGATGAGTTTCCCTGGGGAAGAGAAGGAGATCCGCTGGATACCAAATATCTTTATGTGACACACAGTGAGCTCAATGCCATCCTGAACTACCGAGGAGGAAGTCTGGAAGGTGCCAAGCTTTATGTGTCCCTGTTTCCCTGCAACGAATGTGCCAAGGCTATTATCCAGGCAGGGATCAGGACTATCGTATACGACTGTGATAAATATGCAGATACTCCGTCGGTGATCGCATCCAAAAAAATGCTGGATGCAGCCGGAGTCCGGTATTATAAATATAACCGGACAGACCGTGAGATCACCATTAAAGTGTAAAAGAGAACAAAAATAAGAGAAAAACAGCAGCCTGGCTCCTGATTCATCATATCATCAGGGCTTCCGCTGCTGTTTTTTATGAATGGTTAAGAATGTGCTTCGGAATGAGGATCTTCCGGTGCGGATAAGACTGTGGGAGAGATCTTCAGTGGAAAACTTAAGCAGACTTTGAAAAGGTCACCGTCCAGATAAAGTTTAAAGGTGCCACCTTGAAGCTGGGTAAGGCTCTGTGCGATGGATAATCCAAGTCCGCTGCCTTCTGTATTTCTGGCAACATCGCCGCGGATGAAACGTTCGGTCAGTTCTTCAGCCGGAATGTTCAGAGACTGTGCGGAAATATTTTTCAGGGTAAAGATGACTTGATCTTTTTCCAGAAGAACTTCTGCATAGACTCTTGTGTTCTCCATGGCATATTTCAGAATATTGCCGAAAAGATTTTCAAGGATACGCCACATCCGTCTGCCATCGGCATAGATCATGGCAGGAAAATCAGGCAGATGTGTCATCAGGGTCAGATGTCTGCTTTTCATCCGTTCTTCGAATTCACCCATCACCTGGTAAAGCATTTCCACAAAGTTCAGTTCCGTCATTTCCAGAGAAAGATTTCCGGTACTGGCTTTGGAAGCTTCCACTACATCTTCGGTCAGACTTTTCAGACGATGTGCCTTTGAGTCCAGGATCTCAAGATATTTCAGTGCTTCCGGATCTTTGAGGTTCAGCCTTTTCAGCAGATCAATGTAATTGATGATGGAAGTCAGTGGCGTTTTCAGATCATGGGAGACATTAGTGATCAATTCGGTTTTCATACGCTCATCTTTGAGGCTTTTTTCCACGGCAGCGTCCAGCCCGTCACCAATGCGGTTGATATACTGTGCCATTGCTTTCTGATCACCACGGAGTTCCTTTTCCGGGATCTTGTAAGTGAGCTCTCCATCGGTGATCCGTTTTAGGCCATCAAGGAGGAGTTCCCGTCCAAGAGCAATTTTGTAGACGCAGAAAAGCGCACCCAGATCCAGAAGGAATAGAAGCAAAAACATCAGGAACCATCCATCAGATGCCGCGAGCAGGGCACTGAAGAAAAATTCAAGGAATAGAAATACGCCAAGTCCCACTACCATACGTATTCTGCTGATGGTATTCCTGGAGAAAAAATCGATCAGCTTACCGGCTTTACAAAGACACAGACGGGGAAGCTTCAGGCATTTGCGAAGCAGGCTGTTTTTCCACAGGGTGCGAGCTTTGATCCTGCGGATCAGGCTTAAATAGCCGATCCAGAACAGGCACGTGATCAGGAAAATCGTGATACCCAGGATGATCAGGGAGGAGACAAGGTTATAGGTGCAAGCTTGCATGCTCAGTCCTGCGGTCAATACACCAAGTGCCGGGATACACACGAGTCCGGCTGCTGCTTCCGTATAGATCCTGTCAAAAAAGTTCAGTTCTGGCTGAGCCGTGTCTGCATTACCGCTATCGGAATTTCTTCTTCCGGTGTGGACAGTAAGCCAGATAAAATCTATGATAAAGAGCAGAAAACTGATCATGGTGATCACAGTAGCCGGGATAAATAAAGTACGGTAAGTCAGGAAATGCTGTCTGTCAGTTTTAATGGAATCCTGTACAGGAAGGTTGGTATCATCGATCCAGGCAAGAAAACTGCAGTTTTCATCGTATGTGGAATTTCGAAGGAGATCGATCCAGTTTCCTACAGAATGGTTTGCAGCAGCGGAAAGGTTCAGATTCATAAGACCATTCCGGGCATTTTTCTCATCTGTGGCAGCTTCGTTGACACTTAGGAACACGTAAGGCTTTTTGTCTGAAAAACCGGAAATATCAGTCAGGTCGGAAGTATAGGCTGCATCTGTATTTGTGAAGATTTTCTGTGAGGTGTTATCCGTATAGGCATAATGGAGATTGGAATTATCATTGCTGTACTCATCCAGTGTCTGAGCAGCTTCTGTCCAGCTGGAAAAAAGATCCCGGGCATTATCCAGCTGCTCAAAGGCATCGTTCAGGTTCCCTTTGAAATTCCTGGTTTTGGATGAGGTGGAATTCATGTAATCCAGGAGGCTGTCGTAACCTTCCGGTGCACAGGGGATATCAAGGATCGGAGTGAGCATATCTGCCACATCTGTGTAAACCACGTTTCCGTTTTTGTCTGTGATGTTTTTCAAAGGTTCCTGTGACTGGATGCCGCCGTCTGCATATTCGGCGCTCAGAGCGGAAAGAATCCTCTCAGTCCAGTCTTTCTGGGAAATTCCCTCGTATTTCAGGGCACCGGAGTTGGCATTTAGCTGCAGGGTTCCGTCTTCCAGAGCTTTTTTGAAATCGGAATAGTACATATATTTTGTTTCACCCTCCGGGGTGGTAAGGCCCAGGACGATCCAGTCATCATTGGAATGGATACTCTGTGAGCTCCATTCCTTAAGATCATTGAAGGAATAGGCTAGTCCGGAGGTGTTTTTGAAGGAGAGAGAATCTCCGTTATAAAGCTCTCCGAGATCAATGTATGCATCTTCGTTTGTTTTATCTAGGATTTCTCTGGCTGAGATTCCGGACAGGATCGTGGAAGCTTTTGAGTAAAAGCTGTCAGCAAAAGCAGAGGTCTGGAAATAATCCTTTGTTTTAAGATCTTCTGCAGAGTCCATCCGGATACCTGCCTGGATCACCAGTGCCGCTGAAAAGACCATGATCAGAGGCAGGATAAGGGCAAGGACAAGAGCAGGAATGCGCATAAATGAACGGTTTTTTTCCGTATGTTTATTTTTATTCATAATACCCCTTTCTGAAGTACAGATACTTCATGGCCGGCTGGCTCACCGGCTCAGTTTTTCGATTTTATAACCCAGGCCCCAGACAACTTTCAGATAGCGGGGATCCCTGGGGTTGATCTCAATCTTTTCGCGAATGTGACGGACGTGGACGGCTACTGTGTTATCCGCGGCCAGAGCATCTTCATTCCAGATGCTCTCGTAGATCTGTGTGGTGGAAAAAACACGTCCGGGATTTTTCATGAGAAGAAGCAGGATATTATATTCGATGGGCGTCATCCGTACCGCTTCTCCATCTACCAGCACCTCTTTTTTGTCATCGTTTACCGTAAGACCTCCGGTTGTGTAGATGTGTTCCGATGCTGCCGGTGCAGCGGAGCCAAGCTGTGTGTACCGGCGCAGCTGGGATTTTACCCTGGCGATCAGCTCCAGAGGATTGAAAGGTTTGGTGATATAGTCATCTGCACCGATGTTAAGGCCCAGGATTTTGTCCGTGTCTTCAGATTTTGCGGACAGGATGATGATGGGCAGAGGATTGCTTTCCCGGATCTTGACTGTTGCCCGGATCCCGTCGAGACGGGGCATCATCACATCGATGATCAGCAGATCTACAGTTTCGCTGTTCAGGATATCCAGTGCTTCCTGTCCGTCATAGGCTTTCAGAATGTGATAGCCTTCCTGCGTAAGATAGATTTCGATAGCTTCCACGATGTCTTTGTCGTCATCGCAAACAAGTATGTTAGCCACTTTTTTGTACCTCCCTGATGTTATTAGAATAGCAGCCGGAAATTAAGACGAAAGGGGTAAATTCTTAAGATTCCATGAAATCCATTGTACTATATTAAGGATATAGTGTAAACAGAGAAAGCCTTGTTGGCAGCAGACGTGATGTGCTAAACTAGTACTAGATAACAGAAAATAACGATATTGGAAGAAAGATCAGGAGAAAAGTGAAAGTGGAGAATGAAAATAAAATCAGCAGTATGGCAGGGAGCGCGCACTGTACGGAAGAAATTATGTCAGCTTGTGCTCTTTGTCCAAGAGAATGCCTGGCAGACCGGAGTGCAGGGAAAAAAGGCTTCTGTGGCATGGATGAGAGAATTTATCTGGCAAGGGCTGCACTTCATATGTGGGAGGAACCCTGTATCTCCGGAACAAAAGGCTCCGGGGCAGTGTTCTTTTCCGGGTGCGGGCTGCGCTGCTGTTTCTGCCAGAATCATGATATTGCCATCGGGAGCAGGGGACGGGCTGTAAGTGTGGAACGGCTTGGAGAGATTTTTCTGGAACTGAAGGAAAAAGGAGCTGCAAACATCAATCTGGTAACAGGTGCACACTATGTACCACAGATCATAGAGGCACTGGATATGGCCCGAAGGAATGGTCTGGATATTCCGGTGGTGTATAATTCCAGCGGGTATGAAAAAACAGAAACCCTGAAGCTTCTGGAAGGATATGTGGACATTTATCTTCCGGATCTGAAATATCTGGATCCGGAGCTTGCACAGAAATTTTCTTATGCGCCGGATTATGTGCAGGCTGCAAAGGCTGCAATTGGAGAGATGGTGCGTCAGACCGGGAAATGTGAGTTTGGAGAGGATGGATACATCCGGAAAGGAACTATTGTCCGTCATCTGATCCTGCCGGGACATACAGGAAATTCCATAAAGGCTCTGAGGTATCTTCATGAAACCTATGGGGAAGATATTTATATCAGTATTATGAATCAGTATACGCCGGTGAGAAAATTTGTGGAATTTAAGGAATTAAACCGGAAAGTTACAAAAAGAGAGTATGAAAAAGTTCTGGATGCTGCTGTGGATATGGGGATTCAGAATGGATTTATACAGGAAGGAGAAACTGCTTCAGAAAGCTTTATTCCGGATTTCGATTATGAGGGAGTGGAAAAAAATACTCCATAAATGGAAGGAGGCCGGTACTTTCGTACCGGCGCGTATGAAAAAGAAAAAT
>OLRC01000819.1_pt1 | contig 22002 bp, 19 predicted proteins | sample 1672081 | NCBI WGS metagenome assembly OLRC01 (sample SAMEA3136643, study PRJEB25190) | human gut metagenome | biome: human gut; feature: human-associated habitat; material: faeces | place: Austria | collected 2013
TGTATATTCTTTAGGGGTTCCACTCTATTTTTTCACTTTACTGAGCCTCATCCCAGTAATCTTCTGGGGCGTCATAATCATATACGTCGTAGTCATCCTTCCGGACATTCGATAGTGCAACGTTTGCACTTCTATTTTACTACTTCTATGACAACATTTACCAACGCATCTCCTACAATTTTTATTATCCTTTCGATACACATTTTTAATAAAGTACATCTTAGAAAAATGCAAGCAAAAATAGAGCTATAGTTTACCCACAGCTCCATTCTTACGCTTTTTCTATTATTTTTACTTTATTATATATCCGTCAGATAGTTTTTTTAGCACTATAAGAAAAGACTGGTTCTCCAGTATCTTCATCCCAGTAAATCTTCATCAGCATCGTATGCCTATTCGGATTATATAATGGGTTCCCCAGAATTTTTTCCTCTATTCTTGCGTGATACGCCATAATCGGATTTCCTTCTTCATCCACTGTAAAAGAATTATGACCTGGTCCATAAATACCAGCTGCTTCATCTGTGCACAACACGGGATAACGTTTCTTTTCCCATGATTTGGGATCCAGCAGATCCGCGTCTTCAGATGCTGTCAACATTCCCATACAATAAGCGGCACCTGTCTCTGAAGCAGAATAAGTAAGATATATTTTTCCATCATGATGGATTACGGCCGGTCCCTCATTTACCCAAAATCCAGCTCTTTCCCAGTCATAATCAGGCGTTGTAAGCAAAACCTGTACTGTTTTCAATTTGTAAGGTGACTCCATTTCCCCAATATAAAGATTAGATATTTGTTTTCCCACACCTACCTTTTCTGCCCAGACATAGTAATACCTGCCTTTGTTTTCAAATACGGTTGCATCCAGTGAAAACGCTTCAAATGAAAACTCATCTCCATCTGCTCTTTGCATTTTTCCAAGTTCTTTCCATTCTCCTGTAATTGGATTGATATCTTGGCACTCTAATACATAAGGACGAATAGCCCAAATATCATCTTTATCTCCACCAGCAAAATAAATGTACCATTTACCATTTAGATAATGGAGTTCCGGAGCCCAAATATGCTCACTCATAATTCCCTCTGTATGCTTTTCCCAGATAGTTATTTCTTCTGCAACCTTTAATCCAGCTAGGGTCAAACTTTTCCTTAAGACAATCCGATCATAAGAAGGTACTGAGGCAGTAAAGTAATACACTCCGTCTCTATGACGATAAATATAAGGATCTGCTCTTTGTAAAATCCATGGCTTATTATATAAAACGTCTTCACTCATCGTCTATATCCTCTATTTCCTGATATTTTTTAGTCCACTCATTCTTACGCCATCATCTTTAAAAGGGTTAAAATATCTTCTTTGCTCATTTTGTAAAAAGCACCACATGTATGAGTTCCGCCAACAGTCATATTGTCTGCCATAAGTTCAAATTTTTCAGTACCAATACCCGCCTCATGCAAATATAATGGAAGACCGGCTTTCTTCAGAATCTTACGAAGTCTTTTTGCAGCTTCTTTTATGGAATCCTGCGGATTCTTATAATCAATCTCAACATTCCATATTCTATCTGCATACTGCAGCAACTTTGGAACACACTCTAATTTATCGCTTAAAAATTCCATCCATGCGGGCGTCGTTATTGCCAGCCCTGCACCATGGGCAATATCATAATATCCACTGATCTGATGCTCCAGTCCGTGATTAAACCAATCCTGTTCCCTTCCACTTCCAATCATATCATTCTGAGCCCAGGTTCCGCATAACATAATCTCAGCTCTGGCATCATAGTTATCAGGCTCCTCCATTATTATCTGGAAATTATTTAAAACTGTTTTTATAATTCCTTCTGCCATTCGATCTGTCATTTCAACATGTTCTGTCTGACTAAAATATCTTTCCATTGTGTGAGACATAATATCCATGCATCCGCAAGCCGTCTGATATAAAGGAAGAGAAAAAGTCAGCTCCGGATTCATAATAGAAAAAACAGGTCTCATATAGGGTGAACCAAATCCCGATTTTATCATAAGTGTTTCATCCGAAATCATACAGCTGTCGCTTTCTTCACTTCCAGCAGCTGGCAAAGTCAGAATATCTGCAACCGGCAAATGTTTTTCTCCTGGTTCAACTTTATGCATAATCAAATCCCATACATCTCCAGAATAAAATACTCCAAAGGAAATTGCCTTACATGTATCTATTACACTGCCGCCACCTACTGCAAGCAGAAAATCTACGTTTTCATTTCTGCATATCTCAATTCCTTTCCTTACTAATGAAACTCTTGGATTTGGAACAACTCCGGGTAACTCAATAAAAGACAATTTTTCCTCATTCAATTTGTCCACTACTGTATCATATAAACCTGATTTCTTAATTGAAGTTCCACCATATACTAACAGCACCTTTGTTGCACCATATTTTTTTATTTCTTTTCCAACTTTCAGCTGTGTATCTTTTCCAAAAAACATTTTTGTTGCACATTGAAACTCAAAATTATTCATCCCGTTCTCCTATCCTTTTATTCCAGATGAAACCGCACTATTTACAAAATACTTCTGGAAGAAAATATACAAAATAAGTAATGGTAATACTGCAATTACAGCACCTGCAAGCTGCGCACCATAGTAGAGTGATGCATGATCTCCCACAAATAATGCAAGTCCGGCAGAAAGAGTTCTCATTTTTGAATCACTGGTCATCATTAACGGGTACAGTAAATCATTCCAGTTATTCATTAGGTGAAAAATGGCCAGTGTCAGTATACCAGGCTTCACCAGTGGCAACATAATTTTAAAAAATATTCTGATTTCAGAACATCCATCTACTCGTGCCGCTTCTTCCAACTCTCTTGGCAAAGCAGCAAAATAAGATCTCATCATAAAAATACCAAATGCTGTTGTTAATTTAGGTAAAATCAAACCAACATATGTATTCAATAGTCCCAACATACTTGATTCCAAAAATAAAGGAATCATCATTACCTGAAATGGAACCATCATAGAAAGCAATACAATAATGAATAAAACATTTTTGCCTTTAAACTGTAATCTTGCAAAGGCATAACCACTCATTGAATCAAAAAGTATTGCCCCCAATGTTGATAATCCTGCAAAAATAACTGTATTTTTTAAATAAATTGCCATTGGTATTGTCTTAAATACCCTTTGAAAGCTTTTCCAGGTAAACTCTGTTCCAAAAACAGTCGGTGGATATTGTAAAATTTCTTTCTCTAGCTTTACTGCCCCTGCAAACATCCATACGATTGGAAACAGTACTAAAAACATAAGCATAGCAATTATTATAATTCTTGCAATCGCAATTAATGTACTGCTTACAGACATTTTCTTTTTCATTGTCTTATTCCTCCCGTTTGAACATCTTAAAATATAAAGGTAATGAGATAATAAGAATAACTACCAAAAGCAGCACTGACATGGCAGACGCATATCCCAGATTAAATGGACTTGTAAATCCGGTTTTATATATATAATAAACCAATGTTTCTGTCTTGTACTGTGGGCCTCCACTTGTGGTTACATATACTTGATCAAACACCTGAAGAGAACCAATTAAGTTTGTAATCAGGCAAAAACCAAGGCTTGGTAATAACTGGGGAATTGTTACATTAAAGAATTTTTGTCTTCCAAAATTTGCCCCATCCACTTGCATTATCAATTTCTGCTGCTTCATATAATTCCTGAGAGATTCCCTGTATTCCCACAACTAATATAGACATTGTATATCCAAAGTTTTTCCATACAGTCATTGCTATAACTGTAGGCATAGCAGTACCTGCCTGACGAAAAAGATTTATATCAACTCCACATAATTTTTTTACAATATATGATATAATTCCAATATTTCCATCTGCCATCAGACTCCATACAACACCAATCGCAGCCATAGAACAAACTACCGGAATAAAGAAAACACTCCTTGCAACTTTCGAAAATAAAGAATTATGTGAAAGTGTATTGGCAATTAATAATCCGATTACGATTTGAAGTGGTACTTCAATTATTGCAAATACTACTGTATTCTTTAGAGCATTAATAAAACGTTCATCCTGAAAAGCAGCTATAAAATTTTTTATTCCTGCAAAACTAATATTATTGAAAAAAATATCTATATTTAATAATGAAATTACCAGCGCTGCTACTAATGGAATAAAAGCAAATAAAAACAAAATAATCATAGATGGTGCAAGGAAAACATAAGCAACTTTATCTTGTCTGTACCAATATGCTTTAAATTTTGCCACCATAATTCAGCTCCTTTTTTTTAAAGGGGCGATCCTAAGAGCGCCCCTTCTTCTCAACTATCACAACTTATCTTGCCAGTATCTCATCAATCTGGCTGCTGGCGTCTTTTAACTGTGTCTCCACGTCTTCTCCAGCAATGACATTTTCAATCATTGGAAACAGTACATTGGTATTTACTTCAGCAGCCTGTGAAATACCTGTGCCAAAAGGAACACCAATTTCTGTTACAGAAGAAAACGTCTTAATTAAATCATCAGACTGAATATCTGCATCCTCCTCTACTGATTTTAAATATGGAGGAAACGCATTTCTTGTAGACCACTCTTTGGCTATTTCATCAGAGCACCAATATTTAATAAATTTATATGCAGCTGCTTTCTGCTCGTCACTGATTCCCTTTGGAATGCAGTATCCAGTAAGTTCAGAAATAGCAGTCTGTTTTTCACTTCCTGATGGAATTGGTGCTACGCCCCAGTTAATTCCATTCTCATTAAGTCCATTTACCATCCATGGTCCATTTACAACCATACCTAACTGATTTGCCATCATCAGGTTATCAAGATCTGCGCCAGTTGCTCCCTGAGGTGAATCACCGTTATTTACAATATTCTGAACCCATTTTAATGTATTCAGATTCTCTTCTGAATCTAATGCAGAAGCTGTGCCGTCCTCATTAAACACTGCACCACCATTGGAATACATTACAGACGTGAACCACGGAACCGCTCCACTAACAGCTAAACCAACGCCATAAACCTTCTTATCCGGATTTGTGATTTTTGATGCATCTTCTGCCAATTCATCCCATGTTGTAGGAGGATTTTCGATACCCGCTTCCTCAAATAAGTCCTTATTATAAAACAGATACTGTGCATACCACTCCATCGGAATTGCATACTGGGTACCATCTTTCGCATAGCTGGCCAGCGCTGACTGCTCAAAGTTATCCTTGTCCATGCCTGTCGTTTCAAAGAAATCATCTACTGGAAGAAGGTTATCAGCATTGGCATAAGCTGGCCATTCCATATCATGTAATACTAATAAAGCAGGTGCTGTATTAGCAGCTAGTGCAGGAGCTACCTTTTCAGTCAGCGTATCACTAGGCATGATATCCATTTCAACAGTGATTCCATCTTCATTTTCTTCATTAAAACGATCAACAATTTCCCGAAGAACATCCCCATCTGTTCCCGTAAATGAATTCCAAAACTGAATTGTTACGCCATCATCAGCCATAACATTTACACTACAACATCCAAGTGTCATTGCAGCTGCTAAAACCATCACTAAAGATTTTCTTTTCATGTGTGAAACCCTCCTATTTTCTTTTTTTATTATGTTTTATATAATACACGGCCATGTACTAGATCTAAATTATAATGTTTCTATTTTCTCGTCAGACAGGTTGATTCTCTGACTATAAGTTTTCCGTTTAGTAAAATATTTTCAGCACTTAACCCTGAAATCATTCTTAATACCATATTTGCAGCCAAAACCCCAACCTCATATTTAGGTATTTCAATAGTTGTAAGCATTGGATTATTAAAACGTCCTATTGATATATTATCACATCCTATAACGCTTACTGCTTTCGGTACATCAATTTCAAACTTCTGCAATGCATGAATTGTTCCGATAGCGGCCTCGTCATTTACACAAAAAATAGCATCTGGCAAATCTTTTTCATCTTCAAGAAATGAATACATTGTTTGATACGACTGTTCTTCAGATATCATACAATCAATATTCCAATTATCCGGTATTTGTATATCGAAATTTTTAAGAGTTTCGATAAAACCAATTTTTCTTTCTACACAGTGTTTCGGACAAGTTCCCAAAATTGCAATTTTTTTCTTTTTTAACTGGATAAAATGTTCAGCGGCAAGCTGTCCAACATAATGCTGATCAACTCTTACACTTCCAATTCCAGCATATGTATCTACCGGATCACACATTACAATGGGAAAATGCTGTGCAGCTGCCATTTTTAGAATATCTACATGATTTTCACCAATTGAAATCAGTATAATTCCCAGACATTCTTTTCCATTTACTAAATCAAGAAAGTGCTTATCAAATGAATCATTACTGCTAAATAAAGCCATTTCATATCCACTTACATTTAATGTTTCAGCAATTCCATGTAATATTTCAAACCAAAATGGACCTATTATATTTTCCATAAGAACAGCTACTGTTTTTTCGTTTCTGACCACAGATTCTTTTTTCCGAACCTGGTTTGCAGATATATAATTTAATATACGAGCCGCATTAAATATTTTATTTCTTGTATTTTCACTTACCCTTTCTGGATTATTAAAAGCTAGGGAGACAGTTGATATTGAAACATTTGCTCTTTTCGCTACATCTTTAATAGTAGCCATTTTTTCCTCCTTGATGTCTTATATTTGAAGCACTTTTCTCTTTAGAAACCATTCCCCACAGTGCAAATATAAGAATCAGAACATGAAGTGCTATCCACACCCACACAAATTCCATGCGAAGCGGCATTCCTGTCATCTGGCCGTTATAATCAACCTTGTTTTTCCATCCCCAGCTGAGTCGTTGCATTGACCACGCAAGACCTCCGTTTGTCACGATGGATAATACAATTGCCAGAACATAGGTCTTTTTTCCATTTAACAGCGTAACCAGAACTGATCCCACAAGCGTTACTGCCGCTGTTCCAATCAACCATGCGTTGATATTTTCAAAGACACTTTCCTGCATCAGTTTCCAGATCATCCCTCCGACAAAAGAGTCTCCTTCCTGGCTTTCCATTCCATAGAGAATCACATCGTAAAGCCGGATGGCATCATCTTTCCAGCCGATCATTCTGCAGAAATATAGTGGTATCGTACATAAAAACAGAATTACAATGACGTATTTTGCTTTTGTTTTCATCTGAAAATTCTCCTGTTCTGCTCTATTTTTATACTTCTTCGGATGGTTCCAGCACCATTTTGCTATCTGCTGTATCCATTTCCGAAAATAACTTTTTGCCTTTCAGATCGTAATAATCTGTCTTATCTACCTCGACATATTCCGACTCACCATCCACAGTCTCTTTTTCTTCCTCGCTGTATGTTACCTGCAGGATTCCATCACTGACCAGTTCTCCTTTTTTTCCATCCTCAACGGTATATAACAGATTCCCGCTTAAATCATACAATTCTTTCTGATCGATCAGTAATGTCTTATCCTCCATGGAAAAAGATTCTCCGGCAATCGGATCGGCAATTTCTTTCATGGTATCCGCATTGATCAGGCAGACATAAAACTGATTATCTTCCCCATACATGGAAAGTGCAAGAACATTATCCTCGATGCAGCTTGTTGTAGTGGAATAATATTTAAAATACGGCGCATACTTTCCTGTATATTTTTTGATATCGCCTGTCTCCAGATCACACAAAAAATAAATGTCCTGGTCGTCCTGTCTTACCGTAAAAAGTGCATATTTTTTTGTCCAGTCGAGCAGAGTCGGATATCCGCCAAACGGGCCAAGATACTGACTCGGGATTTCAATTTCTTTTTCTTCTCCATTCCCGATCACTGTAATATGAAACGGATTTTCATCCCCTGCCCAATATCCATCGTCCATTGCGCCCGTTTCTATGATAAGTCCGTCCCGCATTCCATGTTCTTCTGCTTTGTCAAACGAAACGTTTAACTCTGTTTCTTTTCCCAGTTCCGGCTCAACCAGAACACAGACTTCTTTCGTACCGTCCATTTTTTTATACAGAAATTTTCCATCACCCATGTAGGATCTTTTAAAGCTCAGATTTTCCAGGTCCTGATTGCTGACTGTATAATCACACACTTCACCCCCTTCCGGACTATACAGTGTATATTTCCAAAACCCGGCATCATCCCAGGATACATTTTCTTCCTCCTCCAGCCAGGTATAACCACCGCCGTAATCTGCCACTTTGTCTGCATCATACTGGCTTTTTATCATTCCATCCGTGTCAATCACATAAAAAATATTGTCATAGACGAACCAGTTATAACCATTATTAAAATTCACATCGTACCGATAAATATCTGCATCAATTGCATCTTCATCAAAAGGTATATAAAACTTTAACTTTCCCTTTTTATCCAGAAAGCCTTTGTAAGATTCCCCCTTTCCGTGAATTCTTACAAAGGCAAGTCCATCCTGAAATTCTCTTGCATCAGAAAATTTCATATTTTCCAATGTATGAGACGTCTCCGCATTTGAACTTATATCGTCTTCATCATCCGACCATGTATCATCATCATCATCATCATCTTCTTCTTCGTCGTCATAGTTTTCTTCCGATCCATCGTCCCAACCCTCAAAGTCGAGATACCATTTTCCGTCAATTTCAACAACCGCTATCTCCATTTCTTCCGGTTCTATGCCGGATGCACTCACTTCCACAAACACATTTCTTGCATCGGTGACCGTATCTCCTTCTTCTCCATAATGACTTTTTATTTTTTCCATGTTGCCTTCGGACTGTTTTTCTGATCTGACTGGCCAATGGGTAATTTGTATATCCCCAACTTCATCTTGCAGTTTCTGAAGTTCCTCTTCCACTGCATTTTCTATGATCCACTGTAACGTTTCCCCATATTGGCCAAAATACCGCTCCGGCAACAGGCTCAGAAGCGTATCGGTATCTCCTGTAAATAATGCTTCGACTGCACGATCTGCCACCTGCATATATTCCTCATCGGACTCCTGGCTTTCCGCTGTTTTTCCAGCTTTTTCCCCTGATTCCGTCATCTGGAGTATTCCATATTCCGGAACAAACTTCCATGGATATAAAATTGCTATAGCCGCCATAATTCCAAAAGTAATGATCAAAATTCGGCTTCCTGCTTTTTTCATATATTCTCTACTCCTTTTTCTCTCATCGTATCTTTACTTCTGAATAGAGTCCTAATATAATTTTCCAGATTTTTTGCACTCTCTTACTCTGTAAGGACACTGCTACTCTGCTTTCCACAATAGGTAATAGGGATCTCTTCTCACCAGTCCAGCCGGAAATTCTGTTCCGTTTTCATTTCATCCGCATACCAGAAATCTACTATACCGATTCCAATCCGCTCACTTTCTTCCTTTTGATAAAGCATCAGATCATGCCGGCTGTCATACACAATATCTCCATCCTCTTCCCGAATCGCCTTCGTGACTCCATCTGCAATTTTTGTCTTATTTCCTTTTTTATCAAAAATGGAAAGTTCATATTCTCCATCGGAATTCCGATCCGTGTAAGCCATGACTGTTCCATCTTCGTAAATCTTGACATAGTCTTCCAGCACTTCTTTTGCAAGGCATCTGCTTTTTCCATTTTCTATCACGTTGACATCGTAGTACGCATTGTCCCCTTCCGTGTAGAAATTGCTTGTATAATAAATCTCTGTTGGCGTAACAGATTTTACATAGCCTTCCGGCATCTCTTCCAGATCGCTGACTTCATCATTTTTGATTGCGGCGTGCCAGAAATCAGATCCGCTTTCCAGGAACAGATCTGTTTCGTTTGCATAGATCCAGAAGTTTTCTCCTTCCTCATCTATGTCTTCAATTTTTTTCGCAACTTCTCCTATGATGTGAATGGAATTCTTCCTGCTCGTTGGTTTAACATACATTCCCTGCTCATATATTCTCTGATCTAAAAGGTCAATCATATAATCTGCATCCTTCACTTCTGCTAAATCTACCGGCTCCATTTTCTTTACATCCAGGTATAGTACGCTATTTCCCCTATAAAGTCCGGCATTATTAATGTCATTGGCTGTAATCTGTTTTATTTCACCATCTTTATATTCATAAAGACTTTGACACTCCGTTGGAACAGGATGATATGATTCCGCTTCTTTTTGTAATTCCTGCCACTGTTCCGTGTTTCCTCTGCTGTCAATCACGAAGTCTTCCAGTTCACATTCTGTATTCTCGCCGGAAGCAAAGTAATAAACCGCGCCATTTTCCCATGCATACATATCACTGACTGGTGTTCCCAGCTCTTTTGTCTCTTCCTCAAAAGATGTTAGAAAAACAAGCTGATCATCCTCTGACTGACCGTCATATCGTCTGCACAAAATATGCTCCTGATCATCTGCCAGCATAACATCGGTCATCCCATCCGCCAGAAATACTTCTTCCGTTGGATTGTTATAGCTTACGCCACAGACATCAAATCCTTCGTCAGCGTTTCCCTTCGTATAAACGAGTCCCGTTCCGTCTTTGAGCTGATAATATCCCTGCAGTGAATCTGCAATCTTCACAGATACTTCCCCGTCATAACAAAACAGCTCGGAATCCTTGTCGATATAAAGGAGTTTTCCGTCTTCCAGCGGATAAAAAACTCTGACATTTGCCGCAACTTTTGTTTTGTATTTCTCATTTTTTTCTTCTTTTTTGGACAACTTCTGATATTCACACCGGTAGAGTCTGGACGTTCCCGTCGAAATATCATAGTTTTCCATATAATAGAGATATTTTCGATCCGGTGAAAGCTGCATTACGGCATCGCCCAGCCAGGCCAGCCCATTGTCTGTAATGGTTATGGTATGTCCCAGTTTTTCTTTCGTGAGAATTTCATAACTGTCCCCATATAATTCTACAAATGGGTGTTCCATGTTTTCCCCGGACTTCACACAGAAAACTACTGCTCCGACTGCCACTATTGCAGTCAGGCCAAGTGCTGTCGCAATTTTCCATCCTTTTTTTCTGCGTTTTACCGGCAGCACGGCGTCCGATTTATTGTATTCTGCTCTTTTACGTTCAGCTGTGTTTTTTTCTTCTTCTTTTTCTTCTGCTATCTTTTTATTTTCTGCTGTTTCCCTCGTTTTCGGTCTGACAGGTTCTATCGTTTTTTTCACACTCGGTTTGACCGGCTCTGTTTTTTTTCTCTGCTCCTCTTTCCCATCATCCGGCACTATATCTGGCACTACAATATTTCCATCCTCCAGTTTTGCTCCACAGCTTCCGCAAAATCTTGTCGCATCTGACCACTCTTTTCCACATACCGGGCATTTTTTCATACTTGTTTTCCTCTCCTGTCCCTTTTTATCCACAAATCTTTTTTCTTTGCAATAAATGATCCAAAATCCACCTCCCTATTTTGGATCATTTATCTTTTTGCTGTCTGATTTGATCTTCTCTTCTGTGCTTTGCTTTTTCAAACACGCTCTCGATTTTACTCGTCAACTTTATGTCCACAAACCGTACAGAATTTCATATCCGGTTCCAGCGGTGCTCCGCATTCACTGCAAAAAGCCGGCCGTTCCTGTTCTTCTTCCACCGTTTCCTGTTCTTCACTCTGCAGTTTCATTCCACAGCTGCTGCAGAACATCATTTCCGGTTTGATTTTTGCACCGCAGCGCGGGCAGCTGTTCATTGCATTGATTGCCTGGATCTGCAGTTTGCATGCTTCCATAGCCTCTTCCAGCTCCCGGATCTGGCCAATTTCCTCTTTGACTTCTTCCAGCGGATTTTCCCGATATGCACAGTAAACTTTATATCCTATTTCACTGTAGATTTCATTGATTTTCGTCTCCGATTCAGAAACCGCCATATTCAGTTTCGTAATCTCCGACAAATCCTTTGCTTTTTGCATAGTTGAATATCCTGCTTTTGAAATTTTTCCTTTTACTCCATCTAAAAATGCCATTTTTCTTCCCCTTCCATTTCTTTTTTGTACTTTATAATCTGCTTTTTTTAGATCTGCCGTCTTCTCTCTTATAAGGGGCTTTCCCCTCCTGATTCACGCAATTCCCCGCCTCACTGCTTATTGCTTTTCTCAATGAAAACAGGGATTTCCTTGATTTGATTAAATTTTTCCGCTCAGCGCGCATCACTTTTCGATTCGTTTTTCTATTTTTCTTCCTTATAGCTTTTCAGGACACGGCTCAGACTCTCCGGCGATAAATGCAGATAGGAAGCGATATCTTTCTTACTCACAACATCTACCAGATCCCGATAGGTATCAACAAAATATTGATATCGTTCCTTTGCCCTGTGGTTTGCAACAATATCCTCATGTTCAATTAGCTTTTTATATGCAAGGCTGAGTGCACGGTTATATAAACGCATCATTTCCGGCGATTGCTCAATCAACTTCAACAATTCTGGTATCGGGACGCACAGCATGGTACACGAACTGATTGATTCTATCGTCAAAAGTGATTTCACATTTACGGATAAATTGGAAATTCCTACAACAATGTCTCCTTTTAAATAACCAAAGCAGGAAACATGCTCTTTTCCATCTCCCTTGCTTTCACAATACCCTTTTACAATGCCCGATATCAGAAAAGGAACGCATGGCAGCGGTTCCCCTTCTCGAATGATAACTTCCTTATCTTTCACCTTCCAGACATACGCCATTTGTTCCAGACTGCTCAGCACATTTTTATTTTTGATACCTAAATAAGTTTTGAAGAACTCCTGTTTTTCTATATTTTCATTTTCCAACCGCTCTATTTCCTTTCTGCCTTTTTATTTTACATTACATAACATCAATCTTTTTTATTCCTATGCAATTTTGTTAATTATATCATGAACAGTTTTTCACATCTCATCATTCTCTTGATTTAGATCAATATTTGCAATTTTCTGAATATTCTGTATTTTTAAATTTTGTCAAAAAAGAAGAACCTGTTTCTCCTGCAGGTTCTTCTTTTCATTTATCTCATATTTTCTATTTCTTTCATATTAGAGCGTGTTGGAAAAGACTTTTCATATTCTACATGCTCAAGTCTGTGAGAAATTTTGTCCGAATGAGAACAAAAACAGATAGATTTTTTATTTATCAATATCCTCAAACGCTTCCTTCACCTTATCCATAAACCCTTTTTTCTTCTTCGGCTGTTCTGCGGTATTCTCACCATCGGCTGCTTTTGCTTCTGCTGCCGGGCGGTTTCCGCAGGCTTCGTCGAAGGCGCGGAGGGCTTCTTTTGCTTTCTCATTCAGTTTCGTCGGAGTCTGGACTACGAGTGTTACGTAGTGATCACCGCGCACATTGCTGTTGCGAAGGGACGGAACACCTTTTCCCTTCAGACGGATCTTCGTATCGGTCTGGGTTCCCGGTTTTACAGTGTAGAGAACGTCTCCGTCAACGGTGCTGATCTTCACATCGCCGCCGAGTGCTGCCTGGGCAAACGTAATCGGTGCAGTGGAGAAAATGTTCATATCCTGTCTCTGGAAGATCGGATGACGGGTTACCTGAACCTCGACAAGCAGATCTCCTCTCGGTCCGCCGTTTACACCCGGCTCACCTTTTTCACGGATCCGGATGCTCTGTCCATCGTCGATTCCGGCCGGAATGTTGACCTGAATGCGTTTTCTGCTGGATGTATAGCCCGTGCCGTGGCATGCGGTACATTTATCGCGAATGATCTTTCCGGTTCCGTTACAATCCGGACACGTTGTCACGTTTCTCACAGAACCGAACATGGTCTGCTGTGTGTACGTAATCTGACCGGTACCGTTACATTTGGAGCATGTTTCCGGTGAAGTTCCTGGTTTTGCGCCGGTTCCGTGGCACGTTGTACAGGTATCCTTCAGGTTGATCTCGAGCTCTTTCTGGCATCCGAAAACAGCTTCCTCAAACGTAATGTGGACAACAGCGCGGAGGTTTGCTCCCTTCATCGGTCCATTGTTTGCTCTTCTTCTGCTTCCGCCGCCACCGAACAGGTCGCCGAAAATATCGCCGAAGATATCACCCATATCTCCGCCGCCAAAGTCGAAGCCGCCGAATCCGCCGGCTCCTGCGCCGCCACCGCCGTTTTCAAATGCAGCGTGGCCAAACTGATCGTACTGACGCCGTTTGTCCGGATCACTCAGCACGCCATAGGCTTCTGTCGCCTCTTTAAATTTTGCCTCGGCCTCTTTGTCGCCCGGGTTCATATCCGGATGGTATTTCTTGGCCAGTTTACGGTATGCTTTTTTTAATGTTGCATCGTCCGCTCCGCGGTCTACGCCGAGGACCTCGTAATAATCTCTTTTTTCTGCCATTTATGTTCACCTTTTCATTTCTGTTCCACAAATTTCATCTTTGCAGAAATGTTTTTCCGCACGCTCCAGTATAGCACTTTTCCGAAAGCAATACCAGCATAAATACAGGGGGCGGAATGTATTTTCCGTCCCCTGCAAACATTCGCCTCACAGGGCTTTTTGCGTTTATTTACTTATTGTTTCAACTCACAGTCGGTATTTTCACGGAGTGTGACATGCTGAAAATTAAACCTCTTTGTAGTCAGCGTCTACGACATCGTCGTCATGGCCGCCTGCTGCTCCTGCATTTCCCATATCCGGGCCTGCACCAGCTGTTCCGGCACCAGCGCCTGCTGCGCCGCCCTGCTGCTCATACAGCTTTGCGAACAGTTTCTGAGCGCTTGTCATCAGTTTTTCCTGAGCTGCTTTCAGGTCAGCTACCTGTGCATCTGTCATCTCTTCCGGATTGCATTTTGCAATGAGGTCTTTCAGTGCGTTCAGGTCAGCTTCTACTGCTGTCTTATCGTTTGCATCCAGCTTGTCGCCGACTTCCTCGATTGCTTTCTCGGTCTGGAATACCATAGAGTCTGCATCGTTTCTTGCGTCGATTGCTTCTTTGCGTTTCTTATCCTGAGCTTCGAACTCAGCAGCTTCTTTGACTGCTTTGTCGATCTCGCTGTCGGACATATTAGAGCCTGCGGTGATGGTGATGTGCTGCTCTTTTCCTGTTCCCAGGTCTTTTGCAGATACATTTACGATACCGTTGGCATCGATATCAAAGGTAACCTCGATCTGCGGAACGCCTCTTCTTGCTGGCGGAATTCCATCCAGACGGAACTGGCCGAGGGATTTGTTGTCTTTCGCGAACTGACGCTCACCCTGTACTACGTTGATATCTACTGCTGTCTGGTTATCAGCTGCGGTGGAGAAGATCTGGCTTTTCTTGGTCGGGATTGTGGTGTTACGCTCGATCAGACGAGTTGCAATACCTCCCATCGTCTCGATGGACAGAGACAGCGGAGTTACATCCAGAAGAAGGATGTCGCCTGCGCCGGCATCTCCTGCAAGTTTACCGCCCTGTACGGAAGCACCAAGTGCTACGCACTCATCCGGGTTCAGGCTCTTGCTCGGCTCGTGTCCGGTCAGCTGTCTTACTTTATCCTGTACAGCCGGGATACGGGTAGATCCGCCTACCAGAAGGACTTTGGAAAGCTCGGATGCCTGCAGACCTGCATCAGAGAGTGCTCTCTGTACCGGCTCTGCGGTTTTCTCTACCAGGTCGTGGGTCAGCTCATCGAATTTAGCCTTTGTCAGGTTCATATCGAGATGTTTCGGGCCATCTGCGGTTGCAGTGATGAACGGCAGGTTGATGTTGGTTGTAGTTGCGCTGGAAAGCTCTTTCTTTGCTTTCTCTGCTGCTTCTCTGATTCTCTGCAGAGCCATTTTATCATTGGAAAGATCTACGCCTTCCTGTTTCTTGAACTCAGCAAGGATGTAATCTGTTACTTTCTGGTCGAAGTCATCGCCGCCCAGACGGTTGTTTCCTGCTGTGGAAAGAACTTCGATAACACCGTCACCGATCTCGATGATGGAAACATCGAAGGTACCGCCTCCAAGGTCGTATACCATGATCTTCTGCTCTTTCTCGTTATCCAGTCCGTATGCCAGAGCTGCTGCGGTAGGCTCGTTGATGATACGTTTTACATCAAGACCTGCGATTTTACCGGCATCTTTGGTTGCCTGACGCTGTGCGTCATTGAAGTAAGCCGGAACTGTGATAACTGCTTCTGTTACTTTCTCACCAAGGTAGTTCTCTGCATCACCTTTCAGTTTCTGAAGGATCATAGCGGAGATCTCCTGCGGAGAGTATTTCTTTCCTTCGATGTCTACTTTATAATCAGTACCCATCTCACGTTTGATGGAACGGATGGTTCTGTCTGCGTTTGTTACAGCCTGACGTTTTGCCGGCTCGCCGACCAGACGGTCACCTGTTTTTGTGAATGCTACGATAGATGGAGTTGTTCTTTCACCCTCTGCGTTTGCGATAACGGTTGGTTTTCCACCTTCCATAACGGCTACACAGCTGTTTGTTGTTCCTAAGTCAATACCAATAATTTTGCCCATTGTTGTTTCCTCCTCAATGAATTATGCTAAAAAATGGTTTAATTTCTATTTATTTATCTTCAAGGCTTAGTTAGCCACCTTGACCATACTGTGACGGACTACGGAACCTTTGTACATGTAGCCCTTCATGAACTCTTCTACGACGATGTTCTCGCCGGCTTCCTCATCCTCCACATGCATCACTGCGTTGTGCAGGTTCGGATCGAATTCCTTTCCAACGGCCTCGATCACGGTTACACCGAGTTCATCGAGTGCTGTGGTAAACTGTTTGTATACTTTATTCATGCCGTCTGCGAACGGATCTTCCTCCGGGTTTTCCACCGTTGCAAGTCCGCGCTCGAAGCTGTCAACAACCGGAAGAATCTTCTCGATGATGTCTTTTGCTCCAATGGCATACATATTTGCTTTTTCTTTTTCGGTGCGTTTGCGGAAGTTATCGAACTCTGCCATCTGACGGGTCAGGCGGTCAGTCAGCTCTTCGATTTTCTCATCTTTTTTATCTTTTTTCTTTTTGAAGAACTTTCGTTCTTTGCCATCCTCAGCAGTTTCTTCTGCAGCTTCCGCTTCTTTTGCCTCTGCTGCTTTCTTTGCTTCTTCCTGCTCCGCAGCCGGTTCGGTTTCCGGCAGATCGGTCTCTGCTCCGGTTTCTTTTTCCATCTCGCGTGTAGGTTCTTCCATGGTTTCCTCTTTCTTTCTATTTTCTTCGCTCACTGATCATTCCACCTTTCTACTCACCTGTGTCCGGCTTTTTGAAGACGGCGTCCAGTTGAACTTTTAATGTTTTCAGGTTATCTACCACATTTTCGTAATCCATCCGCTTTGGTCCCACGATACCGATTGTTCCGCGCATACCGTTTCCCATATCGTATGTGGTGGTGACCACGCTGCAGTCCCGTAAGGGTTCCATCGAAGATTCATTTCCGATGTATACCTGAATACCGGTATTTTCCTCTCCGTCCTGCTCCTCGGCAGCTCCTTTGATCATATCGACCAGTTTCTGCCGTTCCTCGAATGTGGAGATCAGCTGGCTGGCTTTGCTGCTGTCGGAAAGCTCAGGGTACTTGAAAATGTTGGTTGCGCCGCTGGTGTACACCGGCACATCTTCTTCACTGACTGCGATGGCTTCCGCTACGGTATCGACCACTTTGCTGATGATGCCGGAGTGGATGCCTGCCTGCTCTTTCATCTTCTTGATCATGCCAAGATTGATTTCTTCAATGGTCAGGCCATTGAGTTGTGTGTTCAGAAGCAGGTTCAGCTTTAATATCTGTTCATCGTTGATGGTCTCGTCGAGGTCGATCATCTGGTTTTTCACCAGGTTGCCTTCTACGACGATGACGGCCAGGAGCTGCTCTTCATTGACTTTTGAGAGCTGGATGAATTTCACTTTATTTCTGTGATATTCCGGTCCTGTAATCAACGTTGCATAGTTGGTAGATGAAGCGAGGACTTTGACAACCTGCTGCAGAACTTTTTCCATTCGGTCTGTTTTTTCAATGACCATGTTTTTGATGTCTGCAACTTCCTGTTCTTTTTCCCGCATCAGCTCATCTACATAGAGGCGGTAGCCTTTATCGGAAGGAATGCGTCCTGCGGAAGTGTGGGGCTGTAAGATGTAACCCATCTCTTCCAGATCGGACATTTCATTCCGGATTGTGGCGGAGCTTAAATTCAAATCCGTGTATTTGGAAATCGTTCTTGAGCCGACCGGCTCGCCCGTTTCCAGATACGTCTGGATGATCGCTTTTAATATTTTTCTTTTTCTTTCATCCAATTCTGTATCCACTAAGATAAGCTCCTTCCTGTTGTATAGTCCTGTTAGCACTCGTTTCAGTGGAGTGCTAACATCTATGTTCTTAAGATAGCACTCTGCCTTTTGTTTGTCAACACCTTTTCCCGGTTTTTCTATGAAGAAATTGTGAAAAAAGTATAAACCGTTTTCTTTCTGAAAAGGAATCTGACTTTTCTTTTTTATTGCATTCTACTGTTTCAAAGGCGCTATAGCCGTATGGTAGGATTCTGCCATTTCGATACGACCATTTAGTAGCATTTTCTCAGAGGTGATGAATCATGAAATATCAGAGACTGGAGGATCTGCGCACGGACCACGATCTGACGATCCGCCAGGTTGCCGACTATCTCGGCTGCAACCGCGATGTGTATACCCGATATGAAAAAGGCGTCCGGCAGCTGCCGATCTCCATTGCCATCCGTCTGGCGGAGCTGTATCAGGTCAGTCTGGATTATCTGGTCGGCATCAGCGATGAGAAGCGGCCGTATGGATCCTGACTTTCCGGTGTCTCCGCCGCAGCAAAAGCAGGAGGACAGTTTTTCTTTTCCCTGTCCTCCCTGTTTTGCTTTTTCGTTTACAGATTCTGCAGATATTCCATCATCCGCGTTTCGCTGAGTTTCCATCCGTCCGGCTCCCCGCAGAGATACAGCGTAAAATGCCCGCACGGGACTCCGTTTTCCAGGTGGATGCCGGTATACAGTTCTACAATGAGGAGTTCTTCTGCTTTTTCTTCATATATATTAGTGATCTGATAGATGCGCTCTCCCTTTTCGTCCACCGGCCATTCTTTCTTCAGCACATCCCTCAGACGGCTCTCCTGCCCCTGCGCTCCGCATTCTTCCTCCCGGCTGATCATTTTTTCAAACGCTTCCGGCGTCTCCATCCGTTCCACTATATTCTGGACAAAATCTTCTATTTCTATTCTTTCTGCTTTTCCCATTCGTTCCCCCATTTCTGCCGTACATATTTTTCTGTTTTCTGCACAGGCTGTCTTCACCCGCCGTTTCTCTCTCCCGCCCCATTCTCCAATTTGCGACCATATGATCTGATTTAACTTTGTCCATCCAACCGTTTGGTAGTATGGGTTTGAATCTGAAAGGATGGTACAACGTATGAAATACCAGAGAATTGAAGATATGCGGATCGATCAGGATCTCACCATCAAAGAGATTTCTGCCCTGCTCGAATGCAACCGCGACGTCTATTCCCGCTACGAAAAAGGAATCCGCGACATCCCGATCGACTATGTGATCCAGCTTGCACGGTTCTATGACTGCTCGGTCGACTATCTGCTGGGTGTCTCCAGTAAAAAGAGAAAATTCGGCGATTGATTTTTTTATTGTTGTCTTTTTTATTTTTGTGTTTGCGTTTTGATACGACTGTTTGGTCGTATTTTATATTATAATGGTATTCTTATTTTGCGTCAATTCTGAACAAGAAGGAATCAAAATCGGACGCAAAAAAGCGTGCCGGAAAGTTTTCTGTCGCTTTTCCGGCACGCTTTTTTCATGCTCTTTTCTTCTTTTTTATTTCTGATTTTTTATTCTTCCATGTCATCCAGGCTCTTCTTCAGTGTGATCATTTTGTCACGCAGCTCGGCGGCCATTTCGAAGTTGAGTTCGGCGGCAGCGGCTTTCATCTGTTTCTGTACCTGGCCGATCAGTTTTTCCAGTTCTTCGCGGCTCATGGACTCCGGGTCTTTTTCCATCTTTTCTTCTGTCTTTGCCACTTCTTTCGAAATGCTGATGAGATCGCGGACGGCTTTTTTGATGGTGGTCGGAGTGATGCCGTGTTCTTTGTTGTAGGCTTCCTGCAGGGCACGGCGGCGCTTCGTCTCGTCGATCGCGAGGCGCATGGAATCGGTCATCACATCGGCGTACATGATAACATGGCCCTCGCTGTTTCGCGCGGCACGGCCGATGGTCTGGATCAGGGAGGTTTCGGAACGCAGGAAACCTTCTTTATCGGCATCCAGGATCGCCACGAGTGTGATTTCCGGGATGTCGAGACCCTCACGCAGAAGGTTGATGCCGACGAGCACATCGAAGACATCGAGACGCATATCACGGATGATCTCGGTCCGTTCCAGGGTGTCGATATCAGAGTGCAGGTAGCGCACGCGGATGCCGGCCTCTTTCATATAGTCGGTCAGATCCTCTGCCATACGCTTCGTCAGCGTCGTCACGAGAACTTTGTTGTGTTTTTCAGTTTCTTTCTTTACTTCCGAAATCAGATCGTCGATCTGTCCCTCCACCGGGCGCACCTCGACATCCGGGTCGAGAAGGCCGGTCGGGCGGATGATCTGTTCGGCGCGCAGCAGCTCGTGGTCTGCCTCGTAGTCGCCCGGCGTGGCAGATACGAAGAGGATCTGATCGATCCGGTCCTCGAACTCGCCGAAGTTCAACGGGCGGTTGTCTTTTGCGGACGGCAGACGGAATCCATAGTCCACCAGCGTCGATTTCCGCGACTGGTCGCCGGCATACATGCTGCGGATCTGCGGAACAGTCTTATGCGACTCATCCACGATGATGAGGAAATCATCTCCGAAATAGTCCATCAGTGTGTAGGGCGGCTCGCCTGGCTTTAATCCGGAGAGGTAACGCGAATAGTTTTCGATGCCGGAACAGATGCCGGTTTCTTTGAGCATCTCAATATCGAAATTGGTCCGCTCCTCGATGCGCTGGGCCTCGATCAGTTTTCCCTCGTGCTTGAAGAACTTCACCTGCTCTTCCATATCCTTTTCAATCTCGCCTGTTGCTTTCAGGATCGTGTCCATCGGCACAACGTAGTGGGAGGCAGGAAAGATTGCGATGTGGTTCAGTTCACATAAGATTTCACCCGTCAGCGTATCGATCTGTACCAGACGGTCAATCTCATCCCCGAAGAACTCGACGCGCACCGCCTTGTCCGTCTCCTCCGCCGGAAAAATCTCCAATACATCACCGCGCACGCGGAACGTACCGCGGTGGAAATCCATATCATTCCGGTCATACTGAATATCAATCAACTGCCGGATCACATCGTCCCGGTCCTTTTCCATTCCCGGGCGGAGCGAAATAATCATCTCCATGTAGTCCTTCGGGCTTCCGATTCCATAGATACACGAAACACTGGAAACCACAATGACATCGTTCCGCTCACTCAGTGCAGAAGTCGCGGAAAGCCGCAGCTTATCAATCTCATCGTTCCGCGCAGAGTCCTTTGCAATATACGTATCCGAAGACGGCACGTAAGCCTCCGGCTGGTAGTAGTCGTAGTAGGAGACAAAATATTCTACTGCATTCTCAGGGAAGAATTCCTTAAACTCACCGTACAGCTGTGCTGCAAGTGTTTTATTGTGCGCTATGATCAAGGTTGGCTTATTTAACTGTGCAATAACATTTGCCATGGTAAAGGTCTTGCCGGAACCTGTAACGCCCAGCAAAGTCTCGCATTGATTGCCTTCTTGAAAGCCTTTGACCAGTTTTTCGATTGCCTGGGGCTGGTCGCCTGTAGGCTGGTATTCGGAGTGTAATTTGAATATTTGTTGTGAATTCTGCAAAAAAGCACCTCCTGGTTTTTATATCAAAAAAGTTCGTCTATCAGTCAGAAATTCGTCGAAGCACATTCTCTGATTTTAGCCGAATATGCCTCTCGACGAATTCTGTTCACCACCCGATATTTTATAGACTGATAAAAAGTAGTAAAACTAACGTGGACGAATTAACACTCAAATGTAAGAGATATTATATCATGGAAATTTAAAATTGTATATATGATGCGAACATTAGTTCGTGAACCTCACATGACTAAAGTCACGTGCTTCCGGCCGCTTTAAGCGGCAGACCAAATATCGGCGGATACGCCTGTT
>OLRC01000820.1_pt1 | contig 21973 bp, 14 predicted proteins | sample 1672081 | NCBI WGS metagenome assembly OLRC01 (sample SAMEA3136643, study PRJEB25190) | human gut metagenome | biome: human gut; feature: human-associated habitat; material: faeces | place: Austria | collected 2013
AAGTTCATGAGCGCCTACCAGCTGCTGCTGGAAACCATCACGTTCCCGTTTCTGCCGGTCATCTGCTCGGTGGTGTTCACCTGCGCCATCCTCGCGCCGCGCGTGCCGGTGTACGTGGCCATCCTCATGGTGCTGCTGGCGGTGTACGCGGGCGTGTCGTACTACATGTACAAGCGCATCCTGCACCTCAACGAGCAGGCGGCCAGCGCGCAGAACCAGCTGTCGGGCGAGCTGTCCGACTCGGTGGCGAACATCCTGGCGGTGAAGACTTACGGGCGCGAGGACTACGAGCGGGGGCTGTTCGACCAGGCGAACCGCGAGGTGGTGGCGCGCGACTCGAAGCGCATGTGGGCGTCGCTGACGCGCGGCATCGTGACGGCGTGCATCACCATCGCCATTATGAGCGTGGTGGCGGTGTTCATCGCGGGCGGCAACGCGTGGTACGGCATCACGCCCGGCACGCTCGTGGTGATGTTCACCTACACCTACACGGTGACGAATCAGTTCAACTTCATCAACAACGGGCTGCAGCGCTTCAACCGCGCGTTCGGCGACGCGAGCGGCATGACCGTCATCCTTGACGAGCCGCGCCTCGTGGACGACAAGCCCGGCGCGCCGGAGCTCGAGGTGCGCGAGGGCGCCATCGACTTCGAGGGCATCGACTTCTGGTACACCGACGGCGACGCGTGCACGCACGTGTTCGACGACTTCGAGCTGCATATCCCCGCAGGCCAGCGCGTGGGCCTCGTGGGCACGAGCGGGGCGGGGAAGACCACGCTCACGAAGCTTTTGCTGCGCTTGTCCGATATCCAGGAGGGGCGCATCCTCATCGACGGCCAGAACATCGCCGAGACGACGCAGCAGTCGCTGCGCCGCCAGATCGCCTACGTGCCGCAGGAGGCGCTGCTGTTCCATCGCACCATCGCCGAGAACATCGCCTACGGGCGGCCCGACGCCACGATGGAGCAGATCCGCGAAGCGGCGCGCCAGGCGAACGCGCTGGAGTTCATCGAGCGGCTGCCGCAGGGCTTCGACACCGTCACGGGCGAGCGCGGCGTGAAGCTGTCGGGCGGCCAGCGCCAGCGCATCGCCATCGCGCGGGCGCTTCTGGCCGACTGCCCGGTGCTCGTGCTGGACGAGGCCACGAGCGCGCTCGACTCCGAAAGCGAGCAGCTGGTGCAAGACGCGCTGGCAACGCTCATGCGCGGGCGCACGTCCATCGTGGTGGCGCACCGTTTGTCCACCGTGGCCAGCCTCGACCGCATCGTGGTGCTCGACGGCGGCAAGGTGGCCGAGGACGGCCCGCACGCCCAGCTCATCGAGCAGGGCGGCGAGTACGCGAACCTCTGGAGCCGCCAGACGGGGGCGTATTTGGAAGAGGAGTGACGCTCGGCGAGGGAGGGGAGTCCTTGCGCGGGAGGCTGTGCTTCGCGCGGTCAACCCTTCGTCAATGGGCGCCCTACGCTTCGCGCCCGAACGGCCGATCCGCCGCCGTTGCGGGCTATCGTTTTCGGGCAAATAGACGAAACCGAAGCGAAAGGGTTTACCATGACCTCTCTATGGGCGGAGCGCACCCCGAGGCCCGACGGCATCGCGAAAACGCTCGACGGAGACGTATCCGTCGACGTGCTGGTCATCGGCGGCGGCATGGCGGGCATGCTGTGCGCCTACCTGCTGGGCCGGGCCGGGTGCTCGTGCGCGGTGGTCGAGCAGAGCCTCGTCGGGTCGGGCGTCACGCAGAACACGACGGCGAAGGTGACCGCGCAGCACAACCTCGTGTACGACCGGCTGATCAAGGAGCACGGCGTCGAGAACGCGCGGCTGTACTACGAGGCGAACCAGGCCGCCGTGGCGGGGCTGCGGCAGCTGAGCGACGCCTTCCCCTGCGATTTCGAGGAGAAGACCGCCTACGTGTACGCCGAGGATTCGACGGAGGGCCTGGAACGCGAGCTCGCCGCCTACGAGCAGCTGGGCATCCCGCATCATGTCCTGCCGAGCGCGCCGGTGCCGATCGCGAACAAAGGGGCGCTGGGGATGGAGCGCCAGGCGCAGTTCAACCCCCTCAAGCTGCTCTACGGGCTGGCGCCGTCGGTCGACGTGTACGAGAACGCCTTCGTCTCGGAGGTGTCGGGAACTACGGCGCGCACGCAAGGGGGCTCCATCACTGCCGAGCACATCGTGTTCGCGACCCATTACCCCCTGGTCAACATCCCGGGACTCTATTTCATGAAGCTCCACCAGGAGCGTTCCTACGCGCTTGCGCTCAAGGACGCCCCCGCTGTGGACGGCATGTTCATCGGCGAGGGCGGCGGCTTCTCCTTCCGCACCTACGAGGATTTCCTTCTGGTGGGCGGCGGGGGCCATCGCACGGGCAAGGGGCCGGGGCCGGAGGAAGGCTACCGCGCGATCCGCACGTTCGCGGACGCGGCGTACCCGGGCTGCGTCGAGTGCTGCGCGTGGGCGACGCAGGACTGCATGAGCCTGGACGGCATGCCCTACATCGGCGTGCACCGGCGTGAGAACCCCCGCTGGTACGTGGCAACCGGGTTCAGCAAGTGGGGGATGACCGGGTCGTACGTGGCGGCGAAGGCCATCGCCGACCTGATCGCGACGGGCGAGAGCCCCGTCGAGGACCTGTTCTTCCCGCAGCGCTCCATGCTGAACGTCGCGCTGTTCTCCAATTTGGGTACCTCGACGGCGAACCTGGTGAAGCCGGGGAAGCGGTGCTCGCATATGGGATGCAGCCTCGAGCGCAACGACGTCGAGGACTCGTGGGACTGTCCTTGCCACGGGTCGCGCTTCGACGCGGACGGCAACGTCCTCGACGGGCCCGCCACGAAGCCGATCTCGGTGTGAAAGCGGTAGCGGCTCCTCCGGCTCCGCGTTGGACGTGCTATACTAAACGAACAAGTGTGCTAGTTGAACGGGGAAGGGGTCGGCGCGATGGAGCGCACGTACGTGTGCATAGATCTGAAGAGCTTCTACGCCAGCGTCGAATGCGTCGACCGCGGGCTGGACCCGCTGACGGCGAACCTCGTCGTGGCCGATCCCGACCGCACGGAGAAGACCATCTGCCTGGCCATCACGCCGTCCATGAAGGCGCTCGGCCTGTCCAGCCGTTGCCGCGTGTTCGAGATCCCCGAGAGCGTGGACTACGTCATGGCGAAGCCGCGCATGCAGCGCTACATGGAGGCGTCGGCCGACATCTACTCCATCTACCTGCGCTACGTGTCGCCCGAGGACATCCACCCCTATTCCATCGACGAATGCTTCATCGACGCCACGCCGTACTTGTCGCTGTACCGGACGAGCGCCCGGGAGTTCGCCGTCATGCTCATGGAGGCGGTGCTGGCCGAGACGGGCGTGCGCGCCACGGCAGGGGTCGGGCCGAACCTGTTCTTGGCGAAAGTGGCGCTCGACATCACGGCGAAGCACGCCCGGGACTGCATCGGCTTTCTCGACCAGGCCGAGTTCGAGCGCACTATCCAGACCCACCGGCCCATCACCGATATCTGGAACATCGGCCCGGGCATCGCGAGGCGCCTGGCGAAGTACGCGGTGTACGACCTGCGCGGCGTATGCGAGATGAGCGAGGCCACGCTGTACCGCGAGTTCGGCGTGAACGCGGAGTACCTGATCGACCACGCCCACGGCGTCGAGCCGTGCACCATCGCCGACATCCACGCCTACGAGCCCAGCGGGCATTCCCTGGGCAACGGCCAGGTGCTGCCGTGCGACTACTCGTTCGAGGAAGCGCGCGACGTGCTGCGCGAGATGGTGGATCAGCTGGTGCTCGACCTCGTGGAGAAGCGCCTCGTTGCGGAATCCATCTCGCTGTACGTGGGCTACGCGCGGGATCACGAGGCGGGCGGGGCGCGCGCCGTGGACGAGCCCGGAGCGTATTTCGACGGCGGCCATGGACGACGGCCTGCGAGCGGCAGACGAGGCGGCTCCCACACCGGCGGCACGCGCCGACAGCCCGATCGCACGAACCTCTACTCGAAGCTCATGCCGCGGTTCCTCGACCTGTTCGACGAGACCGCGCGCAAAGACGCGCCCATCCGCCGCATCAACGTGGGCGTCGGCGGGGTGCTCCCCGAGGAGTTCGCCACGATGGACCTGTTCTCGGATGCGGAAGCGGAGGCCGAGGAACATCGCCTGCAGCAGGCCGTGCTGGCCGTGAAGGGGCGCTTCGGCAAGAACGCGCTTCTGCGCGGCACCAGCTTGAAAGAGAAGGCCACGGCGCGCGAGCGCAACGAGCAGATCGGAGGGCACCATGCCTGAGCGCCGACCCCGCGCCGACCGCGCGCAGCAGTTCATGCCGTTCGCCGCGCTCAAAGGCTACTACGACCTCATCCGCGAGCGCGAGCGCGTGGCAGAGCCGAAGCGCGAGCTGACCGACGAGCAGGCGCTCGAGCTGTCGCGAAAACTCTCCCAGCTGAAACGGCGCGAGATGGCGTGCATCGTCCACTACGACGGCGAAGCGTACGTCACCGCGCGCGGCCTGGTCAGCGACATCGACCTCGCGGCCCGCACCGTCACCGTCGTCCGCACCCGCATCCCCTTCGACGACATCGCGGACATCCGGACGGACGCGTGACGCATCATCGCCCGAAAAACACGCTCGAAGGCCGTTTTGCGTGTTTTTCGGGCGATGATGCATGTGCGACGGTGTGTCAAAGGTACCTTCCGGTGACGCTCTCGGGGTTGTCGGCCACTTGCTCGGGGGTGCCGACGGCCACGATGCGGCCGCCGGAGGCGCCGCCGCCGGGGCCGAGGTCCACCACGTAGTCGGCGTTGGCGATGACGTCCAGGTCGTGCTCGATCACGACGACCGTCGCGCCCTGCTCCACCAAGCGCTCGAACACGCCCAGCAGGGTGCGCACGTCGAGCGGGTGCAGGCCGATGGTGGGCTCGTCGAACACGAACACGGCATCGTCCTGCGCCCGGCCCATCTCGCTGGCGAGTTTCAGGCGCTGCGCCTCGCCGCCCGACAGCGCCGGCGTGGCCTCGCCCAGCGTGAGGTAGCCCAAGCCCAGCTCGTGCAGCGTGTCCAGGCGGGCGCGCGCCTTCTTCAAGCCGGACGCGGGCGTGCGCGCCTCGTCCACGGTCATGGCCATGAGCTGGGGCAGCGTGCAGCCGGGATCCTCGCAGCCCTCGGCGGGGCGGTGGATGCGGGAGGCTTCCGGGGCGTAGCGCGAGCCTCTGCACACGGGGCAGGTGATGTCCACGTCGGGCAGGAACTGCACGTCCAGGCTGATGGAGCCCGTGCCGTCGCATTCGGGGCAACGCAGCTTCCCCGTGTTGTAGGAGAAGTCGCCCGCCTTCAGCCCGGCTGCCTTGGCGTCGGGCGTGCGCGCGAAGGCGCGACGCAGCTCGTCGTGCACGCCGGAGTAGGTGGCCACGGTAGAGCGCACGTTCGAGCCGATGGGCGTGGCGTCGATGAGGTTCGCCCGCTCGATGCCCGCGGCTTCGATGCGCTTGACGTGGGAGGGAAGCTTCGCGCTGCTCGCGTTCGCGACGAGCGCGGGGATGAGGCTTTCCAGCACGAGCGTCGTCTTGCCCGAGCCGGACACGCCGGTGACGGCGGTCAGGCGACCGCGCGGGATGGCGACCTCGAGCGGCTTCACGGTGTGCAGCGCCTCGGTGGCCAGCTCGATGCTTCCGTGGGCGAACACGTCGGCGGCGGGGACGCGCTCGCGTACGCGCACGGTCTCCTCGCCGGAGAGGAAGCCGCCGATCAGCGAGGCGGGGTTCGCCTCTACCTCGGCAAGCGTCCCTTGCGCGACGATCCGCCCGCCGTCAGCGCCCGCGCCCGGCCCCATCTCCACGAGCCAGTCTGCGGCGGCCAGGATGCGCGTGTCGTGGTCCACCATGACCACCGAGTTGCCGTCGGCGAGCAGATCGCGCATCACCTCGACGAGCCCGTCGATGTTGGAGGGGTGCAGGCCGATGGACGGCTCGTCCAGCACGTACAGCACGCCGGTGGTTCGGTTGCGCACGGCGCGGGCCAGCTGCACGCGCTGGCGCTCTCCGGTGGACAGCGTGGAGCCCGCGCGATCGAGCGCGAGATAGCCCAGCCCCAAATCGACGAGGCGGCGCGCCGTGTGCTGGAACGACTCGACGATGTTGTGCGCCATCGGGCGCATCTCGGGCGCGAGACCATCGGGCACGGCGTCCGTCCAGGCGACCAGCTCGTCGAGGGTCTTCGCGGACGCCTCGGCCAGGTCGATGCCCGCAACCTGCGGGAGGCGCGCCTCCGGGGAGAGGCGCGTGCCGTGGCAGACGGGGCAGACGCCCTGCTTGAGGAAGCGGGCCACGCGCCCCAGGCCCTTCTCGTCCTTCACCTTCGCCAACGCGTTCTCCACGGTGTAGACGGCGTTGTAGTAGGTGAAGTCCAGCTCGGCGAAGGTGTCGGTCTTCTTCGCCTTGTACAGGATGTGCTTCTTCTCGGCTGGGCCGGAAAACACGATGTCGCGCTCGGCGGGCGTCAGCTGGTTGAAGGGCACGTCGGTGCGCACGCCCATCTCGCGCGCGACCTGCTTCATGAGGTCCCACATGAGCGTGCTCCAGGGCGCGACGGCGCCTTCGTCGATGGTGAGCCCCTCGTCGGGCACCAGCGAGTCCAGGTCCACGGTGCGCACGATGCCCGTGCCGTCGCACTCGGGGCAGGCGCCGCCGCTGTTGAAGGCCAGGTCCTCCGCGCCGGGGCCGAAGAACTCCACGCCGCAGACGGGGCACGCGATAGGGCGCTCGGCGGCGACGTTCAGCGTGGGCGGCACGCGGTGGCCGTTCGGGCACACGTGGCTGCCGGCGCGCGAGAACAGCAGGCGCAGGCTGTTCAGCAGCTCGGTGGACGTGCCGAAGGTGCTGCGCACGCCGGGCACGCTGGGCCGCTGGTGCAGGGCGAGCGCGGCGGGCACGTGCAGCACCTCGTCCACGGAGGCGCGGCCCGCCTGCGTCAGGCGGCGGCGCGTGTAGGTGGAGAGCGCTTCAAGGTAGCGCCGCGACCCCTCGGCGTACAGCACGCCCAAGGCGAGCGACGACTTGCCCGACCCCGATACGCCCGCGATGCCGACGAGCCGGTTCAGCGGGATGCTGGCGTCGATGTTTTTCAGGTTGTGCACGCGCGCTCCGCGCACCTCGATGCGGTCGGGGCCGTGCAGGTCGCGGCCTGCGGCGGCCGCCGTCGCGCTTTGTTGGTCCATGGTGCGCCTCTTGGGGTTCGTCGGGTGTCGTCGCCGTTTTCGGCTCTGCGTTTCATCGAAGCGTATGGTAGCACGAGCGCGGTCGGCTCGCGCGCCGCGGACGCGGAGGCGTGCACCGGTTGGCGACGGTTCGCAGCCGGTTCATTACGTCTCCGTTGACCATCGGCCCTCGGAAACGTGCCGGAAAAATGAACTTTCGGTTCAAGTATGGTAAAGAGTTCAAGAACCTGCTTTAATGAGTTCAATTTATCCGGAGCGAAATTGAACTTACGGAGCGATGATGACCGAGAAGCAGGAAACGTTCGCCGAGCGTCTGGCCCGCGCGATGGCGGCCAAGGGCTACAAGCAGGCCGATCTCATCCGCATCGCGGGAGATCGCGGTATGAAGCTTGGGAAAAGCCAGGTCAGCCAATATGCGAACGGCAAGACCGTGCCCCGCAGGCCCGTGGGGGAGATGCTGGCCGACGTGCTGGGCGTGCCCGCCGCGTGGCTTATGGAGGGAACGGGCGAAATTGAACCTGAAACCGATTCCCGCAGCGCTGCGGACGGTGCGAGCGCGCCGACGAGCGCACCGAAGGGCGCAGGGGGAGCGGCCTCCGCAGCCGAGGAGCGAGCGGACGCCTTCGCCGCACCTGTCATCGACCGTACCGAACCGAGGAGCGATACCATGCGCGAGATCAAGAAGTCGACCAAGCTGGACAACGTACTGTACGACGTGCGCGGCCCGGTGGTGGAGGAAGCCGAGCGCATGGAGGAGGCCGGCGCGCGCATCCTGAAGCTCAACATCGGCAATCCGGCGCCGTTCGACTTCCGCGCGCCTGAGGAGATGGTGTTCGACATGAGCCGCCAGCTGGCCGAATGCGAGGGCTACTCGTCGGCGAAGGGCCTGTTCTCGGCGCGCAAGGCCATCATGCAGTACGCGCAGCTCAAGCACATTCAGGGCGTGGACATCGATGACGTGTACACCGGCAACGGCGTGAGCGAGCTCATCAACCTCAGCATGCTGGCGCTGCTGGACAACGGCGACGAGGTGCTGGTTCCCTCGCCCGACTACCCGCTGTGGACGGCGTGCGTCACGCTTGCCGGCGGCACGCCGGTGCATTACGTATGCGACGAACAGGCGGAATGGTACCCCGACATGGACGACATCCGCAAGAAGATCACGAGCCGCACGAAGGCTCTCGTCATCATCAACCCGAACAACCCCACCGGCTCGCTCTACCCGCGCGAGGTGCTGCAAGAGCTCGTCGACATCGCGCGCGAGCACGACCTCATCATCTTCTCGGACGAGATCTACGACCGCATCGTCATGGACGGTTTGGAGCATATCTCCATCGCCTCGATGGCGCCCGACGTGTTCTGCGTCACGTTCAGCGGCCTGTCGAAGTCGCACATGGTGGCGGGGTACCGCATCGGCTGGATGGTGCTTTCGGGAGACAAGGCGCGGGCGCGCGACTACATCCTGGGCGTCAACATGCTGTGCAACATGCGCATGTGCTCGAACGTTCCCGCGCAGTCCATCGTGCAGACGGCTCTCGGCGGCCACCAGAGCGTGCAGAGCTACATCGTGCCGGGCGGACGCGTGTACGAGCAGCGCGAGTACGTGTACAACGCGCTCAACGACATCCCCGGCGTGACCGCGGTGAAGCCCAAGGCGGGCTTCTACATCTTCCCGAAGCTCGACGTGAAGAAGTTCAACATCACGGACGACGAGAAGTTCGCGCTCGACCTGCTGCACGAGAAGCGCCTGCTCGTGGTGCACGGCGGCGGCTTCAACTGGAAGAAGCCCGACCACTTCCGCGTGGTGTACCTGCCGCGCATCGAGGTGCTGGGCGACGCCATGCGCGACCTGGGCGACTTCTTGAGCCGCTACCGGCAAGCGTGAGGGCGCGCGCCTACGCCTTGCCTTTCACCATGGACAGCGAGATCTTGCCGCGATCCTTGTCGATGCCCGTCACCCACACCGTGACCGTGTCGCCCACCGTCGCCACCTCGCTCGGGTGCTTGACGAAGCGGTCGGCCATCTTGGAGACGTGCACGAGGCCGTCCTGCTTCACGCCGACGTCCACGAACGCGCCGAAGTCGACGACGTTGCGCACTGTGCCGACCAGCTCCATCCCCACGGTCAGGTCGTCGAAGTCACGCACGCCCTCGCTGAACACGACTTCCGGGGCGTCGTCGCGGGGGTCGCGGCCCGGCTTTTCCAGCTCGGAGACGATGTCGCGCAGCGTGGGTGCGCCAACGCCCAGCTCGGCCGCCAGCGCGTCCACGTCGCCGAGGCGGCTCGCGATGTCGGGGACGCCGCCGTCGGCGAGCGCTTCGGGCTTCACCTTCGCGCGCTTGAGCAGCTCATTTGCGACGGCGTAGCTTTCGGGGTGCACGCTGGTGGCGTCCAACGGGTTCTTGCCGTCCGAGATGCGCAGAAAGCCCGCGCAGTTCTGGAAGGCCTTCGCGCCCAGCTTCGGCACCTTCTTCAGCTGACCCCGGTCGGTGAACGCGCCGTGTTCCTCGCGGTAGGCGACGATGTTCTTGGACACTGCGGCGCTGATACCCGACACGTAGCCCAGCAGGCTCGCGCTGGCGGTGTTGAGGTCCACGCCCACGCGGTTCACCACGTTCTCCACCACGCCCGTCAGCGCGCGCTCGAGCGCCGCCTGGTTGAGGTCGTGCTGGTATTGGCCCACGCCGATGGCCTGGGGCGGGATCTTCACGAGCTCGGCCAGCGGATCCTGGAGGCGGCGTCCCAGGCTCATGGCGCCGCGCGTGGTGACGTCGAGGTCGGGGTGCTCCTCGCTTGCCAGCTTGGAGGCCGAGTACACCGAGGCGCCGGCCTCGTTCACGATGGTGTAGCGCACGGGTGCCTTCGACCGGGCGATGTAGTCGGCCACCACCTCCTCGGTCTCGCGGCTGCCCGTCCCGTTGCCGATGACGATGACGTTGACGTCGTAGCGCCGCACGTACTCCGCCAGCTGGGCCTGCGTCTCCTTCACCTGGGAGCGCGGCGGGGTGGGGTAGACCGTGGCGTGGTCGAGCAGCTTGCCGTACTCGTCCAGCACGGCCACCTTGCAGCCCGTGCGGTAGCCGGGGTCGAGCGCGATGATGCGCGCCCCGCGCACGGGACGCTGCTGCAGGAGGCTCTCGGTGTTCTTGGCGAACACGCGGATGGCATCGGTCTCGGCGCGCTCGGTGAGCTCGGCGCGCAGGTCGCGCTCCACCGACGGCGCGATCAGGCGCTTGTAGCCGTCCGCGATTGCGGCTTTCAAAAGGGCTGCGAAGGGACCGTCGCCGCGCAGGATGCGGCGTTCCAGCTGGCTGATGGCCGCATCGGCGTCGGTGCGCACTTTCACCTTGAGCTTCTTCTCCTTCTCGCCGCGGTTGACGGCGAGGATGCGGTGGTTGGGGATGCGCGACAGGGGTTCGGAGAAGTCGTAGTACGCCTCGTAGGCGGTCTTCTCGGACGCGTCGACGGCTTCGACGGAAAGCGCGCCGTTTCGCTTGGCAGCCGCGCGCAGGCAGGCGACGTGTTCGGCGTCGTCGGCGATGACCTCGGCCACGATGTCCTGCGCGCCCTGCAGCGCATCCTCGGGCGTGGGGTATCCCGCCTCCGGGTTCACGAGGCCGGCGGCCAAGGCCAGCGGGTCCTTGGCGCTGCGGCCCTGCGCGAGGATGAGCAGCGCGAGCGGCTCGAGCCCGGCGTCGCGCGCCTTCGAGGCGCGGGTGGCGCGCTTCTTCCGATAAGGCTTGTACAGGTCTTCGACGCGCTGCATGACCTTGGCCTCGTCGATCTTCGCGCGCAGGTCGGCCGTGAGCTTGCCCTGCTCTTCGATGGCGCGCAGCACCTCGTCCTTGCGGGCTTCGAGGTTGCGCAGGTAGGCCAGGCGCTCGTCCAGATCACGCAGCGTCGCATCGTCGATGCCGCCGGTGGCCTCCTTGCGGTAGCGGGCGATGAACGGGATGGTGTTCCCCTGGTCTACGAGGTCGATGACGGCCGCGACCTGCGCGGCGGTCAGGTTCAGCTCTCGGGCGATGGTGGTTTGGATGGATGGCATGGGTGAATATCTCGCTTTTGGCTTCGGGTGGTGATAACGTGTTCAGTCATTATAGACGAGCGGACGGAAAGCGGGAGCGCGATGAATATCCAGGTGTTCGGAACGAAGAAGAGCTTCGACACGAAGAAGGCGCAGCGTTACTTCAAAGAGCGGCGCGTGAAGTTCCAGTTCATCGACCTGAAGGAGAAGGGGATGAGCAAGGGCGAGCTGGAGTCGGTCGCCCGCGCGGTCGGCGGCATCGATGTGCTGGTCGATCCGAAGGCGAAGGATGCCGACACGGTGTCGCTGCTCGCGTACCTGTCGCCCGATCAGAAGTTCGACAAGCTGCTGGAGAACCAGCACGTGCTGGCCGAGCCCGTGGTGCGCAACGGCAAGCAGGCCACGGTCGGCTACGCTCCCGACGTGTGGAAGACGTGGGAGTGATCGGCCATGCGTCTTCGCGCATCCGGATGTCGCCGAGCGAACGCTTTGCCGACGGGGCGCGCCGATCGGTTTCTTCGCGGCATTCGAGCCCGCTCGGACGGGATAGTATAGAATGAGCGCCATGCTGTAGAATTCGACGAGGAGGTTGTATCGTGGACGCGACCGATATGCGGTATCTGGAACTTCTATCCCGGCTGTTTCCCTCTGCGGACAAGGCTTCGGCGGAGATCATCAACCTCAGCGCCATCCTGAACCTGCCCAAGGGCACCGAGTTCTTCGCCTCCGACATCCACGGCGAGTACGAGGCGTTCTCCCACACCCTGAGGAACGGCTCGGGTTCCATCCGGCTCAAGATCGACGACGTGTTCGGCGATTCGCTGAGCGAGAACGAGAAGCGTTCGCTGGCCACGCTCATCTACTATCCGCGCGAGAAGATGGAGCTCGTGCTGTCGCAGGTGGACGATGCCGAAGCGTGGTACGCCGTCACGCTGCAGCGCCTCGTCGCCGTGTGCAAGCGCGCCGCGCAGAAGTACACGCGCTCGCGCGTCCGCAAGGCGCTGCCGAAGGATTTCGCCTACATCATCGAGGAGCTGATGACGGAGAACCGCCACGGCGTTGACAAGCAGGCCTACTACGCCGCCATCGTCGACGCCGTCATCCGCACCGATCGCGGCGGCGCGCTCGTCGAGGCGCTGTGCCTGCTCATCCAGCGTTTGGCCATCGAGCGCCTGCACATCGTCGGCGACATCTACGATCGCGGGCCGTATCCGCACATCATCATGGACGCGCTCATGGAGCACCACTCCCTCGACATCCAGTGGGGCAACCACGACATCGTGTGGATGGGCGCCTCGCTCGGCCAGCGCGGCTGCATCGCGCACGTCGTGCGCAACTGCGCGCGCTACGGCAACCTGTCCATCCTGGAGGACGCCTACGGCATCAACGTCCTGCCCTTGGCCTCGTTCGCGCTCGAAGCGTACAAGGACGATCCGTGCGTCGCCTTCGGCCTCAAAGGCAATCCGGATCTCCCGCCGCAGGAGCTGGAGATGAACGTCAAGATCCAGAAGGCCATGGCCATCATCCAGTTCAAGGTGGAAGCGCAGCTCATCGACGAGAACCCCGGCTTCGGCCTGGAGGGTCGCAAGCTGCTCGACAAGATCGACTACGAGCGCGGCACGGTGATGCTGGACGGCATCGAATACGAGCTGACCGACACGGTGTTCCCCACGGTGGATCCGGCCGACCCTTATCGGCTGACGCCCGAGGAGGAGGACGTCATGCAGCGCCTCGAGCAGGCGTTCACGGGCTGCGAGAAGCTGCAGCGCCATATGCGCTTCTTCCTGGACGCGGGCAGCCTGTACAAGATATGCAACGGCAACCTGTTGTTCCACGCGTGCGTGCCGCTGAACGCCGACGGCTCCCTCATGGAGACGGAGGTGTTCGGCGAGACGTACAAGGGCCGTGCGCTGTACGACGTCATGGAGCGCTACGTGCGCGCGGCGTTCGACGACGCCAATCCTGAGCTCGCCAAGCGCGGGCGCGACCTTCTGTGGTATATGTGGCTGGGCGAGGGATCGCCCCTGTTCGCCAAGAGCAAGATGGCCACGTTCGAGCTGTACCTGATCGCCGAGAAGGAGGCGCGCAAGGAGGTCAAGAACTCGTTCTATTCCTATCTCGACGACGAGCGCGTGATGGGCGGCATCTTCGAGGACTTCGGCATGGATCCCGAGACGTCGCGCATCGTGTGCGGGCACGTGCCGGTGAAGGTGAAGGACGGCGAGGATCCGGTGAAGTGCGGCGGCCGCGTGCTCACCATCGACGGCGGCTTTTCGAAAGCCTACCAGCCCACCACCGGCATCGCCGGCTACACGCTGATCTCGAACTCCTACGGCTTCGTGCTGGCGGCTCACGAGCCGCTCGAGTCGATGCGCGCCGCCGTGGTGAACGAGCTGGACATCCATTCGTCGCGCAAGGTGGTGGAGCTGGTCGACAAGCGCACGCTGGTGGCCGACACCGACAACGGCGCGGTGCTCAAGCAGCAGATAGCGGACTTGGAAGAGCTCCTGGAAGCCTACCGCAACGGCATCGTGGCGGAAAAGGAGTAGGAAAGCTCGTCTCTCAGGGTTCGGGAACGTAACGACGCTGCTACGGCTCAAGGTTTCGAGAAGACAGGTTGGCTTCATCTGTTAAAATTTCTCAAAAATGGTAGTATATTCCAGATTTGAGAAGATATGAGGTTGTCATGTACATCGAACGAGCGCTTGAACCTTTGGTGAGACGCTATTCCGAGAACTTCAAAATAGTTGCCGTGACCGGACCGAGGCAGGTCGGCAAGACGACTATGCTCAAGCATCTGATGGAGGAAGAGGCCGAGAGCGGTGTCGACCGAGTTTACGTAACGCTTGACAACACGGCAATTCTGCAGACGGCGAAGGAAGATCCGGCGCTTTTCCTGCAGCGCTATCGTCCGCCTGTTCTGATTGACGAGATACAGAAGGCCCCCGAGCTTCTTCCGTATATCAAGATGATCGTCGACGAGCGCGATGATTGCGGATCCGTGTGGATTACTGGTTCCCAGCCGCTGCACTTGATGAAAGCCGTGTCCGAGTCCCTGGCCGGCCGCGTCGGCATCGTGGAAATGCTCGGACTTTCGCATTCCGAGGTGGCTGGCACCCCCTCGGAACCGTATCTGCCCAGCGCAGACTACTTCATGCGGCGCGTGGATATGGCGAAGCCCTTCGGGGTGTCGGAAGCGTATCGGCAGATATGCGCGGGTTCGCTGCCCGGCATCCGTGCCCTGCCCGACGATTTGCGCGCGGGCGGTTACGAGTCGTATCTGGATACGTATATCATGCGCGACATCCGGGATCTCGCACAGGTGGGCGACGAGCTCAAATTCAGACGGTTCATGGCGGCATGCGCTGCCCTCACGTCGAGGCCGGTGGTGTACGCCGAACTCGCCAGGCTTGCGGATATCGATCAGAAGACTGCGAAGACGTGGCTTTCGTTGCTGGTAAGTTCCTACCTGGTGAAGGTGGTCGAGCCGTACTCTAACAACATCCTAAAACGATTGAGCAAGCAGCCCGTCATGCATTTCCTCGACACCGGTCTTGCGGCGTATCTTTCCGGGTGGAGCAGTCCCGAGGCGTTGGAGGTCGGTGCCATGAGCGGGCAGATTTTCGAAACGTACGCATTCGGCGAGGTCTACAAGAGCTTCCTCAATGCGGGCAGGCGAGCTCCGCTGCATTTCTTCAGAACGAACGACAAAAAGGAAATCGATATGCTTTTGGAACAGGATGGCGTGCTCTTTCCGATAGAAGTGAAGAAGACCGCGTCGCCAAGCAAGAAGGACGCCCGCAATCTCAACGCCATCGATCCAGTGACGTTCGACGACGTTCCTGTAGAGCTGCGGGCTTTCAAGCGCGAAGTGGGGATGGGGTGCATCCTCTGCATGACCGAAGATGCCTTCCCCATAGTCTCGCAGGTGTGGGCGTTTCCCGTGTGGGCGGTGTAAAGGAGTGCCGATGAACGAGTTGTCAACGTTCGTGCTGGAGAACGACGCGCTGTCCGTGCGCGTTTCGCCCGTGGGCGCGGAGCTGCAGAGCGTCGTGTGCGGCGGCGTCGAGCGCATGTGGTCGGGCGACCCTGCGGTGTGGGGTCGTCGGGCTCCGTTGCTGTTCCCGCTGATCGGGCGCTTGCGCGACGGTTGGTACGCGAACGGGGGCCGACGGGTGGATGCGCCGATGCACGGTTTCTGCCGCGACCGCTTGTTTTCCGCCGAGCAGGAGTCGGGCGCGCGCGTCCGTTTCGAGACTATATCCGACGAGCAGACCCGGGCGGTCTATCCCTTCGATTTCCGGTTGACCGTCGACTTCTCGCTCGAGGGTTCCTCGATCGTCAAGTCGCACACTGTTGAGAACCTGGGCGACGTTCCCATGCCGTTCGAGCTGGGCGGCCACGAAGCGTACGCGACGCGCTTGATGCCGGGAGAGCGCATGGTGGATTGCTTCGTGCGCTTAGAGGACATCGATAAGCTCGAGATGTTCGGGATGGACGAGGCGGGGATACTGACGCTGCCGAAGATCGAAGTGCCGCTGGAAGACGGCCGCTTGACCAGGACGCCCGAGCAGCTGGGCATCGATACCGTCGTGCTGGAGAACGTTCCCGGCAGCGTCGCGACGCTAGGCAGCTCGAAGAGCGGCTACGAGGTGACGGTGGAGTTTTCCGATTTTCCCTATCTGGGCATTTGGACGAAGGCCGGCCAGGACGATGCCCGATACCTGTGCATAGAGCCCTGGTCCGCGCTGCCCGACGCACGCTTCTCCCCACGCGAGCTGTCCGAGAAGCCCGGCGTGCGCACGCTCGATCCGGGCGAGCGCGCCACGCTGACGTACCGGATGACGTTTCGCTAGGAGGGGCAAGCACGGAGAGGGTCCCGAAGGACCCTCTCCGAGGGAGGGGCGGGCGTTGAGGCACTACGCACCGAGCGTATCCACGGGCTCGTCGAGCATGCCGAGGGCCGAACGGGCCGACAGCACGCCGAAGGTCCAGGCGCGGCCGTGCGAGCCGCCGGTGATGAACAGGGGATAGTCGTCGCCGTAGTAGGAGCCGGACGCGTTTCCTGCGGCGTAGAGGCCGCCCAAGGGCTTGTTGGACTCGTCGAGCACCTCGAGCTTCTCGTTGATGGCAAGGCCTCCGCATGTGGAGAGGACGGCGGGCATGCGCTTGATGGCGTAGAAAGGCGCCTCCTTGATGCCGTTGTAGGTCATGAACGTGCCGTCGACGCCGAAGTCCTCGTCGTAGCCAGCGTCCACCAGCTCGTTGTAGCGAGCGACCGTCGCCACGAGGTTCTCCTTGTCGATGGCGCACTTCTCGGCGAGCTCCTCGATGCTGTCCGCCTCAACGATGGCGCCGCGCTCCAGAGCCGACTTCCAGTCGTTGACCGGATCCGCCGTGCCGCGGCTGTGGCTGTTAGGGTGTTTGTAGTCTCCCTGGGGAGCGTGCTTGTCCCAATTCTTGTCGATGATCTGGAACGCGGTCATTTCCGGCTGGTAGCGAACCTGTGTCACGTGGCTTTGATAGCCGAGGTTCTCGTTTCCGAAGCGCTCGCCGTTCAGGTTCACCCGAAGCCAAGGAATGCCGGAAAAGGGGGCGTTGCCCTCGGGCATCCAGGTAGGATCGAAGTGCATCATCATGGTGTGCGGAGCGGGATCGATGGAGGCGCCTGCCCACATGCCCATCTTCTGGCCGTCGCCCGTGTTGCACGGCGAGCCGTGCATGCTTTGCACGCCGAGCATGAGGGGGCAATAGGCTTCGAGCATCTCCTTGTCGTCGGACGTGTCGCCCGTGCACAGGATGACGCCCTTCGAGGCGTTCACTTTGACGTAGCCTTCCTTGCCCTCGCCGATCACGCCGGTGACGCGCCCGTCGTCGTCCTGGACCAATTGAACGGCGGGTGTGTTGTAGCGAACGTCGGCACCTGCGGCAACGGCTTTGTCGGCGACGGCGTTCAGAAGCTTTTTGAACTGATCGTAACGCGTGGACATATCGTTGTTGACGTACCAGCCGTACGTGTGGCCCGATCCTTGCATAACGGGGGTGAATTCGGGCGTTTGGCGAATGATGTAGTCGACGACCTCGCCGCTGCGTCGCAAGAAAGTTTGAACGACCTTGGGATTGTCGCGGCCGTTCGACAGGTTGGCGAAGTCGTTGTAGATCTGCGCGAGATCGTAGGTTTGCCCGGCGTCGAGGAACATTTGGGAATTGTAGGCGGCAACGCACCATCCGTTGGTGATGACCTGGTCGAGCTTTTGCAGGACGACGACTTTAGCGCCGCTTTGCGCGGCTGCCATGGCACACGTGGTGCCCGAGGAGCCGAAGCCCACCACGCAGATTTCGGTATCGACGGTTTCGACGATGTCCGCATCGCTGATGGGGGCGGGCTTGGTCTCCCAGCTCCAACGCGCCCCCTCTGCCGCGCTCGCGTCAGCTTCGGCCGATGCCTTGCCGCTCGGAGCGCAGCCGACCATGCTCGTGACGGCGGCGCCCGCTACGGCGGCAGCGGCTCCGGTCAAGAAGTTGCGCCGCGAAATGTTCTGTTCCATGCTCGATCCTTTCTCGATGCGCGTCCGCTGCGGGTTTCCGACGTCGGACGCTCCCTCTCCTTTGCTCGAAACGATGCCTGCGTGTGCCAACGGCATCGCTGTCGTCGCTGAAACCATACAAGCTCGGTCGAAGCTCGCCATCCTCCTCCGCGCTTGGAAGGAGGGGGATATTCGGGAGGGGGATATCCCCCTTGCCTCATATAGAGGGGGATATTGGTTGATTGAGCGGCGTTCTTCGTGTCGCAGCGCTATAATTCCCTCGCAGAGAGGGTTTGGCGGGGGATTGTTGCGCAGGAAGGGGAAGGCGCATGCGAGCGGGGAATGCGATATGAAAGCAAAACGGTTCGCGGGCTTCAAGGAGCGCTTCATCGAGATGCCCTTCGCCTTCGCGGGCATGGGGCTGTTTCGCGTGTGGACGGAAACGGTGTACTCCAACGGCGCCATCGCGTTCCCGGCGCAAGACCAGACAGGTTTTGGATTCGCCGCCTTCAACATGATAGCCGCTGCCGTTCTCCTCGGTGCGGCTGCCTGCTCGCGTCGAATCGCGCCCTTGCACGGCAAGCCGGGGATCCCCCTCGTCACTGGCATCTGTCTGGTGGTTTCCGCATGCATGAATTTCTCGAGCATGTACATCCCGGAGCTGGCAGGAGTCTTTGGCGCTCCAGCCGCCATCCTGGGAGCGATCGGCATCGCCTTTATCATCTTGCTATGGTCGGAGCTGTTCGGTTGTTTGAACCCGTTTCGAGTGGCGTTGTACTTTTCCGGCGGGTTGGTCGTCGGGGCTTTGGTGCTGTGGCTTTTCAAAGGGCTTACCATACCTTGGCTGTGGGTGTGCACGTGCCTCATCCCCGTCGTCAGCCTGATCTGCCTTCGTCGCGCGTACGCGCTCTTGCCCGACAACGAGCGCCCTCATGCCGCATGGGGCTCCTTCTCTTTCCCCTGGAAGCCGATCGCGATCGTCGCGCTTTACTCTTTCTCCTACGGCATGTGCGAAAGCGTGTTCGGAAGCGAGTTGGGCATTCATTCTGGCTTCGGATGCGTGGCCGCCGCCGGTGCGGTGTACTTGGTCGTCTGCCTGCGCCGCGATCGACTGAGGCTTTCCTTCGCCTATTTCGCGGCATGCCCGCTGCTCCTGGTGTCGCTCGTGCCCTTGGGCTCATGGTTCTCATTCGGTGGAGGGCTGGCGAGCTTCTGCGCCCTGGGGGCCTACACCTTCGTGCTGATCGTCATCATGGTAGTGCTCAGCAACCTCACCTATCAATACGGGTTCAACGCGGTATGGCTTTTCGGCATCGAACGGGCTGTCCGGCTCGTGTCGGTGCAGGCGGGGCTGACGGCGACGGAGGTGCTCCCCGCATCCTCTCTCGGCTATGCGGTGCTGTGCGCCGTCGTCGCCGTGGCCGTCGTGACGGCCACGCTCTTCTTCTTATCGGAGAAGCAGCTAACGACGCCGTGGGGGGCCGTGCTGAAGAGCTTCAGCGGCCAAAGTTGCGACAATCGTTCGCGTATCGGCGTGAAGTGCGATGAGCTGAGTGAGAAGTTCGGCCTGACCTCACGCGAGTCGGAGATCCTCACCCTGATCGTTCAAGGAAAGAAACAGGGGCAGGTGGCGAGGGATCTCTACATCGCGCCGAGCACGGTGAAAACGCACATCAAGCATTTGTATCAGAAGTTGGACGTGCATTCACGCGCCGAGCTTTCCGAGCTCGTGGGCGTGGAGTTGGGAGAATAGCATGGAAGGGAAGACCAGATGCGAGTGGGTGGGCAACACGCCGATCTACGTCGACTACCACGATAACGAGTGGGGAAGGCCCACCCATGACGATCGCATGCTGTTCGAGCTGTTGGTTTTGGAGGGCGCGCAGGCGGGCCTCTCGTGGCTGACTATCCTGAAGAAGCGCGAGGCGTACCGCGAAGCGCTCGACGGCTTCGACCCTGCCAAGGTGGCGCTCTACGACGAGGCCAAGGTCGAAGAGCTCATGGCTAACGAGGGGATCGTGCGCAACCGCCTTAAGATCAACGCGGCCGTAACCAACGCGAAGCTGTTTCTGGACGTGGTCCGCGAGTTCGGAAGCTTCGATGCGTTCATATGGGGCTACGTGGATGGCGAGCCCATCGTGAACCGCTGGAAAACCCAGGCCGACGTGCCGGCGACCACGCCGCTTTCCGACCGCATCAGCAAGGATCTCAAGAAGCGCGGCTTCAAGTTCGTCGGCTCCACCATCGTCTATGCCTACCTGCAATCCATCGGCATCGTGAACGACCACGTGGTCGATTGCTTCGCGTATCGGGAGCTTACGTCGTAAGGATGGTTCGGCCTCCGTCGTCGTGGCGGGCATTTGAAAGCTAGGCCGATGCCGTTTCCCCCTCTTCGTCCAGCAGCTTGCGCGCGTAAGCGATTGCATCGTCGATATTGCTGCGGAAATGGTCTTCTCCCACCATGTCCACGAAACCCGCGCGGCGCATGGTTTTCATCGGCTGCTCGTTGGCGTGCGAGAAGATGAGGCTGACGCCGTTCTCGCGGCAGTACCCGTAGAGGTTCTCCAGCGCGTTCATGCCCGTCGAATCGAGCGATGGCACGCCTCGCATGCGGATGATCAGGTACTTCGTGAAGGATTTCACCGATATGTCGGATATGCGGTCGGTCATGCCGAAGAACATGGGTCCGTTGATCTCGTACACGCGCACGCTTTCAGGGAGTTCGCGCAGGTGCGTGACCTCGGAATCCTCGTCGCAGTAGTATTTCCAGCCGCGAACCTCGGTCTCCTCGCTCACCATCTTCATGAACAGGACGACCGTGATCAACATGCCCACGGCAATCGCCACCACCAGGTCGAACACGACGGTCAGCGCGAAGGTGAGCAGCAGCGTGGCCACCGCTCCTCGGGAGGCCGTCTTGCACAAGTGTGCGAAATTGCGCCATCCCGACATGTTGTAGGCGACGTGCAGCAAGATGGCCGCGATGGTCGGCATGGGGATGAGGGCCGCATAGGGCATGAAGAACACGAGGACGATCAGCAGCACGAGCGCATGGGTCATGCCGGCGACGGGCGTTCTGCCTCCGTTCTTCACGTTCGCGGCGGTGCGCGCGATGGCGCCGGTTGCGGGGATTCCGCCGAATAGCACCGAGCCGATGTTGCCCACGCCCTGCGCAACCAGCTCCATGTTGCTGCGGTGGTGCGAGCTGATCATGCTGTCGGCGACGACGCAGGACAGGAGCGATTCGATCGCGGCCAGGATGGCGATGGTGATGCCGTTGGGAAGCTGGTCGGCCAGCAGGTCGACGTTGAGTTGGGGAATGCGGAATTCGGGCAGGTCGCTGCTGATGACGTACAGGTCGCCGATGGTGCTCACCTGCATGCCGAAGCCGCTGACCAGGGCGATTCCCACGATGAGCGCGACAAGGGATCCGGGGATGCGTTCGCTGACCTTAGGCCAGGCGAACAGGATGGCGAGGCAGACCGCTCCCACGACGAACGCTTGCCAGTTGGCTGTTCCGATGCTTTGGGCGACGGCCTGCAGCTTGTCCATAGTCTCGACCGTGGGCGCGCCGGCGGGGAAGGCGAGGCCGAGGAAGTCTTTGACTTGGCCGATGACGAGGGTCACGGCGATGCCTGCCGTAAAGCCCGTGGTGATGGTGTAGGGAACGAACCTGATGAGCGATCCCAGCTTGAAGAAGCCCATCAGCATGAGCAGCACGCCGGCGATGACGGTGGCTGCGACGAGGCCGTCCATGCCGTCGGTTGCCACGATGCCTGCAACGATGGTGGCGAACGCCGCCGTGGGGCCCGAGATCTGCACGCGGCTGCCGCCGAGGAACGCGATGAGGAACCCGGCGACGATGGCCGTGTAAAGGCCTTGCTCAGGACTCACGCCCGAAGCGATGGCCAGCGCGATGGAAAGGGGCAGCGCCACCACGGCCACCATGACGCCCGAGACGACGTCTTTGGGAAGCTGTCGCTTGAGCTCTTCGCTGTCGGAGTGCTTGATGATGCTGAAAAGTATCGGTTTGATCTTGTCGCGTTGCAATGCTCTGCTCTTCCATGTCGTCGTTTCTGCTCAGTGCGCGCGAAAAAGCGTTCCGCCCGGATCGACCGGGCGGAACGCAAGCGAATACTATGCGGTTGGATTCGGTTTTGCGCCTCGCCATTATACTGCAAGATTACAAGAGGGCAACAAATCGGGGAAA
>OLRC01000832.1_pt1 | contig 21849 bp, 17 predicted proteins | sample 1672081 | NCBI WGS metagenome assembly OLRC01 (sample SAMEA3136643, study PRJEB25190) | human gut metagenome | biome: human gut; feature: human-associated habitat; material: faeces | place: Austria | collected 2013
GGTTTCCCTTCAATCTGTATCCCTGCACCATTCCGGGGGACTTTCCGCAGGTGGCGCTCCACTGGCAGGAGAGCATGGAGCTGGTCTTTGTCAAGCGGGGCACAGGACTGGTGCAGGTGGGCGCTGAGAGCTGTCAGGCCCGCATGGGGGACATCTTTATTTTTACGCCCGGCACCCTCCATGCCCTGCGGCAGGCCGAAGGGCAGTGCATGGAATACGAAAATATCATTTTTGAGCTGGAGCTTCTGGGCGGCGCAGAGGACCTTTGTGCCGAGAAATATCTGCTTCCGCTGCAAAGCGGGCGCTTGTCGCTGCCTGCGCGGCTGACCCCGAACGATTTGTGCTATCTGCAGGCCGCCGCCTGCCTGCGGGAGGTGGAGGATGCCAACCGCGCCAAGCTCCCCGGCTACGAGCTGCAGGTCAAGGGGGCATTGCTGCGGTTTCTTGCCCTGCTCCTTGCACAGGGCCGGCAGCGGCTTGCCGCCGAGACAGCCGACACCCAGCGGCTGAAAACGCTCCTGCAATGGCTCTCGGCCCATTATACCGAGGAACTCCGGGTCTCCGATGCCGCCGGGGTCTGCTCCTTCAGTGCCAGCCACTTCATGCGGTGGTTCCGGCAGATGACCGGGCAGAGCTTTGTGGCCTTTCTGAACGAGTTCCGGCTCAACGCCGCCGCCGAAGCGCTGCAGGCCACGGATGAGACGGTTCTGACCATCGCTTCCCGGTGCGGGTTTGAGAACCTCTCCTATTTTAACCGGACGTTCAAGGCGCACTTCGGCATGACACCCCGGGAGTACCGGAAAAAATAAGCAAAACGAGGCCGTTCTGCCTCTCTGGAAAAGAGAGGGAACGGCCTCGTTTTTTGCACATCAGATCTCCGGCGGCGGGCAGCAGCTCTCCCGTTGGATGAGCCGGTGCGGCACGATGATCTTGGTTGCCAGAAGATTCGAGTTCTCGATGTGGTTGATCGAGCTGTTCCGTGCCGTGGAGCAGGCATTGGGCAAGCGGGAGATCATTGCGGAGGATCTTGGCTATATGAGCGAGACGGTCCGTCAGCTGGTGCGGGACAGCGGCTTCCCCGGCATGAAGGTGCTGGAATTTGCCTTTGACTCCCGCGACACCGGCAGTGCCAGCGACTATCTGCCCCACAACTACCCGGTGAACAGCGTGGCCTATACCGGCACCCACGACAACGAGACGCTGGTATCGTGGTACCAGACTGTCACCGATGCCGAGCGCGCCATGGTGCGGGACTATCTGTACGACTACGCCACCCCGGAAGAGCAGCTCTATAAAAGCATGATCGCACTGATCCTGCGCAGCGCAGCGGCGACCTGCATCATCCCCATGCAGGACTGGCTGGGGCTGGACAACTCTGCCCGCATCAACAAGCCCTCCACCGTGGGCCAGAACTGGCGCTGGCGGCTGAAAAAGACCCAGCTGACAAAGAAGCTTCAAAAGGAGATCTGCCAGCTGACCACCCGCTACGGCCGGATGAACTGGGCGTGACAGTATAGTGTTCTGGACTTGATTTTGGAAAGTTTATTGCAGAATAGTGGAAGAAGTAATACTTGTTCAAAAATAAAAATGACAAAGAGCAAATAAAAAAGTACAGAATATGGATCGGCCCGGTCGAACAGCTGGCTCACATAGTCCTTCTGGGGGATGCCGATGGTCCACAGGCTGTACTTGTCATCCATGGGGAGGATGCCCTTTGCCATCATGGTATTCACCACCGGGATGTGCAGCCGGTCGGTGCCCACTTGGCCGGTAATGGCCACCAGCGGCGCACTGTTCGGATAGGAGTGTGCGAGGTGCACCACAAAAAGCACGAAGCAGCAATGCTTGGTGCTTTTTCTTTTTGACATGTGCCGCGGGATGCTTTATAATAAGAATGATTTCAGATGTCTGCGGGGCGGTGCGCCCTGCGGTAAAATTACGGCAAGCAAAAAAGGGAACTGCTATGAGAGAAGAAAAGGCCAGCGCATTGCCGCTGCTGCTGGACGTGCGCAGAATGGACGAAAATAACCGGGCTTACGCCTACCGTATGCTGCGCAAAAATATTATGACCTTGCAGCTGCAGCCGGGCTGTCAGCTGAGCGAGGCCGAACTGTGCGAACAGCTGGCCATGAGCCGCACACCGGTACACGAAGCGCTGATGATGCTGAAAAGCGAGTGGCTTGTGGATGTTCTGCCGCAGCGCGGCAGCATTGTGTCCAAGATCAGCGTTCCATACCTGAACGAAGGCTTTGCCATGCGCCGCATTCTGGAACCGGCGCTGCTGCGCGGGCTGGCCGGAAAGCTGACAAGGGAACAGCTGAACGAATTTCAGGAACTGCTGAACCGGCAGAACGAAGACCTTTATCTGGATCAGGATGCAGCAGATGACTTCTTCATCTCGCTGGATAACGACTTCCACAGGCTTTTGTACCACGATTCCGGCTACGACCGCATCTGGGAGGCTATGCACAACGTTACTTCCCATATGGACCGTGTGCGGTATCTGGACTCGGCCCTTTGCCGGGGAAATATTGCCTCGGTGCAGAAAGAGCACGAGCAGATCTTTGGCTACCTGCGGGACGGCCTGCCGCTGGACGTGGACGTAGAAGCCCTGTTTGAGCATCACCTTGGCATGTACCGCGAGAATTTCCAGAAGATATTGGAACGGTTCCCGGATTTCTTTGTACGGACATAAACCAAAAAGAGCACCCGCTGCTGACCCTTACAAGGCCATGGCAGGGGGTACTTTTTTGGTTCAATACGGATACGGCTTTACGCCGGGCTGCGGATATCAATTTACGACGGCAGTGTTTCTGATGGATTTTGCACCAGAAATGCTGCTTTTTCTGTTCAAAACCCGGAAAAACAGCAGTTTGTGCTCTTGAATTGCCCGAAAAGCTTGCAGGAATGCAGGTTTTTGTGGTAATATTTAAGATATGTTCCCGTTGAGGGGAAGAAAGAGAGGGGTAATCAAATGATCAATATCTGCATCATTGCCACCATTGTGATCTATCTGGTGGGAATGCTGCTGGTTGGCTTTGTCTACAGCAAGTCCAACGAGGACAGCAGCGATTTCTACCTCGGCGGCCGCACGATGGGCCCGCTGGTCACGGCTATGAGCGCCGAAGCCAGCGATATGTCCAGCTGGCTGCTGATGGGTATGCCGGGCCTTGCATATCTCACCGGCATCGCGTCGCCGGGCTGGACGGCCATCGGCCTTGCTGTGGGCACATGGCTCAACTGGCTCATCGTGGCCCGCCGCCTGCGCCGCTACTCGGCCAATCTGGATGCCATCACGGTGCCGCAGTTCCTTTCCCTGCGGTTCCATGACCAGCGCAACCTGCTCAACGCGCTGGGCGCGGTCATTATCATCGTGTTCTTCATCCCGTACACCGCTTCCGGCTTTGCCGCCTGCGGCAAGCTGTTCAACAGCCTGTTTGGCGTGGATTACATGGCGGCCATGGTCCTGTCCGCTGTGGTCATCGTGGGCTACACCATCATGGGCGGCTTCCGCGCTGTGTCTACCACCGACCTGATCCAGTCCGTTGTCATGAGCATGGCGCTGATCGCGGTGCTGGTGTATGGCGTCAATGTGGCAGGCGGCTGGGATGTGGTTCTGGACAACGCCCGCAGCCTGCCCGGCTACCTGACCATGGCTGCAAGCCACAATGCGGCAGACAACACCGCCACCTCCTACAGTCTGCTGGACATCGCGTCCACGCTGGCATGGGGTCTGGGCTACTTCGGCATGCCCCATATCCTGCTGCGCTTCATGGCCATTGAGGACGAAAAGAAGCTGGTGCTCAGCCGCCGCATTGCAAGCGTGTGGGTGGTCATTGCCATGACCGCTTCCATCGTCATCGGCATGGTGGGCCTGGGCATGACCAAGGCGGGCGCGCTGGAGTTCCTGAGCGGCTCTTCCAGCGAGACCCTGATCGTGCGCGTGGCCAGCCTGATCGCCCAGCACGGCGTGCTGGCAGCCATTCTGGCAGGTCTGATCCTTGCCGGCATCCTTGCCGCTACCATGTCCACCGCCGACAGTCAGATGCTGGCAGCGGCCTCCAGCGTATCCCAGAACATCCTGCAGGAGTTTGGCCACATGAAGCTGACCGAGAAGCAGAGCCTGTTCGCTGCCCGCCTGACCATCATCTGCATCAGCGTGGTGGGCGTGGTGCTGGCCCGCGACCCCAACTCCAGCGTGTTCGGCATCGTCAGCTTTGCATGGGCCGGCTTTGGCGGCTCCTTTGGCGCAGTGGTGCTGTGCTCCCTGTTCTGGAAGCGCTGCAACTGGCAGGGCGCACTGGCCGGTATGCTCTCCGGCGGCCTGATGGTCTTTGTATGGAAGTACATCGTCAGCCCGCTGGGCGGCGTGTTTGGCATCTACGAGCTGCTGCCTGCCTTCCTGATGTCTCTGGTGGTCTGTGTTGTGGTGAGCCTTGTCACCCCGGCACCCTCGGCAGAGATCGAGGCAGAGTTCGACGCTGCCAAGTAAAAACGATTTAAAATGCCCTCCGCTGCGCTCTGGGCATAGCAGCGGAAAAATGATTGATGCTTATGCAAAAGAGCAAAGCCGGCGGGCTTTGCTCTTTTGCTTTTTCACGGGTGGGGACGCAGAGGAAAGCGGCATTTAATTCAAAAGAATCAGCCATGCTTCGCAGCATGGAAGCAGAAATCCAAAACAGAAAAAGAACAGAAAATCCAGCACGAGCCGCATCAGACGGGTAAGCGGCGTGCCGAAAGACATGGCGTGAATGATAAAAAGATTCACCTCACCCCAGCGCCGGTAGTAACCGGTTTGCTCAAAATTGTTCCAGAGCTCAAGAGATAGAAATTCAAATCCGGCAAACAATGGAAAAATGACCAGGGAGGACATCCAGCCGTCGGCCTGAAGCGAACCATCGCTGAGAGTCCGCCAGTGCACAGCTAATCTGCCTGGACAGGCAAAAATTCCCCACAGGGCAAGTGCAATGCTTAATGCAAGAAGAGCAGTACGCACAGAATGCCAGTCTACAGTGTGCTGGCGGCGCAGCATGGTGAAAAAATCTTCCAGAGGAACGGGAGGAGTGTCATCTTTTTGACGGGAGTCATGACAGTGCATCAGGTCAGCGAGGGTCAGGCCCAGTACATCGGCCAGCGGCTCCAGCGTGTTGATGTCTGGCAGCCCGATGCCGCGTTCCCAGCGGCTGACGGCTTTATCCGTAACGTGAAGCTGCTGAGCCAGTTCGGCCTGCGTCATGTTCCGCTCCCGGCGCACTTGTGCAAGGAATGCACCAAATTCTTTTGCATCCATTCTGCTCACATCCTTTTCCACAGGATAACACAGGAATGTGGAAAATACAACCGACGGAACGTTTACCTTCCGGCTTACAAAACAAAAAGGACGTGCTCCCTTGCGGGAACACGTCCTTTTTTATCGCTTCAGTATCAGGCAGAGATCAGCTTACAGCTGGGGGCCGGCAGAGACCAGAGCCTTGCCGTGCTCGTTGCCCTCGTACTTCTTGAAGTTCTTGATGAAGCGGCTTGCCAGATCCTTGGCCTTCTCTTCCCACTGGGAAGCGTCAGCATAGGTGTCGCGAGGATCCAGAATGCCGGTGTCCACGCCGTTCAGCACGGTGGGAACCTCGAAGTCGAAGTAGGGGATCTTCTTGGTGGGCACATTGTTGATGTCGCCGTTCAGGATGGCGTCGATGATGCCGCGGGTATCCTTGATGGAGATGCGCTTGCCGGTGCCGTTCCAGCCGGTGTTGACCAGGTAAGCCTTAGCGCCGGACTTCTGCATCTTCTTGACCAGTTCCTCAGCGTACTTGGTGGGATGCAGCTCCAGGAAGGCCTGGCCGAAGCAGGCGGAGAAGGTCGGGGTGGGCTCGGTGATGCCGCGCTCGGTGCCGGCCAGCTTGGCGGTGAAGCCGGACAGGAAGTAGTACTGGGTCTGCTCGGGGGTCAGGATGCTGACCGGGGGCAGAACGCCGAACGCATCAGCAGACAGGAAGATGACGTTCTTGGCGGCAGGGGCAGAAGAGATCGGGCGAACGATGTTCTGGATGTGGTTGATGGGGTAGGACACACGAGTGTTCTCGGTGACGGACTTATCAGCGAAGTCGATCTTGCCCTCGCCGTCAACGGTAACGTTCTCCAGCAGAGCGTTGCGCTTGATGGCGTTGTAGATATCAGGCTCAGAGTCCTTATCCAGGTTGATGACCTTGGCGTAGCAGCCGCCCTCGAAGTTGAAGACGCCGTTGTCGTCCCAGCCGTGCTCGTCATCGCCGATCAGCAGGCGCTTCGGATCGGTGGACAGAGTGGTCTTGCCGGTGCCGGACAGACCGAAGAAGATGGCAGTGTTCTTGCCCTCCTTATCGGTGTTGGCAGAGCAGTGCATGGAAGCCATGCCCTTCAGCGGCAGGAAGTAGTTCATCATGGAGAACATACCCTTCTTCATCTCGCCGCCGTACCAGGTGTTGATGATGACCTGCTCTTTGCTGGTGATGTTGAAGGCAACGCAGGTCTCGCTGTTCAGGCCCAGCTCCTTGTAGTTCTCGACCTTAGCCTTGGAGGCGTTGTAAACAACGAAGTCAGGCTCAAAGTTGGCCAACTCCTCGGCGGTGGGCTTGATGAACATATTGGTGACAAAGTGTGCCTGCCAGGCCACTTCCACGATGAAGCGGATCGCCATGCGGGTATCCTTGTTTGCGCCGCAGAAAGCATCCACGACGAACAGGCGCTTGTTGCACAGCTCCTTCTTGGCAATGTCCTTAACGGCAGACCAGGTGGCCTCGGTCATGGGATGGTTGTCGTTCTTGTACTCGTCGCTGGTCCACCAGACGGTGTTCTTGGAGTTCTCGTCAACAACGATGTACTTGTCCTTGGGGGAACGGCCGGTGTAAACGCCGGTCATAACGTTGACCGCGCCCAGTTCGGTGACCTGGCCCTTCTCATAGCCGGTCAGCTCGGGTTTGGTCTCTTCCTCGAACAGCATCTCGTAAGAGGGGTTATGCACGATCTCGGTCGTGCCGGTAATGCCATACTTAGTCAAATCCAGATTTGCCATGTTTACATATACCTCTTTCTCTATACTTTTGGCTGAATGGGGCAACAGGGGTCTAAGTCAGCCTCCTAGTGCCCCATCCTGTTATTTATTATACAAAGATTTTGCCGCAAAAGCAAGGCCAAATTCTTTCAAAGATTGTGACATTATTGTAAAATAGTTTGAATTTAAAAAAATACACGTTGTAGGGCGGCGTCCCCGACGCCCCGCGGCCCACATCTCAATACAGGGCGGTTTATGATTTTTGATTGATTTCCGCCTACCTATGTGTTATACTAAATAAAAAAGGGGGTGCAACCCTATGTATATTATTGATGACGTCGCCTATGCAGAAGATTCTCGTCCGGCGCTCCGTGTGTGCGGTGTGCGCTCGCTGCCCAATCACCGCCTTTGGGTTCGCTTTAATGACGGCAATGCAAAAGAGGTGGACTTTACCCCGATTTTGAACGATCCGGCTTTCATCCCGCTTCAGGACGAAAAGGTGTTCAGCCGCGCCTATCTCGATTTTAATACCGTCGTATGGGACGATGGAAAAATCGATATCAGCCCCGATTGGCTTTACAAGAATGGCGTCACAGTTGATTCGGTAATGCCTGCCTGACCTATAAGTAAACATAAATTCCTCTTGCATCCCGGGCTTATTGCCTGGGATGCTTTTTATTTTGGGCATTTTTCAAAATTTACTGCTGTATGGACTGTCAAGGGCGGCGTCCCCGAAGCCCCGCGGACTGTGCCGGGCGAGCGGAGCGAAGGGGGAGGGGCTTTTGCATCCCCTTTACCGCCGCTTTCCCCCAAAAATCCCCCTTTATGTAAAAAATCCACAAGAATATTTATGTATATTTTGTGAAATTGCGAATAGCCTTACCCCCCCCGGGTGGTAAAATATGGGTATTCGTTGAAACTGTGTTTGACAGTTTTGAAAAAATTGGGAGGAATTTAAATGAAAGACAACCGAACATCGGTCAAGCGCAGCCTACTTGTCAGCGCCATTGCCCTGACGTTGACCGCTGCGCTGCTGATTGGGTCAACCTTTGCGTGGTTTACGAGCACGGCGCAGACGAGTGTGAGCGACATTCAAGCGGGTAAACTAGAAGTTCAAATTGTTGATGCAAATAATACGAATACAAAACTTGACACATTGTCGTGGCAAAAAAGCGCTGATGCGGCCTCAAATGAAGCAGTGTTGTGGGAGCCGAATGTAACCTATAAAACCCAACCGTTCAAAGTCAAGAGTGCTGGCAACTTAGCTTTGAAGTACAAACTTGCATTGAGCTCACCGACTGGCGATTCAGTTTTGCTGAATAATATTGAGTTCTCAATTGTTGATGAAAATAATAATGCGGTTCCCATTGACACCTTTGAAGGACACCTTACGAACACCGAGAACTTCTCTGGTACCTTTGTGTTGCAAGGTCATATGAAGGAAGAGGCCAAGAACGATTGCCAGGGCAAGACACTTAATAATATCAACATTACCGTTACCGCAACGCAGGATACCGTGGAGTACGACAGCTTCGGCAAAGAGTATGACGCAAGTGCCGAAACGGATGAATTCAAGCAGGGCGTGACCGTCAGCGGCATCGCCGGCGTAGCCGACTCCTACGATACGATTCAGGACGCGTATGAAGCTGTCAAGGCTATGCTGGTTGCAAACAGCGGCCTTGCTGAACAGCCGCTGAGCGAGGAAGCTTTCAATGCGTTCTTCACTGATGGCGGTAAGATTACATGGACGATCTACGGCAATCAGAAAGTGACCGATAACCGTATGTTCTCCTTCGGGCGCGCAGCCAACCGCTTTGGCGAGGGCCGCCACATCACGGAGATCAACATTGTCGGCGGCAACAACAGTGCGTCCCTCGATCTCAGCGAGGTCAACGGTACATTTGCTCTGCCTTACAACTGGTGGAATGTTGAGGACAGTGCCAACACCACCCTCAAGTGCAAGAATATCACCTTCAACGGCATCAAGTATATGCCCTCCGCTACCTATCAGTGTACCCTGCATCCGACCACCTATGAGTTCGACGGCTGTACGTTCAATGGTAATCTTTACAGCTATCAGAACTTTGATGTGGAAATGACTATCAAGAACTGCACATTCAATGCTCCTGCCAATACGCAGTATGCGTTCATGGCTCAGGGTGCGGGCGGCAAGATTACGCTGGACAACAACGTCTTCAACAACTACACCCGTGGTATCAACCTGGAGCGTCCCAATGCGGACTTCGTTGTGACCAACAACACCATCCGCAGCACGGTCAGCGAGCCGGATCGTGCTGCTATTCAGCTGACGGACGGCAAATCCTTTGTGGTTACAGGGAATACGGTGGATGTAAATGCCGGTAACGCATTTTGGTTCCATAATGCCGCAACCAACGCCGATGTGACCTACACAATCAGCAATAATGACATTAAGGCGCCGTATATCGGTTATTCCGGTGTTACTGCATTTGATGTCAATGCGAAGATCACCTCTTCCGGCAACAAGTTCAACAGCACGGATACGACCAAGTGCATGAAGAAAGGTGCAACTGTTGCGGAAGCGACAAATCTTACGGCTATTCACTAATTTTATCAAGTCCTCTCCACCTTCGGGTGGAGGGGCAATCAAAGGGCATAGGCGAGGGCATATGTCTTTAGATTGCTATGATGCAAACGCGGAAAGTCTGCGTTTGCATTTACATCCTGATTTGCTTTTCTCATCTTATCCTTTCTAAATTGCCGTCCCCTCCCCGGAGGGGCGGCAAGCAAAGGGCGCAAACTGTATCGTTTACGCCCTTTGCTTGCTGTAAAATACAACCTTAAAAGGACGCTTTTTATGCCAAATCCCAATCGAAAAACCCTGTTGCGGGCGCTCTGCCTGACGGCGGCGGGGTCGGCGCTGTTTGCATCGCTGTATGTGGGCAGTACGTCGGCCTATTTCACCAGCACCGCCACCGTGCAGGTCGCCGATATCCAGGCCGCCGCCACTTGGCCCAATAAAACCGGGCAATCTGACGACCCCGAGGTGGACGCCCCCGTATTCCTCGACGAGGAAACCATAGCCCCCGACACCGTGCTTGCCGCCGCGCCGACCCCCGCCGCATTGACTGCGGAGGAACCTGCGGCCACGCCGTCCCCCACGGCAGAACCGACTGCCACGCCGGAACCTACGCCCACGGCTACGCCGGAACCTACCGCCGAGCCGACACCCACCCCGGCGGCCACCGCCGAACCAACACCGGAACCGACGGCTGAACCTACCCCGGAACCCACCGTGACCCCCGAGGCCACCGCCGCGCCCGAAACCAAATCCGCACAAAGTGGAGAAACCACCCAGGCTGATCCAGTTGCCTTTGCCGCACCCGCCCGCACAGCCCACCGCGCCCCGCAAAAGCAGGCCACGCTGGAGCTGTACCGCGGCAATGCCAGTGCGGCACAGGCCTTCGCCCTGCCCAATATGCTGCCCGGCGACACTGCCGAGAAAGAGTTCACCGTCAACGTCTCCCACCGGGGCAAGGTGACGCTCTACTTCTCCGCCGGGCCGGACGATGCTGCCGCGCCCCTTGCGGGCGGCTTGCAGCTGACTGTGACCTGCAACAACACCCAGCTGTACAGCGGCACCTTTGCCGATGTGCCCGCCGTTTTGCCGGTGGATGTGCCCGGCACAGCCGCCGATACCACCGACGCCATGACCTACCGCGTTACCGTCGCCCTGCCGACCAGCGCGGGCAACGAGTACCAGAACTTGACCATGACCGCCGATTTGAATTGGTGGGTGGACGAGCTTGCGCCTGCGCCGGGCACGGACACGGCAGCGTCTGACAGCACCGCCACGTCGGGCGGCGCCACCGGGCAGCTGACCGGCAAACCCGGTTTTGTAAAAGCGCTGACCGCAATGCCCCAGACCTCCGACAGCTTCCCGCTGGCGGTCGTGGTGGTCATTATGGCCGTTTCTGCCATTGCACTGGCCGCACTGGTCATTGCCAAGCGAAAGGGGGATGACCATGAACGCAAGTGATCCCCGCGCTTACCGCCGCGCCGCGCTGCTGACGCTGCTGCTGGCCGCCGTGCTGGCGGTCGTGACCTGCGCTGTGGGCCTGACCCGGGTGCAGGTGCCCCAAAACCGCTTTACCACCGGCACCGTCGCCATTGACCTGAACGGCGGCAAGCCAATTTTGACCGAGGATGAATATTTGTTTGAACCGGGCATGACGGTCAACAAGGATTTCACCCTGTCCAACACCGGCACGGCGGATGTGTACTATAAGCTCTATTTCCGCGACGTGAGCGGCGAGTTGGCCGATGTGCTGGAAGTGACGCTGACCGACGGCAGCGACGTTTTGTACACCGGCACGCTGGCCGGGCTGACCCGCAGCACCGCCGCCACGGCCCCCGCTGTGCTGGCCGTGGGCCAGGCCAGGACCCTGCAAGCGTCGTTCCACTGCCCGGAAAACACCGGCAACGCCGCCCAGCAGACCCGCATGAGCTTTGTGCTGTGCGCCGACGCTGTGCAGACCAAGAACAACCCGACCGGACTTTTTGATTGATAACACGAGGAATCTTTATGAAAAAAGCGGCGGACAAATTTGTCCGTATCTTTGCAGCAGTGCTGGCGGTTTTATCCGTCAGCATTTTGCTGTTTACTTTGGTATCCACCCTGTTTTTGAACCGCACGGATAAAGAGTGGTTCGGCTACAAGGCGTTCATCGTCCTGTCCGATTCGATGTCGGCAACGGATTTCAGCGCGGGCGATTTGGTTTTTGTGCGCCATGTGGACCCCAGCACCCTGCAGCCGGGGGATATCATTGCTTTTACCAGCCGCAACGACAGCAACTACGGCGATACCGTCACCCACAAGATACGCGCCCTGACCACCACTGCCGACGGCGCACCGGGGTTTACCACCTACGGCACGACCACCGACACCGACGATGAAGCTGTTGTGCCGTACAGCGATGTGATTGGCCGGTATGCCGGGCATCTGCCGAAGGTGGGGCTGTTCTTTAACTTTTTGAAAACGACGCCCGGGTATCTGCTGTGTATCTTTTTGCCCTTTGCCCTGCTGATCCTCTCGCAGGCGGTGCAGACGGTGCGGCTGTTCAGGGCCTACCGCCGCGAACAGGCCGGGGCCGGGGACAGCGATGCCTTTGCCCTGCCGGAGCCGCAGAGCGGGGCCGAGATCGCCGCACGGCTGGCGGCGGGGGAAGATGTCACCTTGCAGGCCGACACCGCCTTTACCGACGCCGACGGCCATTGCATAGACTGTGTGATCGCCCCCGGCAAGGCTGCCGCCCTGCACCTGAACGGCCACCGCCTGAAAGGCACGATACAGCTGGCCGACGGTGCGGCCCTGACAGTACATGGCAAAGGCATGATACAGGCTACCGCCCGCAGCCACAGCCGCGCAGGCTGCCCCATTTACGCCCGCGGGCAGGGCTGCCGCGTGGACCTGTATGGCGGCCGCTATCTGGGCGGTGCCGGATCCTGTGCCGTCTGTGCGGCGGCGGGGCAGGTGGTTTTGCACGGCGGCCTGTACGCCGTAAAGGGCGACAGCGCCGACCACCTGCTATACAGTGTAGGGGATGGGGCCATCACCGTAGAGGGCGGGCGGTTTGTCGGGTTTGACCCTGCGGCCTGCCTTGCGCCCGGCAGAACCACGGCGGCGCAGGAAACGGACAAGGGCATTTTGTACGTAGTGAAAGAACTATAAAAAGCGAGGGACGCACCGCAATAGGTGCGTCCCTCGCTTTCGTATGGATCATGTAGGAATTATTTACGCATCCGAACGCGAATAGGCATTCTTCATGCCGCTGCTCAGCTCAAACAGCACCTTGTTCAGCGCGTCGGTCGTCTCGGCCTTGGCCATGGCGGCAATCTCCTCGTTGGCCTTTTCGCGCAGGGCGGCGCGGGTGGCGGGGTCAGCCTCGGCGCGCTGGGCGTCGTCGTACCGGTTGATGAAGCCGTTGGACTTTGCGCCGACGCTCAGGGTGTAGCGCTCGATGTGGAACACCGACTTTGCGTAGGACGCATCAGCCATGGCGGCCAGCAGGCGGCTGGCCCAGTAGAAGTTGTCTGTGGAGACATCTCCGGTCGTGTTGGACAGATACTCCGGCGTCGTGTCCACATTGGCGTAGAAGGGCAGCATCGTGTTGAAGGCATTGGACGCAAAGGCCAGCCACTCCACGGCGCGGAAATCCTCCGGTACGTCGGGGCGCATCTGCAAAAGCGCCATAAAGTCGTTGCGGTTCACGCCGATGGGGCGATAGATGCCCTTCTCGGCGGCTGCGGCGGCGTAGGGGTCATAGGGCGTGCCCTGATAATGGGACGACAGCACGTACTTTACATCCTCGGGCGTGACCTTCTTCTCGGGCACCATGCACCAGGGCAGATCGTCGGAGCGCGGCGTAAAGTCGGCGTCGGGGCCGTCCCATACGAAGGTGTTGGGATTGAAATACCGCAGCATATACCACGCGCGGGGCGTGTTGTAGACGTGGTCGGCGTCGTCGTGGCTTCCGAAGGTATCCCGCGGGTTCAGCGCACCGTCCTGGGACAGGTCGAGGTGATACTTTTTGATAAAGTCACGCAGATCAGCCGAGCACATGAAGTCCTTCTGCTCGCCCAGGGCGTCGTCCAGGTCCAGTGTGTCCAGGCCCAGCTGGTTCGGCATGACGACATAGACATCGTCGGGTACGCGGCGGGCCATCCAATGGTGGCCGCCGATGGTCTCCAGCCACCAAATCTCGTCCACATCCTGGAAGGCAATGCCGTTCATCTCATAGGTGCCGTACTGTTCCAGCAGGCTGCCCAGGCGGCGGGCACCCTCGCGGGCGGTGCGCACGTAGGGCAGCACAAGGTAAACGATATCTTCCTCGCCGATGCCGCCCTTGACCAGCGGGTCAGCGCCCAGCACGCGCGGGTTGGAGGTGATGGTCTCGGTCGCGGTCATGCCGACGTTGGCGGCGTTCACACCGCTGGCCGCCCACAGGCCCTTGCCCTCCACGGCGTTGGGCACGGCGGTCATCCGCAGGCCGTCGCCGGGCAGGGGGATCTCGACGCCCGAAATCACGGATTTGTAGACAGCCGGGTAGTCCTGCGGCTGGAACACGGTAAATTTTTTCGCGGTAAAATGGCCGGAGCCGGAATCGTCGTTGCGGGCAATCATCGTGGAGCCATCATACGACGCATTTTTGCCGACCAGAATGGTAGTGCAAGCCATGTTTGAACATCTCCTTATGTATTATATAACCCTATTATAAACCTGTTTTCCCAAATTTCAATCACAATTCCTGTGCCACGCCCTGGGGGATAACGCCGGTCTGGTAGGCCTCCACCAAGGCGGTCAAATCGCGGATGAGCGCCTGCTTGCGGCCGCCCTCGTCAGTGTCGCGCACCAGGATACGCTGCGGTGCGGTGTAGATGTACTCGCTCTTGGACGTGATATCCTCGTCCTCGTGGATGGCCTTGTCAGTGTTTTCAAACGGCTGGTGGGTGCGAAGAATCAACCCGCGGGAATTGTAGACCAGTGTGTAGCCCGCAATGCCGGTGCGCTGGTGGTAGGCGCGGCAGAAGCCGCCGTCGATGATGATGAGCCGCCCGCCGCCCTTGATGGGGCTTTCGCCTTCAATAGCGCGGACCGGCACATGGCCGTTGACGATATGGCTGCCCTCGCCTTCCAGGCCAAATTCGCGCAAAATATGTTCGGCGGTGCGCGGGTCGGCAATGTGCTTGTAGTAGGGGTTCTTTACCTCAACGTGGGCGGCGGGGTCGGCAATGTACAGCCGTTCAAACGTCGTCATGGCGCTGCGGCCAAACAACGGCGATTTTGCCCCGCACCACAGATACCACAAAAAGTCCTGCCCAGCCAGCCGCGCAGGGCTGCCCTGCGGCGCACTGTAACCCTGGCGGGCGCGGCGGTCGCAGTAGTCGAACAGCGCCTTGCCGCTGCGGGCAACGCCCTCAAAGGTGATAGCCGCAAACGCGCCGTTTTCGGTCATGGGCACAGCGCCGTGGTAGAGCAGATTGCCGTTGCACATTTTATAAAATGCGCCGTGAGCGTACAAAAATTGCACATGGCGCTGCAGCCGCTCGCTCTCGGCAAAGCTGCGCACCAGCCCGGCAATGACCTTGCCCTCGTCGGCGGTCAGCACGGTGGGGTGCGCCGGATCCACGGTGGGAAAATCGCAGTCCAGCAGGGGATAGGTCGTGCCAAAATAATCCACTGTGCCTGCGTCAAAGTCGATGTGATTTAAGAAGTCGCGGCCCTGCAAATCAAAATCCGGGTTGCGGGCAATGACCTGGGCTTCGAGCTTGAGCATCATGACGGTCACGGCTTTGTGCATCCGCGCGGCGGCGGTCAAATCGCCCGCAGCGGTGCGCGGGTCTGCGTGGGGCAGCCAGCGCGACACATCGGAATCGGCGTAGGTATGCTGGGCAAAACGCTCGAGCTGCCGCAGGCTGATACCGTAGCCGCCCTCAAGGGTGTCGAGATTGTTGTAAGCCAGTGTCGTTTTCAGCACCGTCATGATGCAGAGCGGACTGCCCGCCGCCGCGCCCATCCAGACGACATCGTGGTTGCCCCACTGGATATCCACCTGGTGGTGGGCCATCAGGCTGTCCAGAATGCGGTCAGGGCGCGGGCCGCGGTCGAACAGGTCGCCCACGATGTGCAGGCGGTCAACGGCCAGCCGCTTGATGACCTCGCAGAAACGAACAATATAGGCGTCTGCGCGGTCGTAGCGGATGATGCTCTCGATGATTTCGCCGTAATACTGGTCCTTGTCGTGGTCCTCAAAGTGGGCGTGAAGCAGTTCGTCGAGGATGTGGCCGCAATTCTGGGGCAGGCAGCGGCGCACATGGTCGCGGGTGTGCTTGCTGGACACGAACCGGCACAGATCGATGAGCCGCAGCAGTGTCAGCCGATACCAGGCGTGCAGGTCTTTTTGGCGGGCTTTCAGCTCGGGCAATTTTTGATTGGGATAATAGACTAGTGTTGCCAGATCGGCGCGTTCGTCGGCGGGGACGCCGGAGCCTAACACCGTGTCGATCTTTTCCCGGATGACGCCCGACGCGCTGTTTAAAATATGTACAAACGCTTCATGCTCGCCGTGCAGGTCGCTCATAAAATGCTCGGTGCCCTTGGGCAGACGCAGCAGTGCCTCAATGCGGATGATCTCGCTGGCCGCGGCGGCCACGGTCTGGTATTTCTGGGAAAGCAGGCGCAGATAGCGCAGATGCTCGTCGGAATATGGCACGGGCAGGACCTCCCTGTACTTTTATTTCATCTATATGGAATTATAACACACTTTTAGGCAAAACAAAAGGGCCGCAGCCCTAAGAATTTAGGGTTGCGGCCCGGAAGAGTATGCCTTGCCTTGTAGGGGTCGATGCTCACATCCGCCGCTACGGCGTTCCGGAAGATGAGCGATTACTCGATTTCAATCAACGTCTGCTTCGGCTCCAATTTCTTGGCGTCGGCCTTGGGCAGGTGCAGGCTCAGGATGCCGTTCTCAAATTTGGCGCTGATATCCTTGGGTTCCAGCTCTTTGCCAACGTAGAAGCTGCGGGCACAGCTGCCGGTGGCACGCTCCTGGCGAATGTAGCGGCCCTCGTTGTCCTTCTCGTCCAGTTCCTCATTGCGCTGGGCGCTGATGGTCAGATAGCCGTTGTCAAGGTCGAGCTTGACATCCTCCTTCTTGAAGCCGGGCAGGTCGACAAACACATCGTAACTGTCCTTGTTCTCACGGACGTCGGTCTTCATCACATTGGCGGAACGTTTGCCAAACATACTGCGGGGTTCGGCAGCGCGCATTGCACGGTCAAAGTCATGTGCCCAGGCATCGCTGAACAAATCATCCATCAAACCATCATTGAACATATACGGAACCATCATCATAAGTCATTCCTCCAATTTTCATCGGCTGAACGTAGACTGTGCGTACAGTTGACTTTTGAATTAAGCTTTGCTGTTCCTTTGGGGTTCTGGTTCTTTCGTCCCTGTTCCCCTTGGAACGCCTTTATAATAGCACAGCGAATTAGCACTGTCAATAGCAGAGTGCTAATGTTTACAAGTTATGTAATGATTGTTCATAAAATATATAATAAGTTTTGAAATGCAGCGATAATACGTGATTTTGTGTAGTGATCAATATGCGCAGCCCCTGCACAAGTGTGTACATACCATATAAAACAAGAACATGCCCGCCACCCTTGCCAAATTTTCGTCTGTTTTTTTGTGCGGTTTGCGGATTGACACTTTTTGAATGCAACGGTATCCTTGAACTGCGCGCAACTATCATGCGCAACATTTTCAGCAAGGGAGGGAACGTGCGCACCATGGCGAATAACACTACACCCATGAAAATTGCAGAGATCGCAGACGCGCTCGGAATCTCGAAAACAACGGTATCACGTGCGCTTTCCGGGAAAGGACGCGTGGGGGAGGAGACCCGCGCCCGGGTGCTTGCCTACGCCGGGCTGACCGGGCGCGAGGTCGCGCCGCCCCATCCGGTGACACAGGGCGCAACACATAATCTGTCACTCATCATCCCGAAACACTTCATCCGCCTGGATTTGCCCTTCCTGCGCAAATGTATGGGCGGCATCTGCGCCATGGCTGCGCAGCGCGGGTATGACCTGCTGCTCTGCTATGTCAGCGAGACCGACACCGACCAACTGGAACGCCAGCTGGCAAGCCATAAAGTTGATGGTGTCATCCTTTCCCGCACCATGTCGGATGACCCCTGCATCGACTTGTTGAATCAGTACGGTGTGCCTTTTGTGGCCATCGGCCGCATCGACGACCCGGAGATTCCCCAGGCCGACAACGACCAGATCGGTGCGGCGTGTGAAATGACCCGCTTGCTGCTGCAGTTGGGCACCCGGCGCATCGCCTACCTGGGCGGCAGCGGCACTTATACCGTCAACGCCGACCGGCTGCGTGGCTATCTGCGAGGTCTGGCCGAGTTCGGTGTGCAGGCCGACCAAACGCTGATCCACACGGGATTGGAGAGCGACGAACAGCGCACCGACGCACTGGAAGCTACGCTGGAGCGCCACCCCGACTGCCTGCTCTGCTGTGACGACCGGCTGGCCTTTGACGTTGTGCGGGAGCTGCGGGCACGGCATATCCATGTACCCCAGGACATCCGCGTGGCAAGCCTGTATGACAGCGAACTGCTCGTAGACATAACACCTTCTATCTCGGCAGTGCAGTTTGACGCCGAGTGCATCAGCTCCACTGCCTGCCGGATGCTGCTGGACATTCTGGCCGGGAAGGACGTGCCGAAGCGCCAGCTGCAAGGGTATCAGGTCATTTTACGGGATTCGACAAAGTGAATAGCGTTTATCATGCCGCCCCGGAGGAATGCCTTCCGGGGCGGTTTTGCCATTCTGGCGGTGTCATGGTTTCCGGCTCTGCGCAACTTCCTATTTTATGACATCATCGAATTAAATTACAAAATAGTTACAGCAACGTCAGATTGCTGTACAAAACAGTGAAAATTTGTCCAAAAACAACCGTGTGCAACCCAGAAGTTGCGCAAGTTGCGCGCATTTTTCGTCGAATAAGCCGTTTCCAGCGGCAAAACAGCCAAAAACGCACTGTGAAACACATATAATCTGTACATTGACACCAAGCGAAAAATCCTGTATCCTAAAAAACGTAAGGTGAGTGCGCAAACAAGTTGCGCAGTACCGCTCAAGGTGTTCACAAGAGAACATTTTTAAAAGAAGGAGAGTACATTATGAAAAAGCAAATCAGCCTGGCTTTGGCCGGTGTAATGGCTTTGTCCCTCGCCGCTTGCGGCGGCTCTGCCAGCACCGCCACCTCCACTTCCGAAGCAGCTTCCACTGCTGAGTCCACCGAGGCTTCCAGCGCAGCTTCCACCGAGGCCGCTGCTGCCGGCGATGTCCTTGATCAGGCTGCTGCCGCTGCCTTCGCTCAGGACGTTACCTTGACCATGTGGGGCGCTGAAGAGGATCAGGATCTGCTGCGTGAGATCAGCGACAAGTTCATCGAGAAGTACGGCAATTACGGCGGCAAGATCACCATCAACCTGGGCGCTCAGTCCGAAAAGGAGGCTAAGGATACCGTCCTGACCGACCCCACCGCCGCTGCTGATGTTTTTGCTTTTGCTGATGACCAGCTGAACGAGCTGGTTCAGGCAGGCGCCCTGCAGGAAGTGCAGCTGAATGCGGACGATATCAAGAGCCGCAACACTCCCGCGTCTGTCGATGCTGCCACGGTCGATGGCAAGCTCTATGCTTACCCCCTGACCGCTGACAACGGCTACTTCATGTTCTACGACAAGAGCTTCTTCACCGAGGACGATGTCAAGAGCCTTGACACGATGATGGACAAGGCAGCCGCCGCAGGCAAGAAGGTCTCTATGGACGTTGCGAACGGCTGGTACCTGTATAGCTTCTATGCTGGCGCCGGCTTGAATCTGGCTTTGGCTGATGACGGCGTGAACACCGTCTGCAACTGGAATGAGGCCCCGGGCGCTGACGTTACCCAGGCTGTCATCGATATCTGCAAAAACCCCGGTTTCATCGCCCTGAAGGACGAGGAGTTCACTGGTAAGCTGAAGGACGGCACTTTGGTTGCTGGCGTCAACGGCACCTGGCGTGCAAACGACGCTGCTGAAGCTTGGGGCGACAACTACGCCGCCTGCAAGCTGCCTACCTACACCCTGAACGGTGAGCAGGTCCAGATGGCCTCCTTCTCCGGCTACAAACTGATCGGTGTCAACCCCCACAGCGCTAACGTCGGTGCTGCTATGCTGCTGGCCGACTTCGTTACCAACGAAGAGAACGAGGAACTGCGCTTCAAGGAGCGCGCACAGGGCCCCTCCAACACCAACGCTCTGGCAGCCGCTTCTTCTCCGGCTCTGACCGCTGTTGTTGACCAGTCCGAGTACGCTAACCTGCAGCGCGTTGGCGGCAACTTCTGGGCTTCCGCTGAGACCCTCGGCTCCATCTGCGTCAACGGCAATCCCGATGGCAAGGACACCCAGACTTTGGTCGATGACGCTGTCGCCGGTATCACCGCTCCTGTTACCCAGTAATCTCTGCTCCTATCTATAATAATTAATAAAGAAATGATCTGATAAGACAGCCCGCTTGTGGTAGAAAACGACCGATGCAAGCGGGCTGTTTTATCCATATGATTTATGAAGATCGTGTGAACGAAAGGGGACTTCGCTGTGGCGAAAACTGCAACGCGAGCCATGCCGGGCGAGAAGAACTTCTTCCAGACTTTTGGGGAAGCCTTTGTAAAAGGCGATATCTTTACCAAAGTTTCGCTCCTGGTATGGGGCCTTGGCTATATCGGTCACGGCCAGCTGATGAAAGCGCTCCTTGTCACCCTCGTGGAGGGTCTGGGACTTTACTTCCTGGCATTTTACGGTGCGCCGAACCTTGCTAAATTCGGCACGCTGGGCACTGTCAAAATGGAGATGGTGTTCGACGTTACGACGATGAAAAACGTCGTGAACAATTACGATAACTCCTTCGAGATCCTGCTGATGAGCATGATTTCCTTCGTGGTCATTGCCGCGCTGATCGCGGCCGCCATGATGGTGGTCACCTCCAACTACCAGCTGCAAAAAATCCGCGCAGCGGGCAAAAAGACGAACAACTTCTTACAGGACATCAAAGTCTACCTGAATGAAAAGTTCTATGTCACGCTGCTGACCCTGCCTGTGCTGGGCGTTGTGGTATTTACCATCGTGCCGCTGTTCATCCTGATTGCGGTCGCGTTCACGAACTATGACCAGCAGCATATGCCCCCGAACGCCCTGTTCACCTGGGTGGGCCTGACCAACTTCTTCACGCTGTTTGGCGGCGGCGGTATGACCTCGACCTTCGGCTACTCCTTTGCCAAGGTGTTGACCTGGACGCTGGTCTGGGCGTTCTTTGCCACCTTTACCACCTTCTTCGGCGGTATCCTGCTGGCCATGTTCATCAATGACAACAAGACCAAATGCCCGAAGTTCTGGCGTACCCTGTTCATGGTGACCATCGCCGTGCCTCAGTTCGTTACGCTGCTTCTGGTACGCAACTTCTTCTCCAACAACGGCATCTTCAACACAATGATGGCCAACGCCGGAGTTACGGATTTCCTGCATAACATCGGCCTGTTGGACAAGGGCCTTAGTTACATTCCGTTCCTGACCCAGCCGGGCTGGGCCATGTTCACCATCATCATGATCAACATTTGGATTGGCGTACCGTACCAGATGCTGATTTCTACGGGTGTGTTAATGAACATTCCCGCCGACATGATCGAGGCCGCCCGCATCGACGGTGCGAACCCGGTTCAGATGTTCTTCCGCATCAAGCTGCCCTACCTGCTCAGCGTGCAGGGACCGTCGCTCGTCACGGACTTTGTCAGGAACGTCAACAACTTCAACGTTATTTACCTGCTGACCCAGGACGTGTTTGTCACGAACAACCAGCAGCTGGCCCAGTCCAACGCCAAGGAGATCGACCTGCTGGTTACCTGGCTGTTCCGCTTGACGCAAGAATACTACAACTACAAGATGGCCGCTGTGCTGGGCATCATGGTGTTTATCGTCTGCGCAGTGTTCACCGTTGTGTGCTTCCACTTTATCAATAAGAAGGAGGCGACGTTCTCTTGAGTACCACTACCATCAACGATGCCGCCGTGCAGAAACAGCTCAAACAGGGCCGCGTCAAGAAAACAATTTTCTCCATCATTCGCCATCTTGTCCTGGCGCTGCTGGCCTTTATCTGGCTGGTGCCCATTGCTTGGCTGCTGCTGACCTCGTTCTCCACCGATAAGGGCATCAACTTTACCCGCTTTG
>OLRC01000847.1_pt1 | contig 21565 bp, 19 predicted proteins | sample 1672081 | NCBI WGS metagenome assembly OLRC01 (sample SAMEA3136643, study PRJEB25190) | human gut metagenome | biome: human gut; feature: human-associated habitat; material: faeces | place: Austria | collected 2013
ATCTTACATTTGTTGTGTATGCCCAAAAAGACTGAAACTATTGGTTTTTTCTAATTTTCGTCTTATTTTATGATATAATGAGTAGACATATTAAGGGCAGTAATGAGCACCTATAATGCTTTTTATTCTTGCTTATCTTTAGGAAGTTTTATCGTGGCCAACCATATTCGTGTAATCACAGCAATTGTTTTTTCTCAGCTTGTCGTTCTTTATTTTGGTTTTCGTATGGATGTCTCTTTGACCGGACTGCTAACTACAGTAGCTGTGGCATCCCTTGTTGAGATTATTTATCATGTGAAGCTTGTTCGTAAGATAGAAGCCAATATTTCTTTTGAAACTTTTTGGAAAAACTGTGACCAACTTTTTAGAAAAAAATGCTGTGCTGTTGGCTATTTTACTTTGTGACCTGCTTATTTTTAAAGGTGGGGATTTCATGGCCTTCATTCTTTGGCAAGTTACCTTTGTTGTCTTGGTAAGTATTATCATCATGGCATCAAATAATGCACCGGACGCATGATAATACTTAAATTTTGCAATGAAAGAGTGTAGATAATGTTTAGCATTCACAGAAATCATTTGTCAGACCAGGGCGTTGACTATGTCACCTTTGGTCAAGGAGATAAGATTCTCGTTATCATTACGGGATTAAGTTTGCAATGCTTAAGTGATATGTCCGACCTTGCCATTTACTCGCTATTTTATCGATATGCTAAGGAGTATAAGGTCTATATTTTTGATAGAAAGGACCATATCGAAGAAGGTATTTCAATTGAAAATATGGCTGATGACCTCTACCATTCTTTACAAGAATTGCATATTGCTAATGCCTCTATCATAGGCATATCACAGGGAGGCATGATTGCTCAGCTATTTGCTATCAAGTATCCTCAAAAGGTGAAAAAGCTAGTATTAGCGCTGACACTCTCTCGTAATAATACCATCAGTAGAGAAACCGTTGGAGGGTGGATAGAGATGGCAGAAAATGGAGAAATGGACCAGCTCAATAAGGATTTCATGAGTAAATCATTTTCGTCACCTGTTTTAAAGAAATTATATGTGATTAACAGATTATTTTTGAAGTCTGTAAGTACAGAAAAACGCCATCGATTTGTTTGTTTAGCCAAGTCAATTCTAGCCTTTGATTGCTATAGTTCGCTTGATAAAATTACTTGTCCGACCCTTGTTCTGGGAGCCAAATACGATTTAGTTCTGGGTGTGGATGGCGCCAGGGAGCTGGCAAATGGCATTCCAAACGCTTCTTATTATGAATTTGACAAATTGGGGCATGCGGCTTATATTGAAAGCAGACGCTTCAACAAAGTTTTATTAGAATTCCTGCAATAAATCACTCAGAAAACTCATTTTTAAAGAGTCTTTATATCTCCAGTGATATAAGATATTAAAGCGGTTATGGCAAAAGCTGTAGCCTTTTTATTTTCCAGTTCAGATATGTGCAGTCTGAAAAATTAAATGATAGAATGGCAATAGATAGGAGGATACAGAAATGTTGAACTATGATTTGATTGTTATCGGTTTCGGTAAAGCCGGTAAGACTCTGGCTGCTAAGATGAATGCAGCTGGTAAGAAAGTTGCTGTTATCGAGCGCAGCAAAGCCATGTATGGTGGTACTTGCATTAATATTGCGTGTATCCCAACCAAGACTATGATTGTTGCGGCCGAAAAGGGCTGGTCATTTGACGATACTATGAAAGAACGTGGTGCGGTGACTGGTCGTCTTAACGCTAAGAATTATAAAATGTTGGCCGATAATGGCGTTGATGTCATTGATGCAGAGGCACATTTCGTGTCAAATAAGGTTATTGAAGTAGTGGCAGGTGATGACCTCCAAGAGCTTACAGCTGAGACTATTGTCATCAATACAGGTGCTGTGTCTAATGTCTTGCCTATTCCTGGCTTGACAACAGCTGAGCATGTCTACGATTCAACTGGTATTCAAACCCTTGAAGCCTTGCCTAAACGTTTAGGTGTCCTAGGTGGTGGTAATATCGGTCTTGAATTTGCTGGCCTTTATAACCGTTTGGGAAGCCAAGTGACTGTCTTGGATGCAGCGACTAGCTTCTTGCCACGTGTAGAGCCATCTATTGCTAAGTTGGCCAAGGAATACATGGAAGAGGATGGTATTGTCTTCGAACAAGGTGTTAAAACATCTGAAGTTAAGAATGACGGTGATGAAGTTGTCGTTGTTACTGATAAAGGAGACTTCCGTTTTGATGCGCTCCTTTATGCGACAGGACGCAAGCCTAATATTGAACCTCTTCACTTGGAAAACACAGATATTGTCTTGACTGAGCGTGGTGGTATCCAGGTTAATAAGCATTTGGAAACAAGTGTTCCGGGTGTCTTTGCAGTGGGTGATGTCAATGGTGGCCTTCAGTTCACTTATATTTCATTAGATGATTTCCGTATTGTCTTTAATTACCTTACAGGCGATGGCAGTTATAACCTTGAAACACGTGGAGCTGTTCCAACCGCTATGTTCCTCAACCCACCTTTGGCACAGGTTGGTCTTACTGAAGACCAAGCCAGAGCAGCAGGTGGACCAGTTGCTGTCAAGGAACTTCCAGTTGCTGGCATGCCTCGTGGTCATGTTAACGGTGATTTGCGTGGTGCCTTCAAAGCTGTGGTAAATCCTGAAACTAAGGAAATTTTGGGAGTGACCCTCTTTGGTCAAGAGTCTCATGAAATTATCAATCTAATTACCCTAGCGATGAACCATCACATTCCATATACAGATTTGGCTAAACAAATCTTCACTCACCCAACTATGGCTGAGAACCTAAATGATTTGTTTGCAATTTAACATGAAAAGAGCCGAGAAGCTCTTTTTTTATGTAGAAGAAAAGTTTTTTTAAGGCTTTCCTTAGGTGAGTACGGTCATCAGCAACCTTCTTCGAAGTTCCATGACTAATTAAGATACAAAGGGCGTCTGCGGACAAAGTCAAAATAGGAAGTTTAACGAAGAATCTTTAGATTCTAGGAAAACTTATCTTTTTGACACAATCCGCAGCCCGTGTTCAATTAATTTTGAACCCCTTCACTTTTTAATTTCTAGGCTCAGGCTAAAACAGTTCCCCGAACTGTTTTACTCTCAAAAATTCCGAGTTCCTGAAACTATTAAGTTTCAGGAACTTTTCTCACAGCGGAAAGTCTTGTAAAAAAGTAAATCTCAAATCATGGTTTAATCTATTTGATAAATTCTATAGAAATGTTTGGCCAGAATGCGTTCCAATTTTTCTTTTTTACTCTCTCGTTATAGACCGTTTGTCGTTCTTTATCTGAAAAGTAATGTGGTGTGGGAGAGACTCTGAAGTTAACTAAATCGTCTATTCCAAAGGGAATAAAAACCTCTAGTTCCTGATTGTCATTTAGTCTAGCAGCTATGGCAGTACATTTTTCGGGAAATTTTGAAACAGCATCGGTAGAGCTGACATACTTTTCAGTATTAGGACTATGTATATTCATATAAAACTGATTTTTTATTTCCCAATTGTATTCAGGATATCTTCTCTTTATTTGATTTTCTATTTCAACAGTTTGTTCATATGATATATTTTTATCAAAGAAAATGACATCGATATCTGAGAAATTGATATTTGAAGATGTATTTCCGGTGCTTAAGTAGTCCCAAATATAATTGCGTATAGCTCCAGCACAAAGCCAACAGTCATTTAGTTGAAAAGAGTGGATAATCTTTAATACTGCCATTAGTTCGTAGTTCTGTTTAATTAGTTTTTTGACATCAATCATTTTAAAACCTCATTGGTATTGTACTAGTTTAAGATAGAAATATCAAAATAAGACCAGATCTCTAATACACAGCGACACTCTAGGTTAGATGTCGCTTTTTTTGCGCTTTGATGATAAGATAGAAGTGACATAGGAAAATTCCTTAGATTGGTGCTCTTTGTCTCCTTTGAATCCATGATTGACCTTGAGTCACCACTAGAATCTGTATGAAAAACGTAGAAAGACACTCGCTTGCCAGTTGGTCTGTGAGTGTGTGTAACTTATGACTAAGAAAGTAGGAGTGGGCAAGGCCCACAGTAAGATTATTTTGATGGGGGAGCACTCGGTCGTTTATGGTCATCCTGCCCTTGCTCTCCCTCTTAAGGATATTGAGGTTGTCTGTCAGATTCAGGCGGCTGATACTCCTTTGACGCTCAAGGCTCAGGATCCCTTGACGACAGCGATTTTTTCAGCGCTTAATTATCTGGAAATCAAGAATCAGCCTATTAGCTATGCTATTAAGTCTAGCGTCCCTGAAAAGCGTGGCATGGGATCGTCTGCAGCGGTTGCCATTGCAGCGATTCGTGCGGTTTTTGATTATTTTGAACAGGAGCTTAGCCGAGAGACCTTGGAAATGCTGGTCCATCAGGCGGAGACCATTGCCCACAGTAAGCCCAGCGGTTTAGATGCCAAGACTTGTCTGAGTGACCGAGCTATCAGCTTTACCCGTAATATTGGCTTCAAGGAAATCGAGGTTGATCTAGGTGCCTATCTAGTTATTGCTGACACGGGCATTCATGGAAACACCCGTGAGGCCGTGGAAAAGGTTGAGGCTATCGGACTAGATGCCTTATCAGACCTAAATCAGCTAGGCGAATTAAGTCAGAGGGCAGAAGGAGCCCTCAAGGCCAAGGATCAAGAGCTTCTTGGGCAGCTTATGTCGCAAGCCCATAATCACCTTAAATCTTTAGGTGTGTCCTGCGATTTGTCTGATCTGCTCATAGCGACTGCTCTGGAACAGGGTGCGCTCGGGGCCAAGATGTCAGGCGGAGGACTGGGTGGCTGTATTATTGCCCTGACAAGTACTAAGAATCAAGCCCAAACGATTGCTAAAAAACTTCAAGAAAAAGGAGCCGTAAACACGTGGATAGAAAGCCTGTAAGCGTCAAATCGTACGCAAATATTGCTATTGTCAAATACTGGGGTAAGGCGGATGCGGAGCGTATGATTCCTTCAACCAGCAGCATTTCACTGACTTTGGAGAATATGTATACGGAAACCAAGTTGTCTTTTCTGCCTGAGGATGCGACTGGAGATGTCATGTATATCGATGACGAGCTCCAAGAGGAAAAAGAAACAATCAAGGCCAGCAAGGTTTTAGATCTCTTCCGTACAAATCCTAACCAACATGTCAAGATTGAAACTTGGAACAACATGCCGACAGCTGCAGGTTTATCATCAAGTTCCTCAGGTCTTTCTGCCCTAGTTAAGGCGGCTAACGAACTCTTCCAAGTCGGAAAAACGCAGTCTGAATTGGCTCAAATTGCCAAGTTTGCTTCAGGCTCATCATCGCGTTCTTTCTTTGGACCATTGGCAGCTTGGGATAAGGATAGTGGTGATGTTTACCAAGTGGAAACAGACCTTAAATTGGCCATGATTATGCTGGTTTTGACAGATCAAAAGAAACCCGTATCAAGCCGAGACGGTATGAAATTGTGTACCGAAACATCGACCTCCTTCCCAGAGTGGATTAAACAGTCTGAGCTAGATTACAAGGATATGTTGGCCTATCTCAAAGCAAATGATTTCCAAGCGGTCGGTGAGCTCACTGAAGCCAATGCCCTTCGTATGCACCAAACAACAAGTACGGCTAACCCTCCATTTTCATATCTAACGGAAGCCTCTTATCAGGCTATGGACAAGGTTAAGGCCCTCCGTGCCTCTGGTGAGCAATGTTATTTCACTATGGATGCAGGACCAAATGTCAAGGTGCTCTGTATGGAAGAAGACCTTGACCGCCTAGCAGAACACTTACGCAAGGATTATCAGGTCATCGTTTCACGCACCAAGGAGTTGCCAGATGCCTAAGCAGTCGGTCAATCAGGTCACAGTAAAAACAGGTGGGAAACTCTACATTGCTGGAGAATATTCGGTTCTAACACCTGGGCAGACAGCCCTAATCCAGTTCATCCCTATCTTTATGTCAGCAGAGGTCAAGGAAGTACCAAGCACACAGCTATCTTCTGATATGTTTGACTATAGTGTTAACCGTGAGCCAGACGCAAATTATGCCCTCATTCAAGAGGCCTTGAATACTTTTGAAGTCTACTGTGGTGAGGATTTGCCCACTCTGGACCTTTCAATTACTGGAAAGTTGGAGCGAGATGGGGTTAAATTTGGTATCGGTTCTTCGGGTTCTGTTGTGGTATTGACCCTCAAGGCCTTGGCAGCAGCCCTTCAGAAAGACTTATCTAAAGACATTCTCTTTAAGCTAGCCAGCTACACCCTCCTCAAGCAAGGAGATAATGGTTCTATGGGGGACCTAGCTTGTATCGTATACGAGGATTTGGTTGCCTATCGTTCCTTTGACCGTGCAAAAATAGCAGAGTTAATAAATCAAGTGACCTTATCAGAGCTTTTGGAAAAAGACTGGGGCTATGGTATCAGACCTGTAGTATCAGCTCTCAAAGCTCATTTTTTGGTGGGGTGGACCAAGCAAGCTGCTATTTCAAAAGACATGGTTAAAATGGCCAAATCTCGCATATCAAGCAAGTATTTAAGTGAAACAGAAGTTGCCGTCCAAGATGCCATCAAGGCTCTGGAAACAGGAGATAAGAACTTGCTTAAGAGCAACCTTCAAACTGTCAGTGACCAGTTGGAATCACTTAGTCCAGATATTTATGTGGACAAGCTGAAAAAACTCAAAGAAGCTGAACAAGGACTTGATGCTATTGCTAAGTCTTCTGGAGCAGGTGGTGGTGACTGTGGTATCGCCTTTGCCTTTGACCAAGCCAGCCGAGATATTCTAGTTAAGCGCTGGCAGCAAGAAGGCATAGAGCTTTTGTATGAGGTTTAAGGGTCAGCCTAGTAGATATAATCACGCAAGAAAGTAAAGAAATAACCTATGACAAATCGTAAAGACGATCACATCCGTTATGCCCTCAAGTACCAGTCGCCCTACAATAGTTTTGACGATATGGAACTTATCCACAAGTCCCTACCGACTTATGATTTAGATCAGATTGACTTGTCCACACATTTTGCGGGACGAGATTGGAATTTTCCCTTTTATATCAATGCCATGACAGGTGGTTCTGCCAAGGGTGGTGCTGTCAATCGAAAACTAGCTGAGGTGGCCAGCCGCACAGGTATTCTCATGGTGACGGGTTCCTACAGTGCTGCTCTAAAGGGAGAAGCACCAGAATCTTTTGACTATCGGCAAGAGTTTCCAGACTTAGACCTTGCGACCAATATCGGTGTGGATAAGTCTGTGGACCTGGGCATTAAGACAGTGGAAGCTATGGACCCAGTCTTTTTACAGCTCCATGTTAACCTTATGCAGGAGCTTCTCATGCCTGAGGGAGAGCGTATTTTCCATACCTGGAAGGAAAATGTGGCGGCTTATGCACAGAAAATAGAGTGCCCACTTGTCCTCAAGGAGGTCGGCTTTGGTATGGATGTGGAAACCATTCGTTACGCCATATCTCAAGGCATCAAGACTGTGGATATCTCAGGTCGTGGTGGGACTAGCTTTGCCTATATTGAAAATAGTCGAGGCGGTAACCGAGATTACCTCAATGACTGGGGACAAAGCACCGTTCAGACTCTCTTACAAGCCCAAGACCTTCGTGATAATGTGGAGATCCTAGCCTCTGGTGGCGTGCGAAACCCACTCGATATGGTCAAATGTCTGGTCCTGGGAGCAAAAGGTGTTGGGCTCTCACGAACTGTCCTTGAATTGGTGGAACGTTACCCTGTGGATAAGGTTGTGGCTATTGTCAATGGCTGGAAGGAAGACCTTCGTCTCATCATGTGTGCCCTTGATTGTCGGACTATTGATGAGCTCAAATCCGTAGATTACATCTTACATGGTAAGCTACAAGGGACTTATATCAAGCAAGGAAAGTAGGAAAGAGCCAAGTGCTCTTTTTTTAATTTTTAAAGATGGTAAAACAATTTCTCTGAGTGATGATGGAGATGGCAACAATAGTGGTATTGGTTCAAATGTCGCTGCGGTAATGTTAAAAGATGCCTCTATCAATGGTGATAAAATCACCGCAAGAGTATATTATTATGATGATGATGAGGGCGACATCATCTTAACACCTGTCAAAGAAAATTAATTGTATTCTTGGTTTGACTTGCTTCTAGCGAGCAAAGCGAGCACTTAACGAGACTTTCCGCTGTGAGAAAAGTTCTAGAAATACAAGTATTTCTAGAACTCGGAATTTTTGAGAGTAAAACAGTTTGGGGAACTGTTTTAGCCTGAGCCTAGAAATTAAAAAGTGAAGGGGCTCAAAAATTAGTCATGGAGCTTCGAAGAAGATCGCTGACGTCCGTACTCACTTCAGGAAAGTCTCAAAAAAGATTATTTTACAAAAAAGAGCGTAAGCTCTTTTTTATTATCCAATCAAGCAAAAAGTCAACTTTCCCCTTGACAAGTCACTGCCTTAGGAGTAATATTTTCAGTGACATACGGTAGGTGAGGCTACCACAAGGATACGGATGACTACCGCAAAGCAGTGGAGACACTACTCGTTGGTCAACAGTCCTGATCGCCAAGGTCAAGACTAAGCTCATTTCATCGCCTTGCGGAGCTAAAGCTTGAACGGTCCATTTTTTGACAGAATCTATTAAAAAATCCACCTCGAGTTTATAGAGTCTTACCTGTATATGGGTAGGACTCTTTTCATTTGTCTGAGGTCCACCCACCATTAGTAAATTGAAAGGAGAAACCTATGAGACTAATCGACGATCACCCCGAACCGCACCTAACCAGTCAATCGCTGATTAGTGTCTTAGGGACTCCATAAGTGATTGGCTCCTGATTAAATAAGGAGATTCCAATGTCAACAAATAAAGAAAGACTTATTGCTGCTCTTCAAGAGCCACTTGAAACAACCCTTACTCGCTACAATACTCATTTGGATGGCTTGAAGGAAGACCAAGTAGAAGAAAACCGTGACCTTTATGGGGAAAATGTCATTACCAAAGGACAAGAGGATTCTATCATCAAAAAGATTTATGAATCTATCATCAATCCCTTTACTGTTATTCTCCTAGTCATTGCTCTGGTTTCCTTTATCACCAATGTCTGGCTTGCTAAACCAGGTGAAGAAGACCCAACGACTTCTATCATCATTGTCACTCTAGTTTTGATATCTGGTGGTATCCGTTTTATCCAAGAACTTCGTAGCGACAAGGCTGCCAGCAATTTGTCTCGCATGATTGTCAATACAGCAACAGTGCTTCGAGATGGCAGTGAGCAAGAAATCCCAATCGATGAAATTGTGGTTGGAGATGTGGTCAAACTGAGTGCGGGAGATATGATTCCTGCGGATGTGGTTTTGCTAGACTCTCGTGATTTCTTTGTTCAACAGTCTGGCTTGACAGGTGAAAGCGATGCTGTGGAAAAGGCTTGTCTGTCTAAGGCGGATGGTCAAAATCTAGAGAGTTTGCTTGAGAGTGAGAGCCTTGCTTTCATGGGAACTAATGTTATCTCTGGTCGTGCAACAGCCTTGGTTTTAGTTGTTGGTGATGACACCATGATGGGAGCTATCGAGCAGACCATCAATACTTATGACGAACCAACTTCATTTGAACGTGAGATGAACTCCATTTCTTGGCTCTTGATTCGACTCATGTTGGTCATGGTTCCTGTTGTTTTTGTGATTAACGGTTTAACAGATGGGGACTGGCTTGAAGCCGGCGTCTTTGCCCTTAGTGTGGGAGTCGGTTTGACCCCAGAAATGTTGCCGATGATTATCACAGCCAGTCTTGCCAAGGGTTCTATCATTATGGCCAAGGAAAAGGTGGTCATCAAAAAACTTAATGCTATTCAAGACCTAGGGGCTATCGACATCCTTTGTACGGATAAGACAGGAACCCTGACTCAGGATGAAATCGTTCTTGAGTACCCTCTTGATATCCATGGTGACCTTGACCTATCAGTGCTTCGGAGAGCCTATCTTAACTCTTATTTCCAAACTGGCTTGAAAAATCTTATGGACCGTGCCATTATTAGTCGAACTGAGAGAGAAGCTAAGAAACACGAGATTGTTCGTGACCTTGACCAAACTTTCCACAAGATTGATGAGCTCCCTTTTGATTTTGAACGCCGTCGCATGAGTGTCATTGTTAAAGACAATGATGGTTTTGTCAGCATGGTGACAAAAGGTGCCCTTGAAGAAATGCTCTCTGTTTCTAACTATGTGGAATACAAGGGTGAAATTATCCCATTGACCGACGATGTTCGTGAGGAAGTTCTCGCGGAAGTCGCACAGTTGAATGAACAAGGTTTGCGTGTTCTCGGTGTTAGCTATAAATCACAGCTTAATGAAAATGACGTTTTTAGTGTCGAAGATGAAAGTGACATGATTTTGACGGGATATCTTGCCTTTCTTGACCCACCAAAACCATCAGCAGCACCTGCTATCAAGGCTTTGGCAGAGTATGGTGTGACCACAAAGATTTTGACTGGGGACAATGATAAGGTGACACAGGCTGTCTGTGAAAAAGTTGGTCTAGATGTGACGCACATTCTACTTGGAAGTGATCTTGATACCATGTCAGATCAAGATTTGGCTAAGGCTGTGGAAACGACAACAGTCTTTGCTAAGTTATCCCCAGACCAAAAGGCACGAATTATCCTAAGCCTTAAGGAAAATGGCCACAAGGTAGGCTATATGGGTGATGGTATCAACGACGCCCCATCTATGAAGGTGTCAGATGTGGGTATCTCTGTGGATACAGCTGTTGATATTGCCAAAGAAACTGCAGATGTTATCTTGCTTGATAAGGATCTAATGGTCTTGGAAAAAGGTCTAGTTGAAGGACGTAAAGTCTATGCCAATATGACCAAGTATATCAAGATGACCGTTTCTTCAAATTTCGGTAATATCTTTTCTCTCCTTTTTGCCAGCATCTTCTTACCATTCCTACCAATGGCACCTGTGCATTTAATTGTCCTTAATCTTGTCTATGATATTTCTTGTATCGCTCTTCCATTTGACAATGTGGACAAGGAATTTCTTAAAGAGCCACATATCTGGGAAGCCAAATCAATCATGCGTTTCATGGCTTGGATAGGACCTATTTCGTCCGTATTTGATATTTTGACATATATCTTGCTCTATTTCATCATTGTGCCAATGATTTTGGGGCATGGCTATGTTCATGGTTCACCAGAAGCAGCAGCCTTTATCATTATTTTCCAAACAGGTTGGTTTATCGAATCTATGTGGTCTCAAACCATGGTTATCCACATGTTACGTTCACCAAAACTACCATTTATTCAAAGTCACCCAGCACTATCAGTTGTTGTGACAACCTTATTTGCTGCTTTCTTTGTGACTTCTCTTCCATACAGTCCATTGGCTAGTCTCTTAAAACTCAGCCATCTAAACGGTCTCTATTTCATTCTCTTGTTTATCATCATTACTTTGTATATGCTTAGTGTTACCTTTGTGAAGCATATCTATATTAAGAAATACAAAGAATGGTTATAGGATAACTATACTTAGAAAAAGAGCGTCAGCTCTTTTTTCATTACCTTTCATTCTGCCAAAACCTTTTCATTTATGGTATAATAAGGCGATTATGGATGGTGAGAAACTCTAATTTAGAACGTTGAAAAAGGGTCTCATTGAACAGAATCAATAGAAAATGGGGGCGTTTCTCTTGTTTAGGAGAAACTGTAAAGAGTGCTTTCTTTATTACATAGGGTAGTAGGAGAAAAGTACTAAAATTCACAATTAAGAGGGAATAAACACATGAGTAATTACGCAATTATCCTTGCTGCGGGTAAAGGAACTCGCATGAAATCAGATCTTCCAAAAGTATTGCACAAGGTTTCAGGTATCACCATGCTTGAGCATGTTTTTCGTGCAGTTTCAGCTATCGAACCAGCTAAAAACGTTACTGTTATTGGTCATAAGGCTGAGCTTGTTCGTGAGGTTTTGGATGGTCAATCTGCCTTCACTATGCAAACTGAGCAGTTGGGGACTGGTCACGCAGTAATGATGGCTGAAGAAGAGTTGGCTGGACTTGAAGGGCAAACGCTTGTTATCGCCGGTGACACGCCTTTGATTACTGGTGAAAGCCTTAAAAACCTTATTGATTTCCACGTTAATCACAAAAATGTTGCCACTATCCTGACAGCGACAGCGGACAATCCATTTGGCTATGGTCGTATCATCCGTAATGAAAATGGCGAAGTGACTAAGATTGTAGAGCAAAAAGATGCCAACAAGTTCGAACAACAAGTCAAAGAAATCAACACAGGGACTTATGTTTTTGACAATAAACGTCTCTTTGAAGCGTTAAAAAATATCAACACTAACAATGCGCAAGGAGAATATTATTTGACAGACGTCATTTCTATTTTCCGAGAAAATGGTGAAAAAGTAGGTGCCTTCACTCTTCGTGACTTTGAAGAAAGTCTTGGGGTTAACGACCGTGTTGCCCTGGCAACAGCGGAAGATGTCATGCGTCGTCGTATCAACAAGGCTCACATGGTCAATGGTGTAACCTTCCAAAATCCAAATGCCACATACATTGATGTGGATGTGGAAATTGCACCGGACGTTGTGGTTGAAGCAAATGTGACACTTAAAGGTCAAACAAAAATTGGTGCAGAGTCAGTGCTTACCAATGGTACCTACATTGTTGACACTACAATCGGTGCCCACACAGTTATCACCCACTCTATGATTGAGCATTCAGTGGTTGAAGATGGTGTTACTATTGGACCATTTGCTCATGTTCGCCCTGACTCTACGCTTAAGAAAGACGTTCACATTGGGAACTTTGTTGAGGTTAAAGGCTCAACTATCGGTGAAAATACCAAGGCTGGTCACTTGACTTATATTGGCAATGCGGAAGTTGGATCTAATGTTAACTTTGGTGCAGGTACTATAACAGTCAATTACGATGGTCAACATAAGTTCAAGACACAAATTGCCGATAACGTCTTTATCGGAAGTAATTCAACCTTGATTGCTCCGCTTGAAATCGGAGATAGTGCCCTTACAGCGGCCGGTTCGACCATCACTGAAAATGTGCCAGCGGACTGTGTAGCCATTGGTCGTGGTCGTCAAGTCAATAAAGAGGGTTATGCGGTGAAGAAACCTCATCACCCAAGTCAACGATAAGGCTTTATGAAGGTCACCTAATGGCGACTTTTTAGGCATCACATCAATTAAGTGGTAAGAAAAAAGGAGGAAAGCCATGAAATACGAAGAAAAAACATTAACACGCGATTCAAAATTTAAAGGAAATATTTTTGAGGTAGCTGTAGACAAGGTCCTTTTACCAGATGGTAAGACGTCTCGTCGTGAGCTCATTTTTCATAGAGGAGCTGTGGCCGTTTTAGCGGTTACTCCAGAAGGTAAACTTGTTATTGTTAAGCAATACCGCAAGGCTATTGAAGATGTATCGTATGAAATCCCTGCGGGTAAATTGGAAGTTGGTGAGGCTGGTGATGAAAAGGATGCGGCAGCACGTGAACTTGAAGAGGAAACTCAATATCAGGGTGATTTAGAGTTGATTTATGAATTTTACACTGCCATTGGTTTTTGTAATGAGAAAATTAAACTCTATGTGGCGACTAATCTCAAACCTGTTGAGAATCCTCGTCCACTTGATGATGATGAATTCCTTGAAATTTTTGAGTTGACCTATGATGAGTGTATGGAGTTAGTGAAATCAGGTGAGATTAAAGATGCTAAAACGATTCTTGCACTCCAGTACTATGCACTCCACTTTGGGGGAAAATAAGTTATGGGGAGACCGCTGTTAACTGACGATATCATTGAGCAGGCCAAGCGTGGGGAAATTGATTTAACTGACCACCCTTCTTATCAGGGCTACGATGAAGACTTTTATGATGAGGCCTTTGATGCTGATTATGAGCCTTCTACCTACAAGAGTCGTCGGATTGAAAATGCGAAACGCAACCAGTTTCAGCACAAACTCAATCGTATTCTCTTTTGGGTAGTCGTCCTCTTGATTATCCTCTTCATCGCTGTCTTTTATTTCTAATAATAGTCTAGGCTAGTTAGGCCTAATTCTCTTATGACAAGTGATTCACGCAAGATTACAAGCTAAAAAGGAACTATATGAAAATTGGAATTATCGCTGCCATGGAGCAGGAATTGGTGCTTCTAGTGGAGCAATTGGAAAATAAGGTTGAGGAAACCATTCTTGGAAATACCTACTACACAGGACGTTTGGGCAAACACGATGTGGTTTTGGTTCAATCAGGTGTTGGTAAGGTCATGTCAGCCATGTCTGTGGCTGTTTTGGCGGACCACTTTGAAGTTGAGGCCCTCATTAATACTGGCTCTGCAGGGGCAGTAGCGCCTGGTCTAAAGATTGGTGATGTGGTCGTGGCTTCAAAGTTGGCTTATCACGATGTTGATTTGACAGCCTTTGGCTATGATTACGGCCAAATGTCTATGCAGCCACTATATTTCGAGAGTGATGCAAGCTTCGTGACGACCTTTGAGAAGGTTTTGGCTCAAGCGTCAATTGACAGTAAGATTGGTCTTATCGCTACCGGTGATAGCTTTATTGCTGGTCAGGACAAGATTGATGCCATTAAGGGGCATTTTCCAGAGGTTTTGGCTGTTGAAATGGAAGGGGCGGCTATTGCTCAGGCAGCTCACAGTGTCAAGAAACCTTTTATCGTTGTGCGTGCCATGAGTGATACAGCAGCTCACGATGCCAACCTTACCTTTGACGAATTTATTATTCAGGCAGGGAAACAATCGGCTGCCATCTTGATAGACTTTTTGGAAGAACTTGACTAAATTGTTATCACACAATCCCTAAAAGCTACAGAAATTTAACCTGAGTTTTAGGTAAATTAGAAACTATTTGACAATTATTAATTATTTTCTTCTCATAATTGAATATTTTTGAAAATATTTTATAATATCACGAAAACACTAGCAATTGAGTTTAAAAGCTTTATTGTTAGTGTTTTTTGTGTGTTTTAGAAAAATTTTAGTAAAATTTAGTGCTTTTTTCTTACAAAAACAGGAAAAAGTGTTGCACAATTTACAAAAATGTTAATTAATTGTGACTTACATCTTGCAAAAAATTAGAATAGGAGTATAATGCTGGTTGGGAAAGATAAAAATGTTTTGTAAATGGAGGATATTATGAATAGGTTATTTAGTGATTCGAAGCAACGCTTTTCCATCCGTAAATTTTCAGTCGGTATTGCATCCGTTTTGATTTCAACTGCAATTTTTGGTATTGGTACAGCACAAGCCGATCAGGTGACAGAGGTTTCTAGTCAACCCGCTACAGATGTGGTGAATGTCTCAGCAAATCAGTCATCGTCAGAGGTTACAGTGCCATCAGTACCAACTACAGCAGTAAGTACTGAAAACACAGGTACATCAGTTGATGTTCCAAAGAATGTTAAAGCAGACAGTCCAGCAGCTTCATCTGTCAGTTCAGAACAGATTGAAGCTCCACATGGAAATGTGAGTAGCGAAGCATCAAATAGCTCTACAGCTTCAAATGCCACTGGTGTAACTAGTGAGCGTTCAGCTAGTGATTCAGCAAGTGTTGCTGATCACAAGTCAGCTGAACATGAAGCACCTGTAGAGGCTAAGAAATTGACGAATAGTAGTACTCCTACTAGTACTTCTGATACTCAAATAACCAAAACGGGAACTGAAATTCATGTTCAAAACCCTAATGTTGAGCTTCAATTTCCAGACGGAAATAGTATTTACTCAAGAAGTAAGGTTGTTTATCATGATATTTTATTCCCTAACGATATAGCTATTAATTCAGGTGACAAAGTTGTCTTCACTCTTCCAAGTGAATTGCAATTTAAGACAAGCTATAGTGTAAATGTTTACAACCCTAATAACGAAGTTGTTGGTATTGCTCAGGTAGATCCTAAGAATAACAGCGTTGTAACCACATTTAATCATTATTTCGAAGATCACCCTATTGGGAAATATATGAATTTAGAGTTAGATACACTCTATTCAGAAGCTCTCAAAGATGGCGAAAAATTGCACCTCAATTTCAATGGTCATGTCGTTAATGTGACAGTTGGTTCTGCAAATCCTATCCCTGGTGACGAAGTCATTGCTAAATGGGGTAGTCAGGACAAGAATGATCCAACCCTAATTAACTGGGGAATGCGTCTCAATTATGCAAGACGTGTGTTGAATAATCTTCAATTGATCGATACTTGGTCTGATAATCAAAGATTTGTTGATAATTCTTTAGAGTTGCGTTACATTGATTCTGCTGAGCCATGGGTTGATAAGGGTTCAGCTATGGAATTGATTAAGAGTTTCTCTCACGACGATACTAAATTTGAGTTAAATCTTGGTCGTTTGGACCGTATGGTTTATGTTTGGTATCAGACACGATTGACCAACCCAGCATCAGATTCTAATAATCCTACGAATAAAGTTGACCTTCATGCAGATGTTGAGTCAAAAACATATACTTCTGAAGTACGTTTGGTTGGGGGCCTTGGAAATGTCGGCGGTGAACAAGAAGTACGTTTCAATCTTGAATTAGCCAAAGAGTTGGCAGGTAGAGCCTTGAAAGATAAGGAATTCACCTTCAAATTGGTTGATATGACAGATAATAAGATGGTTGATCTTGGTGAAACAACCAATGATGCCACTGGTAAAATTGTCTTCTCAAATCTTGTTCTTAACCAACCTGGTACCTACCACTATCGTGTGACAGAAGTTCCTGGTAATGATAGTGACGTCGTTTATGATAAGCTTCAAGCTGATGTGACTGTCCAAGTGGCTAGAGAAACCACAGATGGCCGAGAAAAATTAGTGGCCAAAGTGGTTTATCCAGGTGACGTTATCTTCAACAATAAATTGGTCACACCAGCCAAAGCTAAGATTCAATTTAGCAAGGAATTGAGCAAGTCAGGTGTAAATCAAGCTTTGACTGCTAATGAATTCCAATTTGTCCTCAAGGATGAAAAAGGTAATGTTGTCCAAACTGTAGGTAATACAGCAGACGGTCATGTTAACTTTAGCGAATTGACTTTCGACAAGGTTGGTACTTACAACTATACCGTTGAAGAAGTTGCAGGTAAGGATGGCGCTATCGTCTATGATACGATGAAAGCTGCTGTTTCTATCACTGTGACACGTGATGGGGATGCTCTTGTTTCAACAGTTGTTAATCCAAAAGATACTATCTTTAACAACAAGTTTGCGACTCCAGCTCAAGCCTCTATCCAGTTCAGTAAGGAATTGAGCAAAGCAGGTGTTAACCAAGCCTTGACTGCTAATGAATTCCAATTTGTCCTCAAGGATGAAAAAGGTAATGTTGTTCAAACTGTAGGTAATACAGCAGATGGTCGTGTTGCCTTTAGTAACCTTAGCTTTGAAAAACCAGGTACCTACACTTATACTGTTGAAGAAGTCAAAGGTAATAACGAAGACATCATCTATGATGGTATGAAAGCAACGGTATCAATTACCGTGACACGTGACGGAGAAGCCCTAGTATCAACCGTTACAAATCCAAAAGACACTATCTTCAATAACTATGTCAAAGAATTGAAACCAGCTAAAGCTAAATTCGTATTGACTAAAGTTCTTGCAGGTCGTCAACTTCAAGATGGTGAGTTTAGCTTCGTCCTCAAAGATGAAAAAGGTAATGTTGTCCAAACTGTGACTAACGATGCTAAAGGTAACATCAACTTTGACAGTATTAACTATGATAAACCAGGTGTTTATTATTACACTGTCGAAGAAGTCAAAGGTTACGAATCTAATGTGGTTTATGACAGCATGGTAGCTAAACTTAAAGTGACGGTTACTAAGAGTGTTGGTGATAAGGAAAACTTGCTCGTAGCAGCAGTTGTCCTTCCTTTGGATACAGAATTTAACAATAGTTACATTCCACCAAAATCTCCAAAACCACAAACACCACCAACTCCAACAAGACCACCACATGTTCCACAAAAACCATCAGTGGTTTCTACAACTTCATCAGTGAACCCACAACCAGCTAAACCAGTTCAATCTTCTGTGAAATCAGGACCTCAACTTCCAGAGACTGGTCAAGCAAACGATACTGCCTTGCTTGCCCTTGGTGTGGCAGCAGAAGTGGCAGCAGTCATGGGTGTAGCATATAGCCATCGTCGCCGTAAAGACGTTTAAGATGATGACCTAAAAGATCGAGTATTCTCGATCTTTTTTAGTATTTGGCTGTCCATCTCATTAAATGAGAAATCAAGATAAAGCCAACTGCAAGATGAAATTTCTACTAAATTAAGCTATAATGAAGAGTATGAAAGTTCTACTTTATCTTGAAGGAAAATCGGTTCTTGAAAAATCAGGAATCGGACGAGCTCTCCACCATCAGATGCATGCCTTGGACTTGGCGGGGATTCCCTATACAACGGACATCTTGGGTGATTATGATGTCGTTCATATTAATACTTATGGGCCACGCAGCTTGATGTTGTTGCATGCTGCAAAACGCCGTGGCAAGAAGGTCATCATGCATGGTCATTCGACACGTGAGGACTTTGAAAATTCATTCATCGGTTCTAACCTCTTGGCCCCACTTTTTGGGAAATATTTGGCCCACATGTACCAAAAGGCCGATTACGTGATTACGCCATCTGAGTATTCCAAAAAATTGATTCAGTCTTACGGAGTTACCACACCAATCATTGCTGTTTCAAATGGGATTGATTTGAAAAAATACGGTAAGGATCCACGTAAGGAAGAAGTTTTCCGAGACTACTTTGGTATCAAGGAAGGACAGCCAGTGGTTATTTGTGCGGGTCTTTATTTCCAACGCAAGGGAATTGAAGATTTCGTCAAGGTTGCCGAAAAGATGCCTCATGTTCGTTTCATTTGGTTAGGTAGTATCAGCAAATGGCTAATTCCTAAGAAGATTCGAGACATTGTCAATGGTAAGCATCCTGATAATGTCAGCTTCCCAGGTTATTTTAAGGGAGCGGTTTTTCAGGGGGCTATGAGTGGCGCCAGTGCTTTCTTTTTCCCATCTTACGAGGAAACAGAAGGAATTGTGGTACTTGAAGCCTTTGCTAGTTATCAGCATGTGGTCTTGCGTGACATTCCAGTTTATGAGGCCTGGGTTGACGACACGGCTGCCACATTTGGACATAATGTGGATGAATTTGTAGTGGCCTTGCAAGATATTATTGATGGTAAAGTGGACAAACGTGAAGCAGGGTACAAGGTTGCGGAAAGTCGCTCGATTGATGATGTGGCTCAGAAACTTGTAGAAGCCTACAAAGAAGTATTGGAGATTTAAATGCGTATCGGATTGTTTACAGATACCTATTTTCCACAGGTATCCGGTGTTGCGACGAGCATTCGCACATTGAAGACGCAGTTGGAAAAAATGGGGCATACGGTCTTTATCTTTACAACAACTGATAAGGATGTTGATCGCTATGAGGATTGGCAGATTGTCCGTATTCCTAGTGTGCCTTTCTTTGCCTTTAAGGACCGACGTGTGGCTTATCGTGGCTTTTCTAAGGCACTGGAGATTGCCAAGCAATATAAGCTAGATATTATTCATACGCAGACTGAATTTTCTTTGGGTCTTCTTGGAATTGCGATTGCGCGTGAACTCAAGATTCCTGTCGTGCATACCTATCATACGCAATACGAGGACTACGTTCGCTACATTGCCAAGGGCATGGTGATTCGACCAAGCATGGTTAAGTACATTGTTCGTGGCTTTATGAGTGATTTGGATGGGGTCATTTGTCCAAGTGAAATTGTTTATGACCTTCTCCTTAAGTATAAGATAGCAGCTGAGAAACGTGTTATTCCAACTGGTATTGAACTTGAAAAATTCCAACGCCCAGAAATCACCGAAGAGGATAAGGCGGACTTGAGAGCCAAACTTGGTATTGCTTCTGATGAGATTATGTTGCTGAGTCTTTCCCGTATTTCTTATGAGAAAAATATTCAGGCAATACTAGCAGCATTACCATCTGTCTTAAAGGAGGAAGAAAAGGTTCGTCTGGTTGTTGCCGGTGCTGGGCCTTATCTGGAAGACCTTAAGTCGCAGACTGCTAAACTTGGTATTGAGGACAAGGTGATTTTCACTGGTATGATTGCACCTAGTGAGACGGCACTTTATTATAAGGCTGCTGACTTCTTTATTTCAGCATCAACCAGTGAGACTCAGGGCTTGACCTATCTGGAAGCCTTGGCTAGCGGTACTCCGATTATTGCTCATGGAAATCCTTATTTGGATAATGTGATTACAGACCAAATGTTTGGAACACTTTATTATCATGATAATGACTTGGCGGGTGCTATTTTGGAAGCAGCCATTGCAACACCTCAAAAAGATGAGAATAAGTGGTCTAAAAAGCTCTATGAGATTTCTGCAGAAAACTTTGGAAAACGTGTTTATGAGTACTATTTAGATTTGACCATTTCTAAGGATTTCCACAATGATTTGAATGGTGAAGATAGTACTATGAAACGCTTGACTCGCATGGTGACCTATCTACCTACGAAGGCTATCACCCTGCCTGTTAACGGATCTGTTCGCATCCTCAAAGGGTCTGCCAAGCAGGTCAAGAAAATCCGCAATATTACAAGACTTTTGGATTAAGTAAGTGCTTAGCTTTTCATCGTTTTACAAAATTCTGAGAATTGCTTCATAAAAGAGATAATTAGCTTGAAAAATTACAGTTTCATGCTATAATAACGCATAGAGACATATCAGTCATGGGAAATCTTTTAGAGAGCGTGTGGTGCTGGAAATCACGCAGAGGACATGATTGGGACTACTCGATTAACTTTTTATGCAAACATAAAACGGTGGCCACGTTAGAGCCAATCAGAGGTGTAGGACAAACTCGTTTTTTGTCGTACACGAACTAAGGTGGAACCACGTTGCGACGTCCTTTTGAGGATGTCGTTTTTTATGTTGTATGAGGGTGCTTTAACAATTTTAAACTGTCTAGTTTAGCTAGGAAATTTTACTTTGTGATTCATGCTCTCTCTTTAATTACTGCAAGAGCTGTTTAGAGCACAAGGTGATATTATCTTTTTAGTTGAAGGAGAATATGATGGGGTTCAAATTTGAAGCTATCAAGGCCTACTTGATTGACCACGGTTTGGATGCTAGTCTTGCTGAGACCATGCACGCTATCTATGCTACTAGGAGAATCGGTAAGTCAACCTTTGCTAATTTCCTAATTGTTTTTACAGAAACAGAGGTTTTGATTATTTCTATAACTCTTTTAGGAAAATTAGGAGATATTATCGCCAAATTTCCTGAAGAGACGATTAAGTCTTATCAGTTTAAGAAACGCTTGTTTATTGGTTATAAACTTCGCCTATTTCTAACTGATGGTAAGGAGATAGACTTCAATGTCAACAAGATATTGATTGGAGCAGGTTGGCATAATACGGAATTGCAAAGCATCCTAGAAACAAACTACTACAACAAAAATAATTAATAGAAAGGACGAAGGGGCTCATCCTATAGAGCCCTGACATCTAAATTATGATTCACATTACTTTTCCAGATGGCGCTGTTCGTGAATTCGAATCTGGCGTTACAACTTTTGAAATTGCAC
>OLRC01000853.1_pt1 | contig 21458 bp, 15 predicted proteins | sample 1672081 | NCBI WGS metagenome assembly OLRC01 (sample SAMEA3136643, study PRJEB25190) | human gut metagenome | biome: human gut; feature: human-associated habitat; material: faeces | place: Austria | collected 2013
GCCATTCGGCAGCGCTGCCCGTAAATTTAATCCCCGCTCCGTTCCTCAAACCCGTACTCATGCTCCTTGAGGGGGAGGGTGGCGGTCTCGATGTTCTCAATGCGGGCCCAGCGGTTGGTGCGCTCGATCAAGGGGACCAGCGCGTCCAGCGCGGCGCGGTCGCCCTGGGCTTCCAGCGTGACACTGCCGTCCCAGTTGTTGGCGACCCAGCCTGTCAGCCCCAGGTGCAGTGCGGCGGCGCGGGCGTAATAGCGAAAGCCCACTCCCTGCACCGTGCCGGTGAACCGCCAGCGGCGGCGAAGGGTGCTCATGCGTCGATGCCGGTAACGGTGTAGTCCTTGGCCTCAACGGCGGCTTTCAGCTCGGCATCGGCCACGTCATGGGTCAGGGCGACGATGGCCGTGCCCTGCTCGTGGCTGACCGTGGCGCTGGCAACGCCGTCCAGGGCTTCCAGGGCCTTCTTCACAGCGGCCTCGCAGTGGCCGCACATCATGCCTTCAATGTGAATCGTCTTGTTCATGGTGATTTCCTCCGTTTTATCGTTGATTTCGGCAGGCTGCACAGGGCAGCTGCCGCTGGGGCAGGTGGTGGGTTCAGAAATGGGTTTGCGGGCCGGGGCCTTGCGCTTCGGCGGGGCGTCGTGGGCGGCATTGCGCGGGTCAAAGGCGTTGAGCCGCAGCGCGTTGGTGACAACGCAGACGCTGGAAAGGCTCATGGCCGCCGAGGCGATCATCGGGTTCAGCGTGATGCCGATACCGGTGAACACGCCCGCCGCCAGCGGAATGCAGATGGCGTTGTAGAAGAACGCCCAGAACAGGTTCTGGTGGATGTTGCGCACCACCGCGCGGGACAGGCGCACCGCGGCGGGCACGTCGGCCAGATCGCTGCGCACCAGCACAACGTCGGCGGCGTCCAGCGCCACGTCCGCACCGGCACCGATGGCGATGCCGGTCTCGGCGCGGGTCAAGGCGGGGGCATCGTTGATGCCGTCGCCGACCATGGCAACGCGGCCCTGCGCCTGCAGGGCGCGGACTTCGGCTTCCTTGCCCGCAGGCAGAACGCCTGCAATGACGTGGTCGGCGTCCAGGCCGATCGTTGCGCCGATGTGGCGGGCCGTGGCGGTATTGTCGCCGGTCAGCAGCACGACCTTCAGGCCCAGAGCCTTCATCTGGTCGATGGCAGATTTCGAGGTTTTCTTGACGACGTCGGCCACGCCGATGACGCCCGCCGCCTTGCCGGCCAGCGAGAAATACAGCGGAGTGATGCCGTCGGCGCTCATGGCGTCGCCCGCCTGGGCCAGATCGTCAGGCAGCTCGCAGTGCTCGCGGATGAAGTTTGCGTTGCCGCCCGCGATGACTTTGCCCGCAACTTTGCCCTGTAAACCCTTGCCGGGGACAGCCTCAAAGTCGGCGACGGTGGTGTAGGAGAGCTTGTCCTTGTCGGCGCGTTCCAAAATGGCGCGGGCCAGCGGGTGTTCGCTGCGCAGTTCCAGGCCGGCGGCCAGGCTGAGCAGGAACTTTTCGGGCACGTTGCCGGTGCCAACGATTTTGACGACGCTCGGCTCACCGGTGGTGACGGTACCGGTCTTATCCAGCAGCACAGCGTCGGTGTAGCCGGTGGTTTCGAGGCTGGCGGCGGTCTTGAACAGAATGCCGTTCTTGGCACCGACGCCGCTGCCCACCATGATGGCGACCGGGGTGGCCAGGCCCAGGGCGCAGGGGCAGCTGATGACCAGCACGCTGATACCGCGTGCCAGCGCGAACGTGAAGGTCTGGCCCAGCAGCAGCCAAATCAGGAACGTTGCGGTGGCAATGCAGATGACGGTGGGAACGAAGATGCCGGAAACTTTATCGGCCGTCTTGGCAAGCGGGGCCTTGGTAGCGGCGGCGTCGCGCACCAGACGGATGACCTGGGACAGCGTCGTGTCCTGGCCGACGCGCTCGGCACGGCAGGTCAGGGCACCGTTCTGGTTGATGGTGGCGGCGCTGACAGGAGAGCCGGGAAACTTGTCCACCGGCATGCTCTCGCCGGTCAGGGCGGCCTCGTTCACGGTGGAAATGCCCTCGGCGACCGTGCCATCCACCGGGATGCTCTCGCCGGGGCGAACCAGGAACAGGTCGCCGACATTGACCTCGCTGACCGGGACTGTGATCTGCTCGCCGCCGCGCAGCACACAGGCGGTCTGCGGGGCCAGCTTCATCAGGCTTTTCAGCGCGTCGGTGGTCTTGCCCTTGCTGTATGCTTCCAGCGTTTTGCCCACGGTGATCAGGGTCAGGATCATGGCCGCTGACTCAAAATAGAGGTCGTGGCGGTACTGCATGACCAAATCGTCATTGCCAGTGTACAGGCCGACGCAGATCATGACGATGGCGAACAGGCCGTAGGCCAGTGACGCGCCCGCGCCGAGGGCCACCAGCGTGTCCATGCCGGGGGCACGGGTCTTGATGCCCTTCCAGCCCGAGATGAAGAAGGCGCGGTTGATCCAGCAGACGGTCAGGGTCAGGGCCAGCTGGGTGACTGCAAACAGAATGGCGTGCCAACCGCCGCCGTGGAACACGCTGCCCAGCGGCAGGCCGATCATGTGGCCCATCGAGACATACATGAGGGGAACGAGAAAACACAGACTGGCAATCAGGCGTTTTTTCAGCTTCGGGGTCTCGGTGTCCTCCAACTCGGCGTTCTCGCTTTCGGCGGTGGCGAGGGATGCGCCGTACCCGGCGGCATCCACCGCCTTGATGATGCGTTTTGCGGTTGCGTCAGGGTCGGCATCGGGTGTGTAATCGACCTGCATGGAGTTGGTCAGCAGGCTGACAGCGACGGATGCAACCCCCGGCACAGCCGCCACGGCTTTTTCCACATGGCTTGCGCAGGCCGCGCAGCTCATGCCGGTGATGTCATAGCGTTGCATGGGGAAGGTCTCCTTTTGGTGAAATGGTAAATGCCTTCCCCCTTGGGGGAAGGTGGCCGCAGGCCGGATGAGGGGCGCGGTTGCCATAGCCGCCCGGGGAAGGGGGCGACAGCGGCAAGGCTGCCCCTCATCAGTCTGCTTCGCAGAAAGCTTCCCCCAAGGGGGGAAGCCTTTAGGTATCTACCTTATATTAAAACAGCTTTTCCGGTAAAAGTATGTCGCTTTTTGGCACCCTAGCCCAATCAAAGGTGCGGGCTAATTCCTGCGGGGTCGTGGGGGTGGGCTTGGGCTGCAAATTACAGGCAAAGGCCAGCTTGCCGATGATTTCCCCGGCGGTGTATTTCTCGCGCAGGTTTTCGAGGCTCTGGTCGCCGTCGCGCTTTGAGAGACGGCGGCCGTCCGGTGCCAAAAGCAGCGGCAGATGGTAGAATTTCGGCGCGGTCAGCCCCAGCTCCCGGTAAAGCCAGAGCTGGCGCGGCGTGCTGGATAAGAGGTCACTGCCGCGCACAACCTCGTCCACGCCCATCAGGGCATCGTCCACGACGACGGCCAGCTGGTAGGCAAACACACCGTCGGCCCGGCGCAGGTAAAAGTCACCGCAGTCGCGGGCAAGATTTTCCGCGTAATGGCCCATATGGCCGTCCTCAAAGGCGATGACCTCATCGGGCACCTGCACGCGCCAGGCGGGGGCGCGGGTCTTAGTGCGCACGGCGATTTCGGCGGGGGTCAGCCCGCGGCAGGTCCCGGCGTAGACGACCTGGCCGTCGCTGCGGTGGGGCGCACTGGCAGCGTGGAGCTGGCTGCGGCTGCAAAAGCAGGGGTAAACCAGCCCCCGGCGGGCAAGCTCGTCAAAATACTGCTGGTAGATGGCGCTGCGTTCGCTCTGATAGATTGGCGGCTCGGGGCCGTCGGCGGCCAGGCCCAGCCAGGCCAAATCGTCGATGATAGCGTCGGCGTAGGCGCGGGGGCAGCGCTGGGTGTCCAGGTCCTCAATGCGCAGCAGCACCTGGCCGCCCTTGCTTTTGGCGCTCAGCCAGGCCAGCAGGCAGCACATCAAATTGCCCAGGTGCATCCGGCCGCTGGGGCTGGGTGCGTACCGTCCGGTAATCATGCCAGCGTGTAGGTGCCGTCGCCCAGGGCACGCAGATGGACACGGTAGAAGGCGGCCACGGCCTTGGTCATGGCCTCGGCGTCGGCGACGCTGGCCGTCTCCACGGCGCTGTGCATCGCCAGCTGAGCCAGGCCGATATCCGCCATCGGGATGGGCAGCGTGTGGCTCTGCAAATTGCCCAGCGTCGAGCCGCCGGCCTCGTCGGCGCGGTTAGTAAAGACCTGCACCGGCACGTCGGCCTTCTCGCAGATGGCGCGGAAAATCGCGCCGCTGACGGCGTTGGTCGTGTACTTCTGGCTGGCGTTGTACTTCAGCACCACGCCGCCGCCCAGGCGTACCGGGGCGCAGGGGTCGGACTTCTGCGGAAAGTTCGGATGGGTGGCGTGGGCGTTGTCGGCGCTCAGCATAAAGCTGTTTGCCATGGCGCGGTGCATGGCCTGCCCGCTGTGGGGGATGGCGTCAACAATGCGGTCCAGCACGTCGCGCAGGTAGCTGCTCTGGGCGCCCATCCGGCTCGACGAGCCGACTTCCTCATTGTCGAGCATCGCCCAGACCGGGGCGCAGGCACTGTCTGTCTCGGCGGCTGCATCCAGAAAGCCCAGCAGCGTCGTGGCGGCGCATTCCAGATCATCGATGCGCGGGGCCATGAAGAACTCACTGTCGGGGCCAATCTGGGTCGGGGCCTGGCGGGTCACAAGCTGCAAATCGCTGTCCAGGATGTCCGCAGTGTCCACGCCCAGTTCCTCCGCCACCAGGTCGGTCAGGGTGCGGCTGCCTGCGGGGCCCCACAGCGGCTGCATATCGACCTGCGGATTGAAGGTGTGGCCTTTGTTGATGTCGCGCTGGAAGTGGATGGCCAGCGAGGGGATGACGAGGAGATCCCGGTCAATGCAGACAAGGCGGCTCTCGATGCCGTCCTCGGTCTTGACAATGACGCGGCCGCCGACAGTCAGCGGGCGGTCCAGCCAGGTGGACATGATCATCCCGCCGTAGCCTTCGACGCTCAGGCGGCGGCAGCCGTCATTCTCAACGATGTCGGTCTTGATCTTCCAAGTGGGGGAGTCGCTGTGGCTGGCCACGATGCGCCAGCCGCCGATGGCGTGGTCCGGCACGCGCCAGGCCACCACGGACGAGCCGTTGCGGGTGGTGTAGTAGCCCTTGCCGGGTTCCAGGTTCCAGTAGTCGGCTTCTTCCAGCCGGGTAAAACCGGCGGCGCGCAGCCAGCTTTCGGCCGTGGCAGCGGCGTGGAACGGGGTGACGGATTCCTGCAAAAATTCTACGAGATCATCGTACATAGGTTGGTTTCTCCTCTTGAACAATATTCCGCACGGTTGGCGGTGATACCGTGGGGCGGCATGGGGGCATGCCGCCCTACGCTTGAGTTGCACACAACTATATTACCGCAAAAGCCGGTAAGAAACAAGTTGCAAACCTGCGAAAATTGTTCTATACTCAGTATAGCGAAATGGTCGGTTTTGACAAGTACGCACTTTTTGGAAACCGCTACCCAAAAGGAGAGTGAACCCCTATGCACCCGAACGAACACTGCAACTGCCGCTATGCCGATGTGGGCTGTGACAAGATGGAAGAGGTCATGGACCAGATCAGCGGCAAGTGGAAAATGCGCATACTCTTTATGGTAGGTGCCCACGGCACGCTGCGCTATGGCGAGCTGCGCAAGCTGCTGGACGGTGTGACCCACAAGATGCTCTCGAACCAGTTAAAAGAGCTGGCTGCGGACGGCCTGGTGGAGCGCATCGACTATAATGAGGTCCCGCCCCGGGTCGAGTACCGCCTGACCCCCAACGGCGAGGCGCTTATGCCGATTTTTGACGATATCCAGCGGTATATCCGCGGCCACGCCTGCAATGATTGCTGCGGGGGCGGCGCAAAGCACGCCTGCTGTGAATAATATGAAATAAACGCGTAGGGGGAATCGTTTATGCGTAAATTGATTGCTATTGTGCTGGGGGCTGCCCTGCTGGCTGGCTGTGCCGCAGCCCCGGCAGCGTCGGAATCGGCGGCAGCTGCGTCCGGCACGGCGCAAACCACCCCGGCTCCCACCGAGGAGCCGACCGCAGCCGAGGACCCTGCGGTGTATGATACGACCGGCGAGCAGATCGATGTGTTGGATCAGCTAGTGGATTTTGGCGCGGACACAGCAGGCGGCAGCCTGAAGACTGCCAAAGCCGCTGCCGTGCTGGTAGAATATCTGAGCTGCTCGGATTTGGATGCCGATGTGATGGCTGACTGGTGCACGGGCCTGACCGACGACCAGAAGGAGCTGCTGGACCTGAACTGGCCCGGCATTTTGAGCGAGGCCGAGGCGATCTGCGGTGACCCTGCGGGCGAGGCTGATGAACTGATCACTGCAGGTGTGACGACGGATTTTGAAAACATGGCCCTGACCGAGGTGCCCGATAAGCTCGTGACGGTGAACACCGTGCTGACCGGCAAGGCGGGCTGATAGACAAACAAAAATGCAGAGGTGCGTTTTGTGCCTCTGCATTTTGTTTTTTGACATCACAGGACAACTGTCCCCAAAATAAAACGGCGTTCGGTCTTATAATGTGGCAAGATTCGACAGCGGAGTGTGATACGATAGGGCTGTCAGGAAAAACAAAAAGGCAGCGCCGCGCACTTACTAGGAGGGAGTGCGCGAGCGCTGCGGTACAAAATTACTTTCAGATTTTTAGGAGAAAACTTATGGAAAACGTAAAAACCAATGCTCTTGCAGCCTCTTACCGTGCGGACCTGCTCTACTATATCGAGCGCGCCAAACTGGGCAAGTGCCCGCCCCACTGGCAGGCCTATTGCTTCGGCGAAATTGCCGATGCCAAGGGTACAGACAACTACCCCGCTGATGGCGACGCCCTGCTGGCTGAACTGCGCCAGCTGGTGGACACCGTACCCCAGATCACGAACCGTGACGAAAACGTGGCGGAAATTGCCGCCTACCGCGGCAGGATGCTGTTCTACTTTGACCGCGACTACTACACGCTGGCGGAGCTGGTACACCTGCCCGGCAAAGACAAGTACAGCGCCTGCGTCTACATTGATGCCGACGGCAGCAGCAGCGACCGCACTGCCTACGCGAAAAACATTGCTGTGCAGGTGGATGAATGGCGCAGACAGAACGATATCCCGTTTGACAAGTCCACCATCGCCGCCCGCCCGGCGGACACCGACGGCGGCGAGTTTGACACCATGGACGAGGCCCTGCGGTATCTGTACACCTGCCTGAATTTCCCGGACAGTGTGCTGTGCTGAAATAGAAAAGGCTTCCTCTTAGGGGAAAGCTCTTTCAATTACAGGTTATACAGCTCCGTATATTTCTTCTTTAAATACTCGGTGAAATGGTGCGGGTCGAACTTGCCGCCGCACAGACTCTCGACAATCCACTGGGGTTCCTTCATGCTGCCCCACTGCCAGACGCGCTCCTTCAGCGCGGCTTTCAGCGGCTCCATGTCGCCCTTGGCCCACTGGGAATCAAAGTCGTTCGTCTTGCGCAGGTCGTCAATGGCCTGTGCGCCGTAGGCACTGCCCAGGGCATAACTCGGAAAATAACCGATGTCGCCCATGGCCCAGTGGATGTCCTGCAAACAGCCGTGGGCGTTGTCGGGCACATCGACGCCCAGGTACTCTTTGTACTTAGCGTTCCAGGCGGCGGGCAGGTCGGTCACGGCCAGCGTGCCCTGGATCAAAGCCTTTTCCAGCTCGTACCGCACCATGATGTGCAGCGCGTAGGTCAACTCGTCCGCTTCGGTACGGATCAGGCTGGGCTCAGCACGGTTGACGGCGCGCCAGATCTCCTCGGCGGAGACGTCGGCCAGCTGGGCGGGGAACAGCTCTTTCAGCGTCGGGTACAGGTAGTTGACAAAGGCGCGGGAGCGGCCCACGATGTTCTCAAACAGGCGGGACTGGCTCTCGTGGATGCCCATGGTTGCGCCGTGGGTCACGGCGGTGTAGTCGTAGTCCGGGTTGATGTTCAACTCATACAGCGCATGGCCGCCCTCGTGGGCGACGCTGTACAGGTTGGAGAACATATCCCGCGCCATGTAATGGGTCGTGATGCGCACATCGCCGCGCCAGAACTCGGTTGTGAAGGGATGCTCGCTCTCGGACAGGTGGCTATGGGCGGGATCCAGCCCCCACAGCTGCATGATCTTCTCGCTGACCTTGCGCTGGGCGTCGATGGGCCATTCCTGGTCGAGGAAGTCGGTGCGGACGGCGCTGCCCCGGGCCTGGATGTCCGCCAGCAGCGGAACGATCGTCTCCCGCAGGGTGGCAAAAAATTCGTCGCACTGGGCGATGGTCAGGCCCTTTTCGTAGCGGTCCAGCAGCACTTCGTAGGGGTCGCGGTCAGGTGCAAAGTAGTGGGCCTGGGCGCGGCGGGCGGCGACGATCTTTTCCAGATACGGCGCAAAGATGCTGAAGTCATTGGTGCACTTGGCCTTGACCCAGGCGGGCACGCTCTGGCTGCACAGCTTGGTGAAGGCGGCGTATTCGTCGGCGGGAATCTTGGCGATTTCGTCGTACTGGCGCTGCAAATTGCGCACCTCGGCTTTTTCCTGCTCGGTCTCGGCATCGGCGGCTGCTTCTTTTAAAAGGGCAGCCGTCTTTTCGTTGACCAGCAGGTCAAAGTTGGCGCGGCTCAGTACCTCAGTAGCCTCGGCACGGCCGTCGGCCGAACCCTCGGGCGCGATGGTCTCGGCATCAAAGTCAATGACGGTCAGGGCGTAGAGATACGCGTACAGCTGCTTTTCCAGCGCACGCAAGCGGATGATGGAGTCTTTCATGTGTGGTGTTCCTCGTTTCAACAGAAATGCCTTCCCCCTTGGGGAAGGTGGCCGTAGGCCGGATGAGGGGCAGCCGCGGGAAACGCGCCCCTCATCAGTCCGCTTCGCGGACAGCTTCTCCCTCGGGAGGAGCCTTTACCTTCATCATACCACACCCGGCGGATTTTTTCCATTGCCAACCGGGCAAAATTATGGTATTGTGGATATACTAAGTAAAAAGGAGGCCACCCGCCATGCCGGAACAGCCGCTCGTCAGTGTCATTGTGCCGATCTACAATGCCCAGGATCATATTGCACGCTGCGTGGAAAGCATCCGCCGCCAGACCTACAAAAACCTGGAAATCCTGCTGCTGAACGATGGCAGTAAGGACGTCAGCCTGGAAGTCTGCAAAATGTACGCCAACGTTGACCCGCGCATCGTCCTTATCGACAAGGCCAACAGCGGCGTGGCCGCCACCCGCAACATGGGCCTGCGGGAGGCCAAGGGAAAATACCTGCAATTTGTGGATGCGGATGACACCATCCAGCCCTACGCGACGGAAATGCTGGTGCAGCGCGCCGAGGAAAACGGGGCTGACCTGGTCATTGCCCACTATAACCGCATCACGCCGCCCCGCCCCCGGGCCGAGGATGACCCCCGCCCCGAGCGCCCCACCAAGGTGCAGACCTACGGCTTTTTGCTGGAAGGCCCCATGACCAAGGAAGAGTTCGCCGCGGGCCTGATGCAGGAACCGGCCAGCTTTTATTATGGCGTTATGTGGAATAAGCTCTACCGCGCCGATATCGTGCGCGCCCACGATGATATCATCTGCGCCGAGGATATGGACTGGTCGGAAGATTTGTATTTCAATTTGAGCTACATCCGCTATGCGGAAAAGTTCTACGCCCTCTCCACGCCGATTTACAATTATTTTAATACGCCCGGCAGTGCGGTCCACACAGCGCTGAACCCGGTCAACGTTGTTGCCACACGCGCCACGCTGTTTGCCTACTATAAGGAACTGTACGAGCACCTGGGCCTGTACGAGGAATACAAGCCGCAGATTTACAAATACCTGGTGGCCGTGGCGGAAGCGTAAAAGAATACCGTGTGTAGGGGCCGGGCATACCCGGCCCTCGGCCACAAAATAAAAGCGAGCAGCCGATGATGGGCTGCTCGCTTTTGTTATACCTTTTGCTCAAATAATCCGTGCCGGTTGCAGTACCAGTACAGCTTCCCATAGCCCCGGCGGCTCCAACAGGGTGATGTCGGGCAGGCTGCGGGCAGTCTCCCACTTGGAGACGATCTTGTCGCTGACGCAAAGCTGTGCGGCACAACCTGCGGAGCATAGAGTTGTTACCAGTTGAATGGCGCGGTGGTGATGTCGTACCACTCGCTGCGATTGTTGACTTCCTTGGCCAGGAAAGCGTCCATGTCAGTGTAGTAACTGGTCGTGCCGGTGGAGACTTCGCTCAGATCATAGCTGCCGTCCGCGTTGACCTTGACGTTCAGCAGGTAGATACCGCCGACCGCCGTGCCGGAACCCTCGCCGGAGAAAACGTTGTAGGCAATCTCGTAGGGGAAAACCAGCATATTGTCACCGTAGTAGCTGCCGTTGTAGATGTCGCTGTCCTTGTCCACCAGCAGCGAGGCTGTGCCGGTCCAGCGGGGACCGCTGGCGCTGGACTCGCTGGAAACCGGAGAGCTGCCGTCGGCGGCCCAGATGCTGGTATAGGTCATGCCGTAGTCGACGCTGCTGTTCAGCTCGTTCTCGACCAGGGGCTTCAGCTGGGCCAGCAGGTCGGGGGTCACTTCGTCAGCAGAGTTGAGGTAGTGGGGAACGTTTTCCAAGGAAACTTCAAGGCTGTCGCGGGAGAGAATGTAATTATTGGTGAAGTCGCTGCTGAATTTGGGCGTGGCCGTGATGGTGACGACATCGCCCTGGGCATAACCACCCTCGGGGCTTTCGGTCGCGACGGAGTAGGTCAGCGCCGAACGAGGGTCATCGGCGGGCAGGTCGCTGGAGACCGTGACGCCCAGGTGCGGGGCGCAGCCGCGGATAAGGATGTTGAGCTTGCCGCTCACGGTTTCACCTTCAACGGCGATGTTCAGCAGACTGTCCTCGAACGGGTCGATCGTCTCAGGCTCCTTCAGGCCGGAGACGGTCAGGGTCTTGCTGGTCTCGCTCAAGGTGATTTCGTGGTTCTTAAGGAAGGCGTCGTCGGCGCTTACGGTCAGGGTCACGGTGTCGCCGTTGGACAGCCCGGTCTGCGGGGTGACGGTGTAGTTGACGTGGCCCATCAGGCTCAACTCGGTCTGGGCTTCGTCCCAAATGTCCTGGTCCTTGCCTTTGCCAAACAGCTCTTTGCCCAAGCCGTTGTAGTCGAGCGTTACGGTGGCTGTGGCGTTGCCGCTGGCACCGTCGAAGGTGACGTCGGCGTATTGCAGCAGGTCCACGGATTTGGTGCAGCCGGTCAGCAAAGCCATGACCGCCGCCAGGAACAGCGCAGGGAGCAGATGTTTGAGTGTCTTTTTCATGGTTATCCATCCTTTTCTTTGTGGGGGGGAGTGGAGAAGTTTTGCTTGAACTGTACACAGTATAGCACGGGTGGGGTCACTGCGGGGGAAAGCAGGATGAATGGTCATCGAAAGCGTATGAATGGCAGAAATGGCAGAAAACCTTGGCGGATGATTGACAACCGGGCGGGGAGTTGGTATAATACTATAAGTATCCCTGTGTGGGTGCGGTAAAGTACACAGGCAGATGTACTCAAGTGGTCGTAAGAGGGAGCACTCGAAATCACACCCTGCGGGAAGTTCCTTGCAACAAAATTAAATAGGCAGATGTACTCAAGTGGTCGTAAGAGGGAGCACTCGAAAGTTTGCATCCGGCAGGTCACCTTGTCCGCAGGAAATCCCATAACGACGGGCTTTATCGGGTGTCGCGTACCCAACTTTTCATCGTTATCTTGCATCGAAATCTCGCATTTTTCCAAACGCTGTGCGGGGCGGTGCGGTAAAAACTAAATAAGCAGACGTATCGAAGCGGTCGTAACGAGATTGACTCGAAATCAATTTGACAGCAATGTCACGTGGGTTCGAATCCCACCGTCTGCGCCAAGTATCACTACTCAATTCTACATTGGGTAGTGATTTTTTGTTGTCGCTTTGTAAAAATCCCGTACTTTTCTTATAAACATCTCCCCTTTATTTTCAAGTAGTGATTTCCGGGTTCGGTACAAATCATACCATTAATTTCAGTAGATAGCTATTCATAAAACTGCACAAGAACCAGCTGTTTGGGTTGGGCACAAATTAGCACTGACCGCTGAACTTTCTATGCATTCTGTTTACTGTTTGACAAAATATATCTTATACGATATAATTTTATCAGACAGTTTTATTGATTTAGTATGATGAGGTCTTTCCGATGAACTATAATAGCATCAAAAACAAAATTTTTTCTGAAAATCCCGCAGTCAAAGCCGAGTACGATCAGCTTGGTCCTCAGTATGAAGCTATCCGCGCTGCAATCGCAAGTCGGAAGTCTGCCGGGTTAACTCAAAAACAGTTGGCCGAGAAAATGGGAACTGCGCAGGCAAACATTTCGCGTTTTGAAAACGGGAATGCAAATCCCTCGTTGGATTTTCTGCAAAAAATGGCTTCTTGCATGGGCAAGACACTTCATGTTTCATTTGAATAACTTAGAATAAAACAGTACATACAAAAGAAAGGAGTGCTTATAGATGGCTCATATAGAAATAGGGCACCGGCCAAACGGTCGGCGCCCTATTCCTAAGTATTCTTGTCCTGCTTCAGCTTCTCCTTAATAATTGCCAAACTTTTTTGTCTTGAAGTGTCTACTGAAAATCCAGCGACGACTTCTTGCATTGTTTCAGAACTCCATTTGTCTGATCCAGCACTATCATCCCTCATTTCATAGAATTAGAGTATCAAATCAAGTTCACTCTTTATTTCGTCCGGAGCAAGAGAATTAACACAAGCTATTGCACAAGCTGAAAAGGGCGCTTCGGGTGATATAGCATCCCTTAGCTGGCGAATACAGCTGGACTTGCTAATATCTCCGGAGACATACTCTGCAAGTAATTGTTCGATGCTCGCCCAAATTTTCCCTCTTTCGTTGCTTATGTAAGCATCAGTCAGATTGTAAATAGATGCCGAAACTCTAACTCTTTCTTTGCCCAGTTCATCGTCCGTTGCAGGAACTACGCGATTACCCAGAAAAGACAACAACTTAACATCTTCTGCCACGCATGGATCTAACAGCATTGGATGCTCATTATTTTCATCTTTTTCCGATTGATATACGCCATCATCTGCCAGAGGAAAATAATTTCCTTTACCGCCGCCACCAGTCTTTCGATTAGCATAGATACAGCACGCCCTATAATTCGACGGATCATTTGCTAGCCAATAATACCCCTTATCTTGAATTAAATGATTATATTTAAAATTCTCAAAAGGCTTTACCTCTGCCTTGGGTCGAAAGTGGTCAATATGTACATCTTGCCCGACAAGGGGTACTTCTGTATACCAGCATTTATTGTGAAAGAAATCTCTGAAATCCTTTTTGAGCACACTGTTTTTCCAGAGTGTATCCCCTTGTCCCCACCTGCTTCTGAATACCAGAAGATCTTCTATCTTTATATATCTCATACTTGCCTTTTGTATAACGCCTCAATAATTTCTTTAATTTTTTCTCTGCGCTCTAACACCTGGTCGTAGGTAAGATACTCTTTACTATACAGATCGCACTTCTTATATACGGTCAAAAAATCATCATATAGAAAATCAATTGAATTATACGATAGCGGCAGCAATCCCAAATCCTTCGTTATTTCACGAAGTTCTGCTTTTTCTCCGGCCGTAGCATTCCCGCCAATAAGTTTTAGATATAATTCTTGTCTGCGCAAGAATTTCTTATGCGATTTTTGGTCGTAAGAAGTCTGCAACCCATAATATTCACTTTGTAGCAACCCGTCGATTCCCATTCCCTCAGTGTCCTCGACGGGAGTGATAACTCTTGTGACAAAAAATCCTGTGGATGATTCAAGTTCTTTGTTTTGGGTAAATATCCTAATAAACTCCTTAGGAACGCCATTGATCACCAATGGATCGTGTGTTGCAATGATTGCCTGAGCGTTTATGGCGTCTTTCAAGGATTGATCCATTGTGCTTTTGATGTCATACTTCCAGCGTGGGTTCATATACGCATCTGGTTCGTCCATTAAAACGAGACAATCTTCCGTCTTGCAAATACCAAGCATACCAAGGATTTTGATAAGTTGGCGCTGCCCTTCGCTCATTGATTTGCATTTCACTATGGAATTCCCTTGAGTGACAGTCACCTCAAATCTCGCATCAAACAGAGAGTATAGTTTCTCAAAAAATTCTAAGATTGCAATAGAATCTAACCCTAACTTTTCAAGACCTTTAATTTCGAAATAGGACTTTCCTACAGCAGAATATAGTAATCCTCTTCGCAGCAAATCCGTAAACCGATGGTCAATGAAATCCGTCAAATAGTACAGGCCTATGGGCACATCTCCTTCGAACTGTTCTCTGCCAAAAATGCCCTCAACTTTATTAATATTAATGGCCATATCCACACATTGGACTTCATCAAAATGGCACGCATCAACAAGATAATTCTGTTCATAAGACTCCTGACCACAGAGAATAGAAGCTAAATATATTGGAGTCATTCCCTCATCACAATAGTTGTACTTCCTTTTGGGAAAGTTCGGCAAGAAGCGCTCAGATTCATCGTTCATTGCTTTAAGAAAGCGCACAAGTGTATTTCTGCATTGCCTTACATATCTTTTGTTAATTTGTTCTATTTGAGGCAAGAGCTTATTGTTGGCCCCAGAATAAAACGCAATGATGCGTTGAGGGAACAAAGAATGAAATCGGATAAAAGAGCGCACCCTTTTATAGCTTCCCTCACAGAAAACATCATCTACCGTGATATGATAATTATGATTGCTTTGGACAATGCATACCGCCTTTTGCGCATAGTTGTACTCCATAGAATAGCTGTAGTCAATCTGTTTTTCTATTGCGGGAGAATCAAAAGACATCAGAATGTTCAGAATACACTCAATCATCGTTGATTTTCCAGCGCCATTTTCTCCAATCAGAATTGTTGAGCTACCACCTGATACGGTGTCAAATACTATATCAAAGTCAACCAAACAAAGATAATCATCGATCTGAAGCCGTTTGATTTGCATAATATTACCTCACTAGTGAGTATTCTCCAGAATCACTTTTCGACACAATCTGTTTTTTCTCCAGATTGCGTAATGCGTCCATAAGCTCAAATTTTTCCTTACTAATGGACATTACTGTCTGTGTAGAAACAGATTGGGGCGCAGCTTTTAATAGGAGTTTGACAATTGCTTCTTCATTAGCACCTGACAACAACGGCTTAATTTCTGCGGGAATTGCAATTCGCTTCGCTTTTGCCTTTGGCCTGATCACATCTCCATCCTCTTGTTCGATTACTTGCCTCAGCAATTCTACCGCGCTCTCCTCGTTTGGGTCATTCGTATCCAGTTCACCGCGAAAAGAACGGGCGAGAATGGATTTTTTCATCAGTTCGATCTGGTCAAGGACTATTTCGGCGGCTTCTTTGGTCTGCTGCTCTTTATCAAAAAGTTCATCAAGGATTCGAGCGATTTCTTCTTGCTCTCTATCATTCGTCGGAAGATGCACAGTTAACGCAGATAACTCTTTTTGGTTAATCTTTGGCAAAACAGAACGAGAACCAGCAGTCGATGCCTGAAGTAAAAACTCATCTGATAGCATATAATACCAAAGGCACCTTGCGTTTTGGTACGCTTCAATAGGATACATATCTGCACTGCATAACCCATCGAAATCAACAACAACCGCTTTTGACAAATAAGGTCGAATTTTTGAATAGAGTATTTGTCCTGAGTAAAAACGGTGTTTACCGCTGGTCACACCATCTTCGGCAATCGTATGATATTCAAGCAGCACACCAGTTTTTTTCTCAATATTATCTGGAGCGATATGCGGAAAACTCTGATACTCTGCAGGGTCAACTAAGTTGCTTCTAATAGCTGCAACGCTGTCAAATCGAGTAGTTTTCCAATTATCTATTGAGACACCGTGTTCTTCCCGCCATTTCGCAGTCAGTTCACCGGTGAAGGCTTTATGGAGAATAGCGGCTTTGTGGGTTTCAAAGCTATCCACCACAGCCTGTGCCTTTTCCTTGGCCTCATCCAGCTTGGCAAACAGGCTTTCAATGCGGTCAACAATGCGCTGCTGCTCAGCAAGAGGCGGGAGAGGAAACTGGTGGAATTTTATAATTTCTTGGGATATATTGGGTTGAGCTCCGCCCTTACCTTTTTTTATAAAATCATCTTTTTGAGATTGAGCATAATAAAAAAGATATTTATAGTCCGTTGACGGCTTAACAATAGCACACGCACACGCTTGGTTAGTAGCTGCAGGAATTCCCAGAATGCCAACTTTTCCGATTGTTGCTCCGTACATTGCAATCACAACTGTATCTGTGGGATAGATTTTTGCACTTGAATGTGAAATAGCTTCTTGGGTTATATGTTCTTCTGTTTCGAATATATAATCATCATTTAACTCTCCTGTCTTTACCCAAGAGATGTCACCATTATAATATTCTGATACTTTTCGAGAAGGTGTTCCACCAGACCCCCATTGTGCTATTTCTTGCATCCTTGTCCAACACCAATTCTCCGGCAACTTATAGGGCCACTCCCAATCCGGCACTAAAGCTGCCTGCAAACGCTCTTCGGGCGTGAGGGCGGCTTCTTTTTTTGCTCTTGCCATCACTTTCCCTCCGTCAGAGCGCGAAGCTCACGCACAACACTTTTCAGCAGATCGACCGCTTCCTCTAAATTTGCAATCGCTTCCTCGCCGCTTTCTACAGGGTCAGGAAGATCGTCATAATCCACGATGGAGTCGTCGCGGATCAAGCCAAGGTCAAGACTATCATCCGGGTTCTTGGCAATCTCCTCACGAGTGAATTTGCTCCAGCGCTCGCCTGTGCGCTTGGACGGGTCTTCGTATCCTGCCACGAATTCATCAAAGTCGCTCTTGCGCAGCTGCCGGGTCTTGCCAAAGCTGTCCATATTGGTGCGCATATCGTAGAACGCAACCTCGGTGGTGTTATCCTGCTCGGTTGTCCCGCGGGTAAAGAACAGCACATTGGTCTTGACGCCCTGTGCATAGAAAATGCCGGTAGGCAAGCGCAGAATGGTATGCAGGTTGCAGAAATTCATCAGTTCCCGGCGCACGCTGGCACCGTCACCGGCAGCAAACAACACATTATCCGGCAGTACCACGGCGCAACGGGCCTTGCCGTCCGCCTTCAGGCTGCGATAGATCACCTGCAAAAAGTTCAGCTGCTTGTTGGAGGTCTGGAAAGAGATGTCATCCCGTGTGGCACGCTCACCGCCCTTTTTCGTGCCAAAGGGCGGATTGGTCAGAATAACATCAAAATCTTTCAATCCCTTGGCGCTTTGTGCAAGAGAATCCCCCAATGTGATATTGGCATTCATATTGTGCAGATAGGCATTCATCAATGCCAAGCGATGGGTTTCGTGCACCAGCTCCACGCCGTTGAACGCTTTGTTCTGCTGGAAATCTGCCTGACGGTCAGAGAGTGCATACATATCGTTATGCGCATTGACATAGCGGTTGGCTGCAATCATAAAGCCAAAAGTACCACAGGCCGGGTCAAAGCACTTGTCGCCCAGCTGGGGTTTGATGAGCTCCGTCATCACATCGATCAGCACACGAGGGGTGAAGTACTGACCGGCACCAGACTTCTTCTCGTTGGCGTTCTTCTCTAAGAGTCCTTCATACAGGTCGCCCAGACCTTCCTCTTTGGCCTCATACCAGTCCAGCTTATCAATCTCCGTGATGATTTTTTCGAGGTTTTTCGGCTCCTCGATGCTGGAGGATGCGTTGGCGTAAATCTGCGCCACGCGGCCAACGGATTCTTCGCCCAGCTTGCTGAGCAGCGTATAGTAGTGCTTTTTCAGGTCAATGCCGGAACGGCTGGTCAGAGAGCCCCAACGATATGCTTCGGGAATATCCTTATCTGCACCGGTCTCATCGGCCATTTTCAAAAACAGAATGTAGGTCAGCTCTGTCACATACTGGTGATAAGTAATACCGTCATCCCGCAGCACATTGCAGAGGTTCCAAAGCTTCTGTACAATATCTTGCGTGCTCATTTAAGCTGCTCCTTCGTAAATATAAGTGTTGATCTCACGGATGATCTCCGCAAGCTGCCCGCCAAACTTCTTGTTAAAGCGTGCAAAACCACCATCCATCTTGAACGCCGGTGCCTCAAAGGTCTCGGTATTGAGGATGCTCTCGTGAAGCATATATACCTTGATCTTTTCCAGCAGATCCAGCTGCATTTTGTTAAAGTGATGCGCCGAAATCAGTTTAGAAAAGGCCATTTTCACGCGGTCATCGTGGTTCACCAGCGGCGTTTTAAGTACAGCCCGACGAACAAAGGCGATAATGTCTGCCACAATCCGTTCATTGCTCACCGCACTGGCCGCTTCATTCAAGCTGCTCTCGGTGAAATTCTCCTTATCAAGTTCCAGCTTTAACTCCCGAAGCTGCGCCCGGGTCATATCGCTGGGGCGGGTGCAGGCTATGCGGATCGCTTCGATACGGTCTTTATTCTCATTAACATAGGCCACAAAAGAGTCCAGATAGTCCTGCGGTTTTTCCGTGTCACCATAGCCGCGAGTCGTTTCCAAAAGAGTATCTTCCTTTTCGGAATAGTAATGTCCGCGCTTTTTGCCCTTCAGGTTATCAAACCAAAGTAGGAAATCCTTATTCTCCCGGCAGCGTCGCACAAAAGCTTCCTCTGTACAGCTTTTCAATTCCTTCGCATATTCCCGAATTGTTTTTCCGCCTAAACGCTCGGATACATCATACTTTTGCTCATCGGTCAGATTGTTGCTCTTACGCTGCAATCTTGCTAAAATGCGATCTTTGACAGGCTGCTTGCTGGCCTCACCCGGACGGAACAAATCCTCCAACAATTCAGCCATTGATTTGCTGACGGAGACTGACTTCATATTGGAAGTGTCGTCCAAGTCCTCGTACACGCGAACTGCATCGAAGATATTGAAGTGCGTCTTTCCGATTTCCGGGCAAAGGCGAGTCGCGCGTCCCAGCATCTGCTCAAAGAGGATCCGGCTGTTGATCTTGCGCATAAACACCAAATTACAAATTGCCGGCACATCGATTCCGGTAGTCAGCAGGTCGACTGTTACGGCAATGTTGGGGTACTGGTTGTTCTTGAACTGCTTGATCACCTGCAAAATTTTCTTTTTGTTGCCGCCGGCAGTTTTGCCCGTGATTTTCATAATGGCATCATTGGAAATGCCATAGGGCTTGTAAATTTCTCGGAGCGTATCCACAATACGGTCAGCGTGTGCATCATTCACCGCAAAAATCAGCGTCTTTTCTCCACTTTCCGGATTCAGGTAGGTCGAAACTTCTTCCAGCACCTTGCGGGTATGATCCGGCAGAACAATTTTGCGGTTGAACTCCGACACATCGAAATCCATTTCATCGTCCAAAACTGCACCGTTCAAAAGTTCATTGGTGTTGGGGTCATATTGCGCCAAGGTTTCACCCTTCTTGAACTGTGCGTCATTTTCAATGAAATCCGTATTAATCAGATATGGAGGGTCGTGATCCACCAGCCACCCATCGATAACCGCCTCACGGTAGCTGTAGGTATAGACCGGCTCCCCGAAAATCTCGGTCGTGTGCAGGGCGGGCGTAGCAGTCAAAGCAACTTTCACCGCATCGAAATACTCGATAACCTGCTTGTACTTGCTCATATAATCATCTTGATTATCGTAGAGGATTTCTTCTTCCGTCATTTCACGGTCAAGAATATAGCCTCGGTGGGCTTCGTCAACAATAATCAAATCAAATGCACCGGGCATCAAATCCGGTTCTTCTGCCAGAATCGTGCGTTTCAAAAGCCCCTGCACCGTTGAAATGCTGACCTTGGTTTCCAGATTGATGATGTTGTCATCGATCGCTTTGATCTCATATATTTTGTCCAGCGTCAGCAGTTCCTTCAGCTTGACATCTTTGAAGGTGTCCATTGCCTGCTCACCGAGGGACACTCGATCCACAAGGAAAAGAATACGACGGAAACGCTTGGATTCCAGCATCTTGTAGATAAGTCCCAGAACAGTACGGGTTTTGCCTGTTCCTGTTGCCATTGCAAGCAGCGCTGTCCTCTTGCCGTCAACGATCGCCTCTGTTGCCTTATCAATGGCCTTAATCTGGTAGTCGCGCAGATTCAACCCATTAGGATCTGTCATAAACGAATTATCTGCTGCAGCCAGCGCCTGATTGGCCGCCGCTGTATTCTGACCAAGTTTTTCCATCAGGTCACTTGGGCTAAACCAGTTCCGAATAGGATACGGTTGATTTTCCTGTTCCCGGACATCCAAAAACCAAATACCAGACTTCGTCCGCAGCTGCTCTAAATATGCCCTGCCATTTGAAGCAAAGAGGAAGGGGACCTGATAACCATTCCAGTTTCCAACCGTATGTGGAATATCCTCCGGCTTAATATGTGCAGCATAGTCCTTTACCTGCACATCGATGGTAGATGCCACATCTTCCGACATCTTTTTTGCATCCATCAATGCTACGAGCTTCTCGCCAACGAAGAATGCATAATCCGCATACCCGTTTTTGTAAAAGGCCGAATTGGTAGGCCATTCGCTGATGGCAATATTTCTCCCCTTTACAGGACGCGTTCCTTTGCTGTAGCGCAGGTTCTGCGTATCAGCTTCCCAACCAGAAAGACGAAGCTGCTCGTCAATCAAGCATCTGGTCTGCGCCTCATTCCAATTCATCATAGCGGAGACAGATTCTGACCGCCTTGCGCGCTCCTTCTGCGTTTTGCCCGAAGCGGCGGTCTTGACCACGGCCAGTTGCTTCGTCAATTCCTCGATTTTCCTTTCCTGCTCGGCAATAACGGATTCCAAATCTTCGTGTGTGGTCTCGCTCGGCATAACGAACTCAGGCGCAATATATCCCCAGTCTCCATAGGTCTCCATAAACCAAACAGCAAGATTGTATGTCAAGGACAGCAATGTCTTTGCTTCGTCCACGGAGTCCGTTCCTGTATGTACTGCCGTGTTTCTTGTCTTGCGAAGAACATATAGCGTGTTGTCAATTTCGTGCGGCAATAAACCGGCCCGCTTCAAAATACGAATTCGATTTGCGTGGGTGTTGTCAACAGCCGGCTCCGCAATGTGCTCAAAGACAAGGATCTCCTGCACTAAGCGCTCGGCAAACATTCCGAGTTTATAGATACAGGCATTGGGATCAGAATAGACATAGGTTTCTGCGGTTGCGCCGATCTGTGCCAATGCAGGCCAGTATCGATTCAGAAAATCAAAATTTGATTTCATAAGCAGTCTCCCTCGATTTTTGTTAATTCATTTAGCATTTGATATAAGCACATCTTCAAAGTATCAATTTGATACTTTGAAATTCTCTCTCCTCACCCGACTGCCACTTCGACCTTTTTACCGCTGAAGGCCACGCCGTATTTATAAATCGTCC
>OLRC01000854.1_pt1 | contig 21456 bp, 14 predicted proteins | sample 1672081 | NCBI WGS metagenome assembly OLRC01 (sample SAMEA3136643, study PRJEB25190) | human gut metagenome | biome: human gut; feature: human-associated habitat; material: faeces | place: Austria | collected 2013
CGAGGTCGCCTGCACGCTCGCGCCCGCCGCGCCTGCCGGCCTGGCGGCATCGGGCATCTTGTCTGACGGGGCTGAGCTTTCCTGGACGTGGGAAAAGGGCGGCTTGTCGCAGGCCGACGAGTTCAAGGTTCTCTATCGCGAAAGCGATGCGAGGGAGTGGACGACCGCTACGGTTGCGGGCAATGCTCGCGAGTTGGTGCTTGAAGGCCTGAAGCCCGAGACGGTCTACGAGTGGCGCGTGCAGGCCGTGCAGAACGGCGTGGGGTCGCTTCCGTCGCTCGCGAACCTGTTCGTCACGGCCTCGGAGCATCCTGCCCTGAAGCTTGAATCGGTGTTGGTGGACCCGAGCGACCAGGCGGTGGAGCCGAATGCGTCGGCTACGGTGAAGGCCACTACGAACCTCGACGGTATGGTAGGCGAGGGCGAGCTTGCATATATGTGGGAGAAGCGGGCGCTCGATTCCGATCTCAACGATCCCCATGCGTGGACGAAGATCGTGAACGAAACGGGCAGTAGCGTGACGCTTCCCGTCAAGACGAGCGGTTACGTGCGCTGCCAGGTGACGTACACGGCCGACGGTTCCGCCCCGGTGGCCAGCAACGAGGCATCGGTGCGCGTGCAGCCTGCCGGTGTTCCGACCGGCCTGGAAGTGAAGGATATCGGCGACACGACGGCGACGTTCACATGGGGCGGCGCGCTGCCTGACGGCGGCTCCTTCACGCTGCTGTACCGGACGGCTGGCGCGGACGCATGGATCACGGTGCCGAAGCTTACGGCATCGCCCTGCACCGCTACCGACCTTGCTCCCAACACGAAGTACGAGTGGCGCATGTGCGCGGTGTCGGCCGACGGCGTGGCGTCCGCGTGGGTCGATGGCCCTGCGTTCACCACGACGTCGCCGGACGGCATGCTTGGCAGCGTGGTCGTTGCTCCCGAGCGCGTGGATGCGGTGGCGGGCGACAGCGCGCTGGTCGACGACTTCCTCGCCAAGGCTTCCGGAGTCGGAGAGGGCCAGTCGCTGGCGTACCAATGGCAGGTTCAGCTGGCCGGCACGTGGACGAACCTGCCCGGCCAGACGGGCGAGCGCACCCATCTGTCGCTCGCCAACCTGGAGGCGGGCGAGTACTCCCTGCGCTGCGTTGTGACGGCGACGGCGCCGGGCGGCAAGTCGAAGACGATCGAGAGCAGCGAGGTGACGCTGGCGCTTTCGCCGGCAACGCCGAGCGGCCTTGACGTGCGGGAGGCGACGAGGGATACGGCGACGCTTGCGTGGACGTGGGCGGGGCCGGGAACGGTCGATTCGTTCAACGTCCGGTACCGCGAGGAGGGTGCAACGGATCTGGATTGGGTTGCTGTGCCTGCGGAAAAGATCGATCCTGCGAGCATGACCTGCACTATCGAGGGTCTTGCGCCCGGCACGTCCTACGAGTGGCAGGTGCAGGCCGTACAGGGCGGCCAGGTGAGCAAGTGGGCCGCCAGTGGGTTCGTCACGCAATCGGGCGGGTCGCTCAAGGTCGCGCGCATATGGCCGCCCGACGTGGCGGTTGCGGCAGATGAACAGGCGAAGTTTGCGGCGTTCACGAACCGCGGGGATGCCGATGATGTCTCGTACGAATGGCAGTACCGCTCGCTCGGTTCTCCCGAGGACGCGTGGGAGACTATCCCCAATGCGACGGGTCGGATCTTGAAGCTTGATGCCAACACCACCGGCTACGTGCGCTGCGTGGCCACGCAGGCGCCCCCGAGCGCCGGGGCGGCCGAAGTCGCCGGGGCGGCTGAGACTCCTGAGACTCCTGAGGTGGCCGACGTGGCCGAGGTCGCCGCGTCGAATGAAACGCTGGGGATGAACGAAGCTCCCGAGGCGAACGAGACGAACGAGCCGCTTGCGGTGACCGAGGCGGATGAAGCGCCTGAGACGAACGAGGCGCCCGGAACGCCTGAGGTTGCCGAAGTTGCCGAGACGTTCGCGGCACCGGAGCCGGTCGTCGTGGTCAGCAACCAGGCGCGCGTGCGCGTGACTCCCAGCGTGCCGAGCAGCCTTGCGGTGGGCGAGGTCGGCTTCACGGACGCCGCGCTTTCGTGGGCGGCCGCCGATGTGGACGGCGCGGCGTTCTCGCTGGCGTACCGTGTTGCCGGCAGCTCCGAATGGACGGAGATTACCGGTCTGACTGTTCCTGCGTGCGAACTGGACGGTCTCGTTCAGGGCGCCTCCTACGAGTGGCGCGTGCAGGCGGTCGTAGGCGAGGGTGACGACGCTTTGGCGTCGGCGTGGGCGTACGGCGAGTCCTTCACCACGCAGACGATGAAGGCCTACCAGGTGACCGCCGGCGCCGACGGCACGTGGAAGCCGGGGCAGCCGGGTCTGGCGTTCGCCATCGACGCGCCGCGCGACAAGTTCCTGTCGCTGGCGGTCGACGGCGCTGAGCTCGCGCTGGGCACTGACTACACGGTTTCAGACGAGGGTATGACGGTAACGCTGTCGCCCGACTACCTGGCCAAGCTCGCCGAGGGCAAGCACGAGCTGACGGCGACGTTCGCCGACGGGGCGGCCTCCGCATCGTTCACCGTGGCCCCCGCCGATCCCGGCCCGACGCCCAACCCGCCGAGTCCGACCCCGCCGGATCCCACGCCCACGCCGAACCCGCCCACGCCGAACCCGCCGACGCCTACGCCGCTTCCAGACAGCGGCGGCAAGGCGCTCGCGCCCACGGGCGACCCGCTGACCGTCGCGTTGCCGTTGGCGGGCATGCTGGCGGCAGCCTGCGCGGCGGCGATCGCCCTTGCCGCGATGCGCCTGCGCAAGCGCAGGTAAGCGGCAGCCCGAACGTCCCAACGTCCTGGAAGGTGCCGACCCCTTCCAGGACGTCGTCGCTTGAAAGCCTCGATTTTGCCGTTGAAAGCGAGGCTTTCCAGCGACAACGCGCACTGAAACGCTCGGCTCACATGAAGCAGGCCGAGCGTTCGAAACCGCATCTTCGCCCCAAAAACACGCTCCACGCGCTGAGGCGTGTTTTTGGGGCGAAGATGATCGCGGGAGAGCCGGGGAGGGGGTCGGCTCTCCCGCGCGACCTGCTACTTCTCGGCCACCATGCGGCCGATGACGTATCCTTCGGTGTAGCAGCGGCCCAGCGACAGGCCGAACACGGTCAGCGGGTAGTCGATGCCGCCGTAGAAGTGGCCCGAACAGTTGCCGATGGCGTACAGGTTCTCGATGACCTCGCCTTCGGGCGTGAGGCACTCGTGCTTCGCATTCACGTCCACGCCCGAGCAGATGGCGCTCATGCGCACGTGGCGATGGATGCCGTAGAAGGGCGGGGTGTCCACGGGAACCAGGTAGTTCGCCGGCTTGCCGAAGTCCTCGTCCTTGCCGGCTGCCGCCAACTCGTTGTAGCGCTTCACGCTGGCGACGAACGCGGCCTTATCGGCGATTTCCAGCTTGTCGGCCAGCTCCTCAAGCGTGTCGGCCTTGAACGTGTTGATCTGCCCCTCGAACACGCCCTCGCGCTCCACGTCCTCCTCGGGCATGTACACTTTCAGGCCCTCGGGATCCACCAGCTTGCCGGGCCACTCGGCCGCCGCTTCCATGTAGTTGCTGTCGAACACCTGGCAGTAGTGCCCCGAATCCTCCTTCGAGCGCAGGTAGCAGTTCAGAAGCGACATCTCCACGGTCTCGTTCACGAAGCGCGTTCCGTCCATCTTCACGGCCAGGAACGGCATGTCGCACATGGAGGCCGGGCCCGCGTCGAAGTCGTGCAGCATCTTCGTGTGCGCCAGGTCCTCGATCTTGCCGCCTGCCCACACCACCATCTTGTGGCCGTCGCCGGTCTTGCTCGTCTGCTTGGGCTCGAAGTTCGTCATGTCGGGCTGGTAGTAATGCAGCATCTCCTCGTCGTTCTGGTAGTCGCCGCACGCCACGATCACGCCCTTCGAGGCGTTGAACTGCACATGTCCGTCCTTGCCCTTCGCGATGACGCCGGTCACTTTGCCGCCGTCGCCCGTGACCAGCTGCTCGGCGGGGGTGGAGTAGAAGATCTCGACGCCTTCCTTCTCGGCCGTGGCGGCCAGCGCGCGCATGCCGTCGCCGGTGTTGTAGGGCTTGGGGCCGAAGAACGAGGTGACGAAATTGATGTCGTACCCCTTCTTGTTGATGAGGGGCATATGCTGTTGATTGCCCTGGTCGATCACCTGTGCGCCGCCTTCGAGCGATTTCTCGATGACCCACTTCACAGCCTCGCCGGAGTTCTGCGCCCACAGCTCTACCAGTTCGCGATTCGGACGGTGCTGGCTGTCGGCGATCAGCTGCGATACGAGGTTGGCGATGTCGGCCGGGTTGCTGGTGGCCAGGTCGATGCCGCTGCCCGAGTTGCCCTGCGCGATGGCCTGCGATTCCTTCTGAAGCAGCGCCACCTTCGCGCCCGCCTCGAAGGCCGACAGCGCGGCCGGCACGCCCGATGCGCCGGCGCCGATGACCACCACGTCGTAGTCCTTTGTCTCCTTGACATCGGTGATGGCCTCGGGCGCGGTCAGGAAGCTGGGCATGCCGGTGCGCAGGTGCCCGGCAGCCGTGGTGGTCTCGTCGGTCGTGCTTGTCGTGCTGGCCGAGCCTGCGGAGCCCGTCCCTTGCGGCGCGCATGACGCCAGCGCCCCGGCGCCCACGACGCCCGCTGCTGCGATGCCTCCAAATTTGAACAGATCGCGCCTGCTGATTCCATTGTTATGCTCGTGCATGATGCCCTCCTAGCGTGTCGATCCTTCGCGTTCGCCCGGTTTTTTCGGGCGAATCCCTCGAGATGCACCATAGCCCCGCGGCGCGCGCCTGTCGTTCGTCCACGTGCCGGGAAACGGGGATTATTTTCATCATCCTTGCCTATCATCCCATCGTTGAGCAGGCAGTATGAGGGATCGAGGCTCTGGTCGAGGTGCGGAGCTCCCTGGGCATAGGGCGATAGTTTCGCTAGAATGGTGAACCATCGAAACACTGGGGAGGGGGTGCCGACGAGGGTAGCGCGTCGGTTCGATGCTATGGAAAACGGCGAAACGAAGGGATCCGGGGAGTTCGATCGACCCCGAGAGAGCGCGGAGCTTCGCTTCGCGGACGACGAAGCGGTCGGCGTGCGGGAGGCCGACGCGCCCGCGTGTGAGGACGGCACCGTTGCGGGCGCACGGGCGCCGGGTCCATTGCTGCCGTGGCTGCCGTCCATCCCGCTGTTCTTCCTCGGGCTGGGCGTGTACCGTGCGTGGATCGAGATCGTGTTCGTGGGCTCGTTCGTCGAGTTCCCCGCAGCTGCTGTCGCGGGCCACGACGCGTTCGATCTCGTGATGATAGCCACGATGTTTTTGTGCGCCGCCCTTGCCAAGCGTATCGGCCCGCTGTTCGGAAAGCGCTCGTTGTACGCCGTGTCCGGCGTTGCGCTTACGGTGTCCACGCTGTGCATGTTCGCGTCCATCTGGATACCGAGGTCGGCGGATGCGCTTGCCGTGCCGGCGGTGCTGCTGGGCGGGTTTGGCATCGCGCTCGTCATTCTGCTGTGGTCGGAACTGTACGGCTGTCTCAATCCGTTTCGCGTCGCGCTGTACTATTCGGCGTCCATGATCGTGGCGGCGCTCCTCATTTATTTGTGCAGGGGCTTGCTGTTACCGTGGCTCGGCGCCGTCGTGCTCGTGCTGCCCGTCGTGTCGCTTGCCGCCTGCGCGGCGGGGTTCCGCTCGTTGCCCTCCGGCGAGCTTCCGCGCGCCAAGCCGTCGAAGTTCTCGTTCCCTTGGAAGATCGTGTTGCTCATGGCCATCTACGCGTTCGCGTACGGGCTGAAGGAATCGTCGATGTACCAGTCGACGTTCGGCCCGCATTCGGCGTTCGGCACGCTGGCGGTGGCCGCTATCGTGTTCGTCGGCGTCATAGCGCGCGGCGGCAAATTCGACTTCGGCGTGATCTACCGCATCGCGTTGCCGCTCATGGTGGCGGCTTTCCTCATCCTGCCGAACGTGGGCGTGCTGGGGCAGGCCGCGTCCGATTTCTGCACGAGTGCGTCCTACACCGCGTTCTCCATCCTCATTATGCTCATCATGGCTAACCTGTGCTATCGCTACGGGATGTCGGCCGTGTGGCTGTTCGGCATCGAGCGCGGCGTGCGTGCGTTGTTTACCCTGTTCGGACGCCAGACCGAGCAGCTGCTGGGCGCGCCGTCGTTCGGACTGGCCGGATCGGATGCCGTCGTCAGCGGACTCGTGGTCATCCTCGTGGTGGCAGCCACGATGATCCTCTTCTCGGAAAAGGAGCTGTCCAGCCGCTGGGGCGTGTCGTTTCTGGGCGAGGATGGCGCGGCGGGCGACCGGGCCATCGTCAAGAAGCAAGAGCTGGCGAACCGATGCCAGGAGCTGGCGCGTTCGTACGGCCTGTCGCCGCGCGAGGAAGAGGTGCTGCTGTTGCTGGCGCAGCGCAAGACCGTGGGATCCATCGAGCGCGAGCTGTTCATTGCGAACGGCACGGCCAAAACGCACATCCGCCATATCTACCGCAAGCTCGACATCCATTCGCGCGACGAGCTGTCCGATCTGCTGGGATTATTCGAATAATTTAACAAACAAATGTTCGTATCATATGCTATACTGTTCTCGAACGAAAGAACCAGTGCAAGCGCTGAACCCGACGCCTCCCGAAGGACGGGCAGCCCATAGATGACCGCGGTGTTCCACGCGATCCGTACCACGCTTGCAGGATCGAGCATCCTCCCACGACCTGGAACACGGTAAACGAGGTGTCGTACTATGCCTGCATTCGGAAATCAAACGTCGTGCTCCTACCCTGAAGCGCTCGTGCTCGTCGAGGCGCTGCCTTTGTGCCGCATCCTCGCGTCTGATTGGCCGGGAGAGGAGGTTCCGGCCGAGTTTCCCCTGTTCGACGAGGAGGTTGAAGAGGAAAGCATGCTCGCGCGCCCGTTGCGATGCGCCGTGGTCATGCCGTGCGCCGAAGCGTTCGCGCTTCTGGAAGAGGTCGGTCATGTCGGATGGTAGCGCCTGGGAACGCGAGGCGCTTTCCATCAAGCAGGTTCCTTCGCTGCAGGCCCTGTTGCGCTGCTGCGACGAGCGGCTGCTCGTCCGCGCCATCGTCGAGGAGCATGCGGTCCTGGCCGGCGATTGGGATGCGCTTCCGGCGAAGCGCAAGCGGGCGGCCGAGAAGCGGTTGGCGGCCACGTTGGCCACGATGCGGGGCCTGCCGCTCGACAAGAAAGGCGCACGGGGCAGCCTGCTGCTGCCGCACGAGTCGTTCGTGCTGCACGCGCGCAGCGGCTTGATCGAGCGCCACGTGTCAGCGGCGCTGCTTTCGCTCGACGACGTGCCGTTCGCGCGCAGGGTCGTCCAGCGCTCCGACGCCGCGCCGCCCGGAGAAGCCGAGGGGCCGCAGCCGCGTCCCTACACGCTCGATCCGTGGGAGCGGACGCTTGCGAGCCGCGTGTGGCTGGGCGGTTCTCGGTGCTGCCGCGAGCGCTATCTCGTGCTGGCGTCGGCGTTCTGGGAGATGACGTACTTCGGGTTCGAGTACGAGCGCGTCTGCGCGCGCCGTGCAGAGGAGAAGGCGCGCCGTCTGGTGGGGAAGGACGTGCCCGGCGAGCGTCCCTCGGAGCCTCCGCGCACCGTGTCCGACGAGCGGCGCCGGCAGGCGGAGGGGTTCGGGCTCGTGGAACCCGACCGCTTCGAGCTCGACTACCGCGATAGCATGATCGTGCGAGTCGCGCAGCTCAACGACGACAGCCGCAAAGCCCTTTGGCTGCTGCTGCTCGACGTGGCGCGCCGTCTGGGCAAGGCCTGAGCGGCAGGGGCTCGTTGAAGCGATCGTCGGAGAGGAGGATAACGGGGCGAGAACGGGAACAGGCGCCCGCAGGCGCCTGTTCCCGAACGAAGCCGATGCCGTCGACGTGCTAGTCGGCAACCTCGACAAGCGTGATCTCGAAGTTGAGGTCCTTGCCCGCCAGCTCGTGGTTCATGTCGAAGGTGGCGATGCCGTCTTCTATGGAGCGCACGAACACGGGGAAGGGCTGGCCGCCCGGACCCATCATGTACACGGTCTGGCCCACGGGAAGCTGGTCGCCGTTCGGGATCTGATCGACCGGAACTTGCTGCACCATGGCCTCGTCGCGCTCGCCGTACGCCTCGGCGGCGGGGATGTGCACGTTCTTCGTGTCGCCCTGCGCCATGTCCTTCACGGCGGAGTCGAACCCGGGGATCATCTGGCCGGCCATGCAGGTGAACTCGATGGGCTCGCCGCGATCGACGGAGGAGTCGAACTTCGAGCCGTCGTCGAGGGTGCCCGTGTAGTGGACCTTGACCTTCTTGCCTTCGTTGCTCATCAAGAGCTCCTTTCGAGAGAATGCAATGCCCATCAGTCTACCCGAGCCGTTCGAGCTTTCCCGTTCGCGGCGCGAAACTTGCTCCAAGTCGCCACAAGTTCGTAACCGAGCCTCCTGCCTTCCTGGAAGGAGGTTGCGAGGCCCCTGCTCCCTTCGCCGCTGCGCCCAGGATGACAACTCGCCCCAGCTCCAGTCTCCCGCGGTGCTACCGTTTCGGGAGATCGCGCACGTCGAGCAGCGTGATCTCGAAGTTCAGCGCCTTGGCGATGGCGTCGTGGTTGAGGTCGAACACGGCGCGCTCCTCGTCCAGCTCCACGAGTCGTGCCGGATACGTCTGCCCGTCCGGCCGCTCGAGGCTCATCACATCGCCCACGGCGAGCTTGATATTGGCGGGGATCTTCGCGCGCTCCACTTCGATGACGCGCTCTTCGGTGCGCTTCTCGTACGCCTCGTCGGCTCCTACGCGGACGCGCTTCGTTTCGCTCACGGCCATGTCGCGCACCGCGTCGACGAACGCGGGCGGCATCCACCCGTCTGCGCAGGGGAACTCGATGGGCTGCCTCGTCTGATCGATGAAGGTGGCGCCGTCGTCGAAGTAGCCGCGGTAGGCCACCTTCACCATGCGATCCTCGTTGCTCACGCCCGTTCGCTCCGTTCCGCGAGGTCGGCCAGCGTCACGCGGCGCGCGACGAGGTCGGCGAGCGGCTCCAGGAAGCCCTGCTCCTCGTCGGCAAGGCCGTCGCGCGCGATCTTCACGATGCGGTCGCACAGCTCGGCGACGGGCCGTCCGTACACCTCGGCTTCGTAGCCGCGCTCCATGAGCGCGTCCTGCGCCGCCAGGTAGTCGTCGCGCCGCACGTCGGCGAACAGCCCGTCCATGGCGTCGAGGCTTGCCTGCGCGTAGAACAGCCCCTTGATAAGCGCCGCGTAGGCGATGACGTAGGGGATGGGCATGGCGTCGGCGGGGCGGATCTCGATGTAGGTCTTGAGGCGCACGTCGGTGAAGAACATGGACACCGCGTGCTCCACCTCGGCGCGCGTCATCGTGCGCGCGGCGTAGATATCGCCGAACGTGCGGTCGGAGTAGCACCACCGCTGCTGCTGGCAGGGGATGAGGATGGCCACGGTGTCCAGGATGTACTCAGCGTAACGGCGCAGGTCGAACGAGGGGTCCAGCACATCGGGCACGAGGCCGCATCGATCGTTGTCCACATGCTGCCAGATGTCCGTGCGCACCAGCTGATGCTCGCGCGGCTTGCCTTCGAACACGGGTGCGTTGTCGCACATAAGCGAGAGCATCGGCACCAGCGCGAACGCCAGCCGCAGCTTGCGCAGGCAGTCGGCCGTGCTGGTGTAGTCGATGGACACCTGCGTCGAGGCGCTGCCGCGCATCATGCAGGGGCCGTAGATGTCGCGCTCGCCCAGATAGAGGTTCATGAACTGGTAACGGCGCTTCGGGATGAGCTCCAGCGAGCGCGCCGTGGCGGAGGGATGGTAGCCGATCGCCAGCGCCTTCTCTCCCGCGGGCTCCAGCACGTCGGAAAGGCGCTGCGCGAACCCTTCGAACGTGTCTCGCGCGGTTGCGAGATCGGCGAAGGGGCCGGCGGACAGCTCGATCTGCGCCGCGGGCTCGATGGTGACCGCCTCGCTCGGGCGGGCGACTCCCAAAAGGTCGCCGTGCTCGTCGGTGGTGGTGCGAGGATAGTCCGCCTCCAGCTGGCGCAGCACCCACGCCACGCCGTGTTCGCCGCTGTACGAGACGGGGCTCATATCGTCGTGCACGATGATCTGCTCCAGCTCGATGCCCAGCTCACCCGGGCCGCCGAAGGCTTTGATGCCGCTTTCGAAGTAGCTGACGATGGCGTTGATGTTGCTTTCGCGTGCAGGCTGCCCCTGCCCGGCTGCGGCTGTTTTATTCATGTAGCAAGCTCCTGAACTTCGCGTGTCCTGTGCAATCGTGCGTTACTTTGTATACAATACCGCTTTGGTCGCCGCGCATGGCGACATGTCGGCAAATCCATATCGTTTCGCTGCCCTACTCGAAGACGAGGCCCGGTTTGGACGCTCATATCACAAAACGCACAGCGATTCTGCTGCTGCTCGATATCGTTGCGACGTACGCCGCGTACTGGCTCGCATCGCTGCTCACCGACGTTGAGGGCGAAGTGTTCGTCAACAACGAGATCTACTTCATGCTGGGCATCCTCGCGCTCATCAACGTGGCCGTGTTGGGCTTGTTCCACCTGTACAACAACCTCTGGGAATACGCCAGCGTCGACGAAGCCATCCAGATCGTGCTGGCCGTGGTGCTGTCCACCCTGGTGGGAGCTGTGTTCTTATGGATCATCGACGTGCGGCTTCCCATCCGCGTGTTTTTCGTCTCGTGCTTCATGCTCATATTCTTCATGGGCGGCATCCGTTTGATCTTCCGCGTCATGCGCCAGAAAAGGCGCGCGCTCGTCTCCACGCAGCGCATGTGCGACCGTCCGCGCACGCTCGTGGTGGGCGCGGGGGAGACGGGCTCGCTGGCAATCGGACGCATGGCCTCGAAGGACCCGCTCATGCCGGGCATCCCCATCGTGGCCACTGACGACGACCCCACCAAGCGCGGTTCGCGCATCCACGGCGTGAAGGTGGCCGGCTCCACGAACGACATCGTCGACCTCGTGGACAAGCACAACATCGACCAGATCGTCGTGGCCATCCCGTCCTCCACGCCCGAGGAGCGCAAGCGCATCTACGGCGAATGCACGAAGACCGACTGCAAGCTGCGCACCCTGCCGAACGTGCGCGAGCTGTCGCTCGACGAGATCGGCGACGTGCGCCTGCGCGACGTGGACGTGGCCGACCTTCTGGGCCGCGAGGAGATCATCCTCAACACGCGCGCGGTGTCGGGCTACATCGCCGGCGAGACCGTGCTGGTCACGGGCGGCGGCGGCTCCATCGGCAGCGAGCTGTGCCGCCAGCTGTGCAAGGTGGCGCCCGCCCGCATCGTCATCTTCGACATGTACGAGAACGACGCCTACATGCTGCGCAACGAGCTGCTGGCCGAATACGACGACATCGACCTCGTCATAGAGATCGGCAACGTCTGCGACGAGGCGCGCCTGAACGAGGTGTTCTCGAAGTACCGACCCGGCGCCGTGTTCCATGCGGCCGCCCACAAGCACGTGCCTCTTATGGAGCAGTGCCCGCGCGAGGCGTTGCACAACAACGTGTTCGGGACGCTCAACGCGGTGCGCGCTGCCGACGCCTACGGCGCTGCGCGCTTCATCTTCATCTCCACCGACAAGGCCGTGAACCCCACCAGCGTCATGGGCGCCACGAAGCGCATGGGCGAGATGGTCATGCAGTACTACGCGCGCACGTCGAAGACCATTTTCTCCGCCGTGCGCTTCGGCAACGTGCTGGGCTCGAACGGCAGCGTCATCCCCGTGTTCCAGCGCCAGATCGCCGCGGGAGGCCCCCTCACCGTCACCCATCCCGACATCGAGCGCTTCTTCATGACCATCCCCGAGGCGTCGCGTCTGGTCATCCAAGCAGGCGGCATGGCGAAGGGTGGCGAGATCTTCATCCTCGACATGGGCGAGCCGGTGAAGATCGTCGACTTGGCGAAGGGCCTCATCCAGCTGCAGGGCCTCACGCCCGACGTGGACGTCAAAATCGTGTTCACGGGCCTGCGCGAGGGCGAGAAGATGTACGAGGAGCTGCTCATGGACGAAGAGAGCACGCTGCCCACCGACAACCACTCCATCCTCATCTCCACCGGCCAGGAGATCAGCTACACCGAAGTGGCCGAGAAACTGGACGAGCTGGAAGCCGCACTCACCCTCACCGACGAGGAAGCCGTCCACGTGCTGGAGAAAACCGTCTGCACCTATCGCCACACCCCCAACAAAGCATCCTAAAGAGGAGCGCTCCTTTCGAGACGCGTTCGAACATGGACGCGTCGCATGCCCGGCGCATCATCGCCCGAAAAACACGGAAATCGCCCGAAAAGCGTGTTTTTCGGGCGATGATGCGTGCGTAGCTAAATCTTGGTAAGGTCGAGCCGATACGGGAGCCTTTTCCCACCTCCGGCTCGTCATGTTCGTCGTTCAGATCGCCGAACCTCAGGTTGTACGAACTCCCTGTCAATGCATTCTCGAATTGGGATAGCCATATCGGTTGGATCTTACCAGGCATGCGCAACCGACGTCGCGTCGCGCGCAGTCGGGCTGCGAGGTCGGTTGCGGCTTGTGAGGCGAATCCGGCCTCATGCGGTAAAGATCGATCGGTTTGGCAACCCTGAAGGGGCTCGAGTCGCCGTCTCGACGGTCGAAGATTCTTGTCTTCGCGCGTTTTGCCAGGTCGGAAAACCAGTGCGCGAAGAAAGCGGAGGCAGGGGATTACCAAACTGCTTCGATTTTACCGCGCGGGCACGGTTTTCTCGACACGAGGCCCGCGGTGCGGTAGCGCAATGGGGCGGCGTTGCTTGGGAACCCGGAATCCGGGCAGAGAATCGCGGTTCGGGCGCGGTGTGGGGGCATCGCGCTTGCGCGTCGGCCCGCGCGCCCGGCCCCTCGCGTTCGCGCGCTGGTCCGCGCGCCCGGTGCCTCACGTGCGCCCCTCCCGCACCCCCGCACCTCTGCGCGCATCCCACACCCTCCGCACCACTCGCCCCCACGCTCGATCCTCGTCCGGGCGGTTTGATTCTCGTGTACCAATTTGCGCTCGAATCTTGTCAAACGCTGCTTTCTTTCATAGGATGGTATGCATCATTCAAAACGCCTCATTTTTGTGCATATGCACAAATCGTAGGTGACGCAACGGCTTGAGCGTCGCGTCCGCGCATCGGACGACGGAAGACGAAGGGGATCGACATGGCGATCACGACAGGCATCGTTGGAGCGGCCGGCTTTGCCGGCATCGAGCTGATTAGGCTCGCGCTGCGCCATCCCGATCTCGATCTGCGCGTAGTCACGTCCAACGAGCTGGCAGGCACGCCCGTCGTCGCGGAGTATCCCGGCTTCACCGGCGCCACCGACCTCGCCTTCACCGCGCACGACGACCCTGCGCTCGACGCGTGCGACCTCGTGTTCCTGGCCGTGCCGCACACCGCGGCGCTCGCCATGGCCCCGCGCCTGGTCGCGCGCGGTGCGACGGTGGTCGACCTGTCGGCCGACTTCCGCTTGAAGGACCCTGCCGTCTACGAGCGCTGGTACGCCACGCCGCATACGGCCACCGACCTGCTGCAGCGTGCTGCCTTCGGCCTGCCCGAGCTGTTCCCGGACGACCTCGCGCGCGCCGCAGGCGCCCGTGCAGCGGGCGAGGGCGTGCTCGTCGCCTGCGCGGGCTGCTATCCCACGGCCACGTCGCTTGCGGCGGCGCCCGCCGTCCGTGCCGGGCTCGTGCGGCCTGACGGCGTCGTGGTGGTCGACGCCATCTCCGGCGTCACGGGCGCGGGCAAGAAGGCCTCGACGCGCACGCACTTCTGCTTCGCCGACGAGAACCTCGAAGCGTACGGCGTGGCGACGCACCGCCACACGCCCGAGATCGAGCAGATCCTGGGCCTGGAAGGCCGCCTCGTGTTCACGCCGCATCTCGCGCCGCTCAATCGCGGCCTGCTGTCCACCGTGAACCTGCCGCTCGCGTCCGACGCGCCCGTCGACGCGGGCGAGATCGTGGAGCTGTACCGGGACTTCTACGCCGACGACCCCTTCGTGCACGTGCTGGATGCCGGCACCATGCCGAAGACCTCGTCGGTGGCGGGCACGAACTACGCGCACCTGGGAATCGCCGTCAACGCGACGGCGCGCATGCTGGTGGCCGTGGGCGCTATCGACAACCTGGGCAAGGGCGCGGCCAGCCAGGCCGTGCAGTGCGCGAACGCCGTGCTGGGCCTGCCCCAGGCTCGAGGGCTCGAACCGATCTCCGTACCCGTGTGATGCGAATCGTCCTAGTAAGCTACAGCCGCACCAGCCGCAACAGAAAGAAGCCGCTATGACCGACCAACCGATCGCTGCAACGCATCCCGCCCAAGGCGGCGTGACGGCGGCGCGCGGGTTCCGCGCGTCCGGCGTGCACGCGGGCTTCCGTAAGGATCCCGAGCGCCTCGACCTCGCGCTCGTGGTCGCCGACGAGCCCTGCGCGTGCGCGGCCGTGTTCACCAAGAACGTGTTCTGCTCGGCGCCGGTCATCGTATCGCGCGCGCAGCTGGGCGCCGACCAGCCGGGCGAGCCCGCCTACGGCACGGCGCGCGCCGTGGTGGTGAACTCGGGCAACGCGAACGCGGCCACCGGCGAGCCCGGTTTGGAAGCCGCCCGCGAGACGGCGCGCATCGCGGGCGATGCCGTGGGCTGCCCCGCATCCGAGGTGCTGGTGGCGTCCACGGGCGTCATCGGCGTGCAGCTGCCCCTGGCGCCGTTCGGGACCGGCCTGCCTGCGGCGGCGTCGCTGCTGTCTGCAGGCGGCGGCGCGGATGCGGCGCGCGCCATCATGACCACCGACACGCGTCCGAAGGAGGCCGCCGTCACGTTCTCGGGCGACGGGGTCGGCTACGACGGCTGCACGTTCACGGTGGGCGGCATGTCGAAGGGCTCGGGCATGATCATGCCGAACATGGCCACGATGATCGCCGTCCTCACCACCGACGCGCCGGTGTCCGCGCCCGCCTTGCACAGGGCGCTCGTGTACGCCGTGAATCGCAGCTTCAACAAGGTGACGGTGGATTCCGACACGTCGACGAACGATTCCTGCTTCCTCTTCGCCAGCGGCGCCGCAGCACCTGCGGGCGCGGGCGCGTTCGATCCGGACGGCCCGGCCTTCGCTCGCTTCCAGGCAGCGCTCGTCGAGGTGTGCGAGACGCTGGCCCGCATGATGGCGGCCGACGGGGAAGGAGCCACGCGCCTGGTTACCGTGCATGTGACCGGTGCTGCCAACGACGCCGACGCCGACCTGGCCGCGCGCGCCGTGGCGAACTCGCCGCTCGTGAAGACGGCCGTCTGCGGCCGCGACGCGAACTGGGGCCGCATCGCGGCGGCCATCGGCAAGTCGGGCGCGGTCTTCCGCCAGGAGGATGCGTCCATCGACATCATGGGCCTGCCGGTGTGCCGCGGCGGGCTTGCGCAAGCGTTCGACGAGGACGAGGCGCTGCGCCGTTTCGAGCAGCCCGAGATCGTCATCGACGTCGACCTCGGCGCAGGCGAGGCGAGGACCACGGTTTGGACATGCGATTTCACACACGAGTACATCACGATCAACGGAGACTATCGCTCATGAAGTACGCGAAGGACACCCGCCCGAAGGGCGTAGCGAACAAAGCGGCGGAGGTGCTGGTCGAAGCGCTTCCCTGGATCAAGAACATCACCGGCAAGACCGTCGTCATCAAGTACGGCGGCTCGGCCATGGTGGACGAGCAGCTGCGCGCCGACGTGATGAACGACATCGTGCTGCTGAAGATCGTCGGCGTGAACCCCGTCATCGTGCATGGCGGCGGCAAGGCCATCACCGAGGCCATGGATTTCCTGCAGCTTCCCGTGGAGTTCAAGGACGGTCAGCGCGTCACCACGCCCGAGGCCATGGACCTCGTGCGCACCGTGCTGATGGGCAAAGTGAACCAGGAGCTGGTGGAGGCTCTCAACGAGCACGGCAACTTCGCCGTGGGCGTCAGCGGCGCCGACGCGGGCGTCATCGTGGCCGAACAGGCCAGCCCGGAGCTGGGACGCGTGGGCCGCATCACGCGCATCAACAGCCCGCTTCTGGACGACCTCGTTGCCGGCGACTACATCCCCGTCGTGGCATCGGTGGCGCTGGGCGAGGACGGCGGCTTCTACAACGTGAACGCCGACATGGTGGCGGGTCACATCGCGGCCGCCATCGGCGCGCACAAGGTGGTGTTCCTCACCGACGTTGACGGCCTGTACGAGAACTTCGAGAACAAGGACTCGCTCATCTCGAACCTCACGCTGTTCGAGGCGCAGTACATGGTGGAGAACAACATCGTGTCCACCGGCATGATCCCGAAGCTGAAGTCGTGCATCCACGCGCTGGATTCGGGCGTGTTCCGCGCGCACATCATCAACGGCATCACCCCGCACTCGCTGCTGCTGGAGCTTCTGACCAGCACCGGCGTGGGCACCACGATGCACTCCACGGAGGAGTCGTGCACGTTCGACACTCATCCTTTGGGCAACTTCGCCTCCAAGTTGCTGGAGAATCGCCAGCATGCTGCCAGCGCGACGCCGAACAACAAGGTTTTCTAAACGAGCGAAAGAAGGGCCATCATGGGCTTTACCGAGGAACAGCAGCTTGAATCCGCATACGTGATGGGCACGTACGCCCGCAAGCCGGTGGAGCTCGTGCGCGGGCGCGGCATGCAGGTGGATGATTCGGAAGGCCGCACGTACCTCGACTTCGTGTCGGGCGTGGGCGCCGTGAGCCTGGGCCACTGCCATCCGGCGCTCGTGTCGGCTATCGAGGAGCAGGCGAGCACGCTCGTCCATGTGAGCAACTACTACTACATCGAGCATCGCGGCGAGGTGGCGCACCTCGTATCCGACTTGCTGAACGAGTGCGTCGACGAGGCCGAGCGCGAGCCGTGGCAGAGCTTCTTCGCGAACTCGGGCGCCGAGGCGAACGAATGCGCCTTCAAGCTGGCGCGACTGCACGCCAAGAAGCGCGCGATGGCTGCGGCCGAGGCCGCCGGCGCCGACGAGGACGGAGTGCGCGCCGCCGCAGCCGCCGCGCCGCGCCTCATCGTCACGCTCGACGCCAGCTTCCACGGCCGCACGCTGGCCACGCTGGCCGCCACGGCGCAGCCCGCCAAGCAGGAGGCGTTCCAGCCCCTGCCCGACGGCTTCGTCCGCACGCCCATCAACGATATCAAGGCGCTCGAGTCGCTGTTCGCCTCCCAGGGCGACGGCATCTGCGCCGTCATGGTGGAATGCGTGCAGGGCGAGAGCGGCGTGCATCCGTGCGAGCCCGAGTTCCTGGCCGCGGTGCGTCGCCTTACCGCCGAGCGCGGCGCGCTGTTCATGTGCGACGAGATCCAATGCGGCATGTACCGCTGCGGCACGTATCCCTTCGGGTTCCAGCACTTCGGCATCGCGCCTGACGTGGTGACCATTGCCAAGGGCATCGCCTCGGGCTTCCCCATGGGCATGTGCGCTGCGCGCGCCCAGGTGGCGGCGTCGTTCGATCCGGGCGACCACGGCTCCACCTTCGGGGGCAGCTGCCTGGCCGTCGCGGCGGCCGAGGCCACCGTGCGGGCGCTGGCGGCCGAGGACGCCGCCGGCAACGCCGAGCGCACGGGCGCGTACCTGCGCGAGAAGCTGGCGGCGCTGCCGCAAGTGGAAGAGGTGCGCGGCCTAGGGCTCATGGTGGCCTGCGACCTCGCCGAGGGCGTGAGCGCCCCCGACGTGGTGCTGGCCGGCCTGGACGAGGGCCTCCTGCTCAACTTCACCGGCCCGCGCACGCTGCGCTTCCTGCCTCCGCTGGTGTGTTCGAAGGAGGACGTGGACGTGCTGGTGCAGAAGCTTGCGGCGCTGTTGTTCTGAAAGGGCGGCTGTCATCCTGAGCGAGGCGCCGTAGGCTGTCATCCTGAGCGAGGCGCCGTAGGCTGTCATCCTGGGTGAGGCGCGAAGCGCGGAGTCGAAGGATCCCGAGCGGCGACGGCAGGAAGTCTCACGGTTGGCACCTCGCGGGATCCTTCGACTTGCTCAGGATGACAGGGCCGCTGCACTCGTTCAGGATAACGACTGCAAGGACGTTCGTCGAAAATCTTTCTGCACTTTTTGAAATTCTGGGGTCGGAACGCTCACGGATAGGGTACTATTTAATGCATATTTTCGTCGGGTCTTGCGCAATTCTGCATACCCCGCGAAGGTACTTGTGATCGGAACCGTATGTGATCGTTCTTGAACGGGAACAGAGAGTATCGAGGGCATGAGAAAACGTCAACAACGGCACGACATCATTCGCGACATCATTCGCGAACATAATGTCAAGACGCAGCGCGATCTCGCCAATCAGCTGCAGGCCGCTGGCTACGAATGCACTCAAGCCACGATCTCCCGCGACATCATGGACATGGGCCTGGTGAAGTCTCGTGAGGGCTATTACGTTCTCCCTGAGGAAATGCGGCTCCAGCGCATGGTATCCGAATTGGTTGAAGAGGTGCACGTGGCAGGCAACATGGTCGTAGTGAAGACGTTCTCCGGCGGAGCAGCCGGCGTCTCTGCTGCGCTCGACAAAGCCAGCCTGCGCGGAGCACTCGGCACGGTGGCCGGCGACAACACGATCATGATCGCGGCGGAGAGCCCTGAGGCTGCCGTTGAAGTCGAGCGCGCCATCGACCGACTGCGACGACGCTAGTCGTCGACTATATTTCTTGGCGGGGACGCTTTTCTCCCTGCACTCATCCCCACGCTTAGTACAAGCAACAGCGTCCGAGCCGCCCGGCTCTGATGCCTGTCACCACGAAAAGCCGTGGTGCGCACGACGACAGCCTTGCGCGGTGAGAACCGCGATGGGCGCGCGCATACCCCGACCGCCCGGCGAGCGCTGGGGGAGGCGCCTTCGCAGCCGCACCATGACCGGGCATCCCGACGACAACCGAACACGGGGGAAGGACCCTACCATGGCTCAGCAGCAGACTCAGCAAACCCAGCAGAAGGACAAAGCGGTACTGGCGTATTCCGGCGGACTGGATACGTCCGTGTGCATCAAGTGGCTCCAGGAGGAGAAGAACCTCGACGTCATCGCCGTGGTCGGCGACGTGGGGCAGGAGCATGAGGGCCTTGAGAAGATCAAGCAGAAGGCGTTGAAAACCGGCGCCGTGGAATGCCTGGTCGTGGACATGCGCGACGTGTTCGCCCAGGACTTCCTGTCCAAGGCGCTGGCCGCCAACGCCCTGTACGAGAACAAGTACCCGCTCGTGTCCGCGCTGTCCCGGCCGCTGATCTCCAAGCACCTTGTGGACGCGGCGCACAAGTTCGGCGCGAAGTACATCGCGCACGGCTGCACGGGCAAGGGCAACGACCAGGTGCGCTTCGAGGCGAGCATCCTCATGCTTGATCCGAACATCGAGATTATCGCCCCGGTGCGCGAATGGGATCTGCACACCCGCTCCGAGGAGATGGAATGGGCCCAGGCGCACGGCATCGAGGTTCCCACCACGAAGAAGTCGCCGTACTCCATCGACGATAACCTGTGGGGCCGGGCCATCGAGTGCGGCGTCCTGGAGGATCCCTGGATGGAGCCGCCGACGGACATCTACACGATGACGGTCGATCCCACTGAAGCTCCCGACGAGCCGCAGTACGTGGAGCTCGAGTTCGCGCGCGGTCTGCCGTACGCCATCGACGGGAGCCAGAAGAGCTTCCTCGGTATCATCTACGCGCTGAACGAGATCGCCGGCAAGCACGGCTACGGCCGCATCGACATGATCGAGAACCGGCTGGTGGGCGTGAAGAGCCGCGAGTGCTACGAGGCGCCGGGCGCGCTGTCGCTCATCCAGGCTCACAAGGCGTTGGAAGACCTGGTGCTGGAGCGCGAGGTGCTGCACTTCAAGCTGGGCATGGAGCAGGAGTGGGCGAAGTGCGTGTACAACGGCCAGTGGTTCTCGCCGCTCAAGGAAGCCGTCGACGCGTTCCTCGCCTCCACGCAGCGCTGTGTGGCCGGCACGGTGAAGCTCAAGTTCTACAAGGGCTCCTGCACCGTGGTGGGCCGCAAGAGCGCCTACTCCCTGTACGATTACGCGCTGGCCACCTACGACAAGGACGACTCGTTCGACCACGCGGCGGCCAAGGGCTTCATCCAGCTGCAAACGCTCTCTGCCAAGACGTGGGCCTCGAACCGTCGGCAGGAGGGCGCGCCGGCAGAGCTGTTCGACGCTCAGAAGAAGGTCGGCCCGTTGACGAAGGGTGCGTACGAGGACGTGACGCCGGTGTGGAAGCAGGTGGCCGAGGCTGAGAACGCGGCGGTCGTCGAAGAAGCGGAAGCCGCCCTGCAGGGCGCTGCCGAGAAGGCTTAAGGGGGACGCTATGGCTTTGTGGTCGGGCAGATTCACCGAGAACGTGAGCGAGTTCACCCAACGCTTCGGCGCATCGCTGCCGGTTGACAAGGCGCTGTATGCGCAGGACATAGCCGGGTCGCAGGCGCACGCGCGCATGCTGGCGTCGGCGGGCGTCATCGAGTCCGCCGATGCGGAGGCCATCGTCGAGGGGCTCGACCGCGTGAAGGCGCGCATCGAGGCGGGCGACTTCGCGTTCGACATCAACGACGAGGACATCCACATGTCGGTGGAGCGCGCGCTCATCGCCGACATCGGCGACGCCGGCGCGCGCCTGCACACCGGCCGCAGTCGCAACGACCAGGTGGCCACCGACACGCGCCTGTTCGCCAAGCAGCGCTGCGAGGACCTCATGGCGGCGAACGTGGCGCTGCGCCAGGCGCTCGTCCAGCAGGCCGAGGCGCACTTCGACGTCGTCCTGCCCGGCTACACCCATCTGCAGCACGCCCAGCCGGTGCTGTTCTCGCACCATATGCTGGCCTACGTGTGGATGCTCGCGCGCGACTTCGAGCGTTTGGCGGCTGCGCGCGCGGCGGCCGATGCGAGCCCGCTGGGTTCGGCGGCGCTCGCGGGCACCACGTACCCGCTCGATCGGCAGATGACGGCGGCCGAGCTGGGCTTCTCGCGGGTGATCCCGAACTCGCTGGACGCCGTGTCCGACCGCGACTTCCTGCTGGACCTGTCGTACGCGTGCAGCGTGTCGTGCATGCATCTGTCGCGCCTGTGCGAGGAGATCGTGCTGTGGTCCAGCTCGGAGTTCGGGTTCATCGAGCTGTCCGACGCGTTCTCCACGGGATCGTCCATCATGCCGCAGAAGAAGAACCCCGATTTCGCCGAACTCATCCGCGGCAAGACGGGCCGCGTGGTAGGCGACCTCGTGGCGCTGCTGGTCACCATGAAAGCGCTGCCGCTGGCCTACAACAAGGACTTGCAAGAGGACAAGGAAGGCGCCATCGACGCGGCCAAGACGCTGGAGGACTGCCTCGTGTGCGCGGCCGGCATGATCGAGACGATGCGCGTGGTGCCCGAGGCCATGACGGCGCAGGCGAAGAAGGGCTA
>OLRC01000855.1_pt1 | contig 21419 bp, 15 predicted proteins | sample 1672081 | NCBI WGS metagenome assembly OLRC01 (sample SAMEA3136643, study PRJEB25190) | human gut metagenome | biome: human gut; feature: human-associated habitat; material: faeces | place: Austria | collected 2013
TCCTCGAGTCGAACGGCTCGTCGTCCATGGCCTCCACCTGCGGTTCGACGCTGGCCCTCATGGACGCGGGCGTGCCTATCAAGGCGCCTGTTTCGGGCATCGCCATGGGTCTCATCAAGGAGGGCGATGACGTGGTCATCCTCTCCGACATCCAGGGCATCGAGGACTTCCTCGGCGACATGGACTTCAAGGTGTGCGGCACGGCGAAGGGCATCACCGCCCTGCAGATGGACAACAAGGCCCGCGGCCTGTCGGTCGACATCCTCGCTCGTGCGCTCAAGCAGGCCAGCGAAGGTCGCGCCTACATCCTTGACGCCATGCTGGAGACCATCGCCGCGCCGCGCGAGGAGCTCTCCGAGTTCGCACCGCGCATCGAGACCATCCATATCCCGGTCGACAAGATTCGCGACGTCATCGGATCGGGCGGCAAGGTCGTCCGCGGCATCCAGGAGGAGACGGGCGCCAGCATCAACATCGAGGAGGACGGCACCATCCACATCGCCGCCATCGAGGGCCCGGCCGGCGAGGCCGCGAAGGCCATGATCCTCGGCATCGTCAAGGAGCCCGAGGTGGGCGAGACGTTCGACGGCGAGGTCGTTGGCATCAAGGACTTCGGCGCGTTCGTCAAGCTGACGCCGGGCAAGGACGGCCTGCTGCACATCTCCCGCGTTGCCAACGGCCGCGTCGGCAAGGTCGAGGACGTGCTGAACCTCGGCGACATCATCAAAGTCGAGGTGCTCGAGGTGGACCCGAAGACGGGCAAGATATCGCTCGACCGCCTCGACAAGCCGGACGCCCCCGAAAGCAGCGCTTCCAACGGCGAGCGTCGCGAGCGCGGCGATCGCAACGGCGGCCGCGACAATCGTCCGGGTCGCAGCGGACGCGAGGGCAACGGAGGCGGCAACCGCACGCCGCGCCGCCGTCACGACGCGTAAGCGGTTTTGATTCGAGCGAAGGGGCCGAACGCGGCCCCTTCGTCGTTGCGGGAGGGCGGATGGCCGACGAATCGTGCCGGCCGGGTAACGGCGGCGCAAGCGGCGTATATCCGCGTGGTAGGATGTTCGGGTACATGAAGCGAAAGGCAGGCAGCGATGATCAAGGTGGCAGTTGCGGGATGCGCGGGCCGTATGGGCAGGACCGTATGCGACGCGGTGCGCGCGGCGAACGATATGGAACTGGTGTGCGGCATCGACCCGCACAGGCCCGAGGTCGACTTCCCCGTGTACCCGACGGTGGCGGCCGCGCTCGAGTCTTGGACGGCCGATGTGCTCGTCGACTTCACCCAGCCTTCCGTCGTGGCCGACAACCTGCGCGAGGCGCTTCCCGCGGGAGTCGACTGCGTGGTGGGCACTACCGGCCTGTCGAACGAGACGTTGCAGGAGCTGGCCGCGCTCGCGCCCGACGGCACCTGTCTGTTCTACGCGCCGAACTTCACGACGGGCGCGGTGCTCATGATGGAGTTCGCCAAGGCCGCCGCGCCGTACTTCCCGGAGGCCGAGGTCATCGAGTTTCACCACTGCAACAAGAAGGACGCTCCTTCGGGCACCGCGGTGCGCACGGCGCAGATCATCGCTGAAGCGCGTGGCGGGCGCGCGAGCGAGGCTCCCGGCAAGGAGACCGAGATCGAAGGCGCCGAGGGCGCGCGCGGCGCGCTCGTGGACGGCGTGCCGGTGCATTCCGTGCGCTCGATGGGCTACGTCGCCAGCCAGGAAGTGATCTTCGGATCGCTCGGCCAGACGCTGTCCATCCGCCATGACTCATGGGACCGTACGTCGTACATGCCGGGCGTGCTGTTGGGCATTCGTAGCGTGGGTTCGTGCGACGGGCTGGTTGTAGGTTTGGAGAACTTCATGGCCTGAGGGCTCATCTCGTGGGATAATAGCCGTTCAGGCACTTGTTTTTGTATGTTGGATGCGCAAGCGGCACAGGTCGCGCGCATGGAAGGTGAGGAGTCAGAGCATGTCGCAGCCTCGGTTCGGCCGGATGATCCCGGCCATGGTCACGCCCTTCGATGAGAATCGCGAGCTCGATCTTGACAAGGCTCAGGCGCTTGCCGCGCGCCTCGTCGACGGCGGCAGCGACTCCCTCATCATCAACGGCACGACGGGGGAGAGCCCGACCGTGTTCTACCCGCAGAAGATGGAGCTGTTCCGCGCTGTGGTGGAGGCTGTGGGCGACCGCGTCCCCGTCATCGCGAACGTGGGCGACAACTGCACGGCCGACACGGTGGGCTTCGCCCGCGACGTGGCCGAGTTAGGTGTCGACGGCTTTATGTGCGTGGTGCCCTACTACAACAAGCCTCCCCAAGAGGGCATGTACCGTCACTTCCGCACCATCGCCGACGCGGTGGAGCTGCCCATCATCCTGTACAACATTCCGGGCCGCTGCGTGGTGAACATGGAAGCCGAGACCACGCTGCGCCTCGCCCACGACTGCGACAACGTCGTGGCCGTGAAGGAGGCGTCGGGCAAGATGGACCAGGTCGAGGCCATCGTCGCAGGCGCTCCGGACGGCTTCGTCGTGTACTCCGGCGACGACTCCGCCACGCTCGACGTCATGAAGCGAGGCGGCGCCGGAGTCATCTCCACCATCGGCAACGTGTCTCCCGCTCGCATGAAGGAGATCGTCGAGCTGGCGGCTGCAGGCGACTGGGAGGCCGCCGAGGCGGCCAACGAGCGCTTGATGCCGCTCATGACGGGACTGTTCGAAACGTCGAACCCCATTCTCGTCAAGGAAGCGCTCAAGCTGCTGGGCTTCCCCGTGGGCGGCGTGCGCCTGCCGCTCGTGGATGCCACGCCCGAGCAGTCCGAGCGCCTGGCCGCCACCATGCGCGAGGTGGGCGTGCTGTAGCCGTTTGCCATCCTGAGTGGAGCGCGTAGCGCGGAATCGAAGGGTCCCGTGCGACGATAGCAGGAAGTATCCCGGCTGGCGCCGAGCGGAATCCTTCGACTTCGCACCAACGGCGCTCTGCTCAGGATGACGACATGAAGAAGGACCGAAGCGCCGCGCATCGCGGCGCATGATATAACCGCGACGTGCGGGCGTGCAGGCTCGAGCGAATTTCAGCCTGCTGCGAGACCAGCCGGGATACCCGGCTCCTCGTGCATGCGCCCCCGTCGCCTGAGAAAAAAGGAACGATATGGAAGAGAAGAACCCGCGCGTCCAGCGCGGAAGCGATCGCGCACGCACGGAGAACCGCTCCGGCGGGAGCCCGCGCAGGGGAGAGAAAGCGCCCCGCGCGAACGAAAACGAGAACGGCCAGGGCAACAAGAAGACCCGCACGTACAAGCACGTGCAGCTCGAGCACAAGCGCCCGCAGCTGTCGAAGGCGGGGGAGGGCGGTCAGCGCGCTGCGTCCAACCGCGGCGACCAGAGCGCGCGACGCAACTTCGCCTCGCCGAAGAAGGATCCGAACGCCACGCTCAAGATCATCCCGCTGGGCGGTCTCGACGCCATCGGCAAGAACATGACGGTGTTCGAGTGCAAAGGCGACATGATCCTCGACGACGCCGGCCTGATGTTTCCCGACGACAACCATCCGGGCGTCGATCTCATCCTGCCCGACTACACCTACGTGCTGGAGAACGCCGACAAGCTGCGCGGCATCGTCATCACGCACGGCCACGAGGACCACACGGGAACCCTCCCGTACCTCATGAAGGACCTCGATCGCAACGTGCCCATCTACGGCACGAAGATGACGCTGGGCCTCATCGAGGGCAAGTTCGCCGAGCATAAGATCAAGAACGCCAAGCTCGTCGAGATCAAACCGGGCGACCAGATCAAGCTGGGCTGCTTCACGGCCGAGTTCTTCGCCGTGAACCACTCCATCCCGGGCGCCGTGGGCGTGTTCTTCCAGAGCCCGGCCGGAAACGTGCTGCACACGGGCGACTTCAAGCTCGATCAGACCCCCATCGACGGCGTGACCACCGACTTCGGCGCGTTGTCGAAGTTCAGCGAAATCGGCGTCGACCTCATGATGAGCGACTCCACCAACGCCCAGAACCCCAACTTCACGCCGTCGGAGGCCGAAGTCGGCAAGGAGCTGGCGAAGATCATATCGCAGGCGAAGGGTCGCGTCATCATCGCGTCGTTCGCCAGCCATATCCACCGCATGCAGCAGATCTGCGACGCCGCCGTAGCCAACGGCCGCAAGGTGGTGGTGACGGGCCGCTCGATGATCCAAAACACCGATATCGCGCGCCGCCTGGGCTATCTCAGCATCAGCGACACGGACCTCATCGACGCATACGACCTCAAGGGCATTCCGCCCGAGCAGGTGGTCATCATGTGCACGGGCAGCCAGGGCGAGCCGCTCTCGGCGCTGGCGCGCATCGCCAACGGCGAGCATCGCACCATCCAGATGGACGAAGGCGACACGGTCATCGTGTCGGCCACGCCGGTTCCAGGCAACGAGAAGGCGGTCACGCGCGTCATCAACGGCCTGGCGAAGATCGGCGCGGACGTGTACGACAAGAACCGCGCACGCGTGCACGTGTCGGGTCACGCCGGCGCCGAGGAGCTCAAGCTCGTGCTCTCCATCGTGCAGCCTAAGGCGTTCATGCCGGTGCACGGCGAGGCCACCCACCTGCGCGCGCATGCTCGTCTGGCCGAGGCGACGGGCGTGCCGACCGACAATGTTTTCATCTGCGAAAACGGCGAAAGCCTTGAGCTGACGTCGCAGGGCGTCGTTCGCGGCGAGACCGTGCAAAGCGGCATCGTGTTCGTGGACGGCCTGTCGGTGGGCGACACCTCGCAGGGCGTGCTCGACGAGCGCAACGCTTTGGGTTCGCAGGGGTTTGCGGCCATCGCCGCCGCGGTGTCGCCGAAGGGAAAGAACGTGGTGGGCAACGTGCAGATCGAAATGCACGGCATCACGGGCGGCGACGACGATTTCCTCGTGCGCGAGGCGCAGGGCACCGTGAAGAACGCGCTCGGGCGCGCTATGGGAAAGGGCGGCGGCCAGAAGGAGTGGAAGAAGGCCGGACGCGACGCCTTGCTGTCCCTCCTGTGGGAACGCACGAAAACCCGTCCCATGGTGATTGTGAACTTGCTCGAGGTTTAAGCTATAATGGCCGCATGCGCCCTCGCGGGGGCGTGCGGCCGCAGCATAGGCTGCGGCCGCAGCATAGGCTGAAACAAACCCATGAAACGCAGATCAAACGCAGCATAAAGGAGTAGGGCGTGGCCCGACAGTCATCCAGCACCGCGAAGCCGAAAGCGTCTTCGGCGACGAAATCGAAGGGCAAGGCGGCCTCGCCCGCCGAAAAAAGGGCGAAGCAGGCCAAGGGCGCGCGCCCGCAGGCGACGGAGGAGCCCCGTCTGCTTGACGAGCGCACGCGTCGCGATATCACCGGCGTGGCTTTCGCCGTGCTCGCGGTCGTCCTGTTCGTGGCGGCGGTGCTGCCTACGAACGCCGTGGTCACCTCGTTCGTTTCCACGGCGCTGCACCTCTCGCTGGGTCTAGGCGCCTATCTTTTGCCGTTCCTCTTGCTGATCATCGGAGCCAGCTTCCTCGCGCGTTTCGACCGCGAACGCGTACCGGTGCGCGTGGCTGTGGGCCTTGTGATGATCTTCGTCGCCGCGCTCTCCCTGCTGGCCCTCTTCACGCCCGAATCCGCGCCCGATTCCGTCGACCGGCTGTTCCTGTCGGACGAGCTCGCCGCGCGAGGCGGCTATCTGGGCGCCGGCATCGCATGGGTTGGAATCAGCCTGTTCGGGCAAGCGGTGACGTGCATCATCATGATCGGGATAGTCCTGGCCGGGCTCGTGATCATCGGGTTCTCGGTGTCGAAGCTGGTCGAACGCGTACAGGACGCCCGTCGGGCGCTTGTCGCCGACGATGCGGACGACGACGTGCTGGCGGCTCCGCCCTACGCCCGCATGAAGCGCTCGACGGGCGCGAAGGTTCCCGTGGTGCCCACGACCGGCGAGGTTGTGGAGGCGGGTGCAACGAACGTCCTACCGCGCGCCAAGGATGCAAAGGGTCGACCGAGCAAGCCCCGTCGCGCGTCGCAGTCGCTGGTCACTCAAGCGATCGGCAACCGTGCGGCTTCTACCGAGGAAGGGGGAGGCGAGGCCCCGCAAACGCTCACGCGCAAGCTCGGCCGCAAGCACGACAAATCCGATAGCTCCCCTGCGGCTCCCAAGCCGTCCGCGAGCTCCACGCCCCTGGCCTCTCCTCGTCCGGCGGACGGTTTCGTGCTACCGCCCGCGGATCTGCTGGCCGTGTCGAAGAACTCCAAGAAGGACCGCGCTTCCGACGCCGAGCTGGCCGACACCGCGGCCTGTCTCCAGGAGACGCTCGAAAGCTTCGCTATCATGGCCGAGGTCGTTGGCTGGGTCGCCGGACCTACGGTGACGCTGTTCAAAGTCGATCTGCCCGCAGGCGTGCGCGTCAGCCGCATCACGGCGCTCGAGCAGGACATCGCGCTTGCGTTGGCAGCGCCGGGCGTGCGCATCTTCGCGCCCATCCCCGGCACGAACTACGTCGGGATCGAGGTGCCCAACCGCACGCGCCAGAGCGTGCTCTTGGGCGACGTCATCAAAGATGCGGACGAGGGCCCGCTGCAGATCGTCATCGGCAAGGACGTCGAGGGCCGCTCCATCGTCTCCGACCTCGCGAAGATGCCCCACTTGCTCATCGGCGGCACTACCGGTTCAGGCAAGTCGGTGTCAATCAACGCCATGATCATGTCCATCCTCATGCGCGCCACGCCTTCCGAGGTGCGCTTCATCATGATCGACCCGAAACGCGTGGAGTTCACGCCCTACAACGGCATCCCGCACCTGTACGTGCCCGTAGTCACCGAGCCGCGCGAGGCGGCCAGCGCGCTTTCGTGGGGCGTGGCCGAGATGGAGCGCCGCCTGAAAGTGTTCTCGAAGGTGGGTGCTCGCAACATCGGCCAGTACAACGCGAAGGTGCAGGCCGAGCTGGCCGCGCAGCAGAAAGCGATCGAAGCCGGCGAAGAGCCGCCGGCCGGCGAGCTGGGGGCCGAGCTGCCCTACCTCGTCATCATCATCGACGAGCTGGCCGACCTCATGATGAACGTGGGCAAGGAGGTGGAGTTCTCCATCAGCCGCATCGCGCAGCTCGCGCGCGCGGCCGGCATCCATCTCATCGTGGCCACGCAGCGCCCTTCCACGAACGTGGTCACGGGCCTTATCAAGGCGAACATCACGAACCGCATCTCGTTCAACGTGGCCAGCGGCATCGACAGCCGCGTCATCTTGGACACGCCGGGCGCCGAGAACCTCATCGGCCTGGGCGATCTCTTGCTGTCGAAGCCCGAGTTCGCCCGTCCCCAGCGAATCCAGGGATGCTACGTATCGGAAGACGAGATCAACGCCGTGGTGGCCATGCTCAAAGACCAGGGCGAGCCGGAGTACCATTCCGAGATCCTGCAGACGAACCTCATCACGCTGGGCGCGTCGCAACCCGACGGTTCGGGCGGCGGCGTCTCCGACGACGATCCGCTCATCTGGGAAGCGGCGGACATCGTGGTGTCGAGCGGCCTCGGATCAACCTCGAACATCCAGCGCCGCCTGAAGGTGGGCTATTCGCGCGCTGGGCGTATAATGGACATGCTGGAGGAAAAGGGCGTCGTGGGGCCGCCGAACGGCAGCAAGCCCCGCGAAGTGCTCGTAGACGCCATGGAGCTCGAGACGTTGAAGGCCTTCGAGGCGCACGACGCGGCGAACCCTGAGGAATAACGAGGTGGCCAGGTGACATTCGGAACCATATTGAGAGAGGCGCGCGAGCGCAAGGGCTACGATCTCGCGACGGCTGCGCGACGGCTGCGCATCCGACCCGACATCTTGCGCGCTATCGAGGAAGACGATTTCTCCCGCATGCCGCCGCGCGGCTACGCGCGCAACATGGTGAACGCCTACGCGCGCCTCGTGGGGCTCAACCCCACCGAGATGACGCGCATGTACCTGGACGAGGCCTACGCCTACCAGGTGGGACGCGCGCGCAACGGCGCGCAGCCCTCGGGTTTCGATCGAGGAGGATCTTCGCGCACGGGACGCTCGACCTCGCGGCAGGGCGCTCGCCCCTCGCAGCAAGTCGACGAGCGCCCGCCGCGGCAGAATGCGTTCGGGCGTACGATGTACGACGACCGGCGCGACTACGGTCGCGATTACGGCGCGCGCGGGGGTTCGGAGCGCCTCTATTCCGAGGGACGCACGCATCCCAGCCGCCATGCGGCGCTGCCGAACGCCGAGTACACGAACTTCTACGCAGGGCCGAAGGCCTCGAGCGTCGTGCAGTCGAAGCTGCCTTTCGTCATCGCGGGCGGCGTGATCCTCGTGCTGCTCATCGTGGTGCTGGTGCTCGTGTTCGGCAACAACGGCGGGAGCTCGAACGAGGATGTGACGAAGCTGCCGGTGACGGGGCTCGCCGACCCGACGCAGGACGGCAGCGGCACGGAAGGCGGCGAAACCCCCGCGCAACCGCAGGCCAAGCCTGTTGAAACTGCTCCGACCAGCATCAAGGTGACCTACACGATCGCCAAGGACACCCCGGTGTACGCGGTCATCACGAAGGACGGGACGTCCGAAGACCAGATGTTCTCGGGCGGCGAGGAGGATACCGTTGAGCTGGCCGAGGGCGACGTGTGGACGTTCGCCGCTTGGGCGAGCGACGGCGTGACGATCAAGGTGGACGGCGAGGCGGTCAAGTTCGACGGCTCCGATCCGGCTACCGGCATGCCCATGGCCACGGTCGATTTCGACGCCTACCTGGAGAAGTGGTACGAGGATCATCCGGATGCCAAGAAGAAGGGGTCGGCCGACGCGGACGCCGCCGACAAAGCAGCCGAGGATGGCGCGAAAACCGGGGATGGAACATCCGCCGCTTAGGGGTTTCCGCCGGTCGGAGAACCCGTTCGTCATGGAGCGCCTCTGAAATTGCCGGCTTGGGCGCGAAAATGCGCTATGCTGTGCGCAAACGAAAATTCGAGCGGCCCGCCAGTGCGGGCCGCGTCGCGCGGAAAGGAACGTTCCATGGCCAAGGAATCCAGCTTCGACATTGTGTCCACGGTCGACATGCAAGAGATCGACAACGCCTTCCAGCAGGCGAAGAAGGAGCTCGCGCAGCGCTACGACCTGAAAGACTCGGGCGCCGAGATCACCCTCGACAAGGCGGGCAAGTCCATGACGGTGGCGGCACCCGCCGATTTCGTGGCCAAGCAGGTCATCGACGTGATCGGCTCGAAGCTCGTTCGCCGCGGCATCGATCTTGCCGCTGTGCAGTGGGCCGATCCCGAAGCGGCCGCCGGCCAGAGCGTTCGTCAGAAGGCCACCATCGTCGAAGGCATCGAAAAGGACGTTGCCAGCAAGATCAACAAGGATATCAAGGCCGAGAAGTTCAAGGTGAAGGTTCAGATCGAGGGTGACAAGCTGCGCGTCAGCTCTCCCTCGCGCGATGCGCTGCAGGAGGTCATCGCCTTCCTCAAGGGGAAGGACTACGGCCAGCCGCTCCAGTTCGTCAACTACCGCTAGGACGGTCTCGCCATATGGAACGCTCATCTGACGCGGCGCTCGTTGCGCCCTGCGTCGCTTTCGTCACGCTGGGATGCGCGAAGAACGAGGCTGACACGGCGCGCATGCGCGTGCGGTTGGCGGAGGCCGGGTTTCTGATAGAGGACGACCCTGCCGAAGCGGACGCCGTGGTGGTGAACACCTGTTCGTTCATCCAAAGCGCCACCGAGGAGAGCATCGAAGCCGTTTTCGATGCGGCCGGGATGCCCAACGTCGCGGCGGGCGCGCCGCTCATCGTGGCCGGCTGCATGCCCGCCCGCTACGGCGAGGATCTTGCGGACGAGCTTGTGGAAGCGCGCGCGTTCGTGCCATGCAGCCGCGAGGACGATATCGCCGCTATCGTAGCCGACGCGCTTGGCGTCGACGCCCCGGGCGGGGGAGCCGCCGCCTCCGTGACCCTGAGCGCAAGCGGCGGAGCCGCCGAAGTCGAAGGATCCCGTGCGGCGCTTGCCGCCCTCCCGGCCGCGCCGTTCGCCTACGTGAAGATTTCCGACGGTTGCGACCGGTTCTGCACGTACTGCACCATCCCGTACATCCGCGGGCGCTATCGCAGCTTCCCGCTCGACGACGTGCGCGCAGACGTCGCCGCCCAGGTGGCTGCCGGCGCCCGCGAGATCGTGCTCATCGCCCAGGACACGGGGCGCTGGGGCGCCGACTTCGACGAGCCGTCGTCTTTGGCGGCGCTCGTGGCCGCGTTGGCCGAGGAGTTCCCGCAAACCTGGTTCCGCATCATGTACATCCAGCCCGAAGGCCTTTCCGACGAGCTGCTGGATGCCGTGGCCGCGCACGACAACGTATGCGACTACTTCGACATCCCGCTGCAGCACGTGGACGCGGGCATCCTGCGCGCCATGAACCGCACCGGCTCGCGCGAGGAGTTCCTGGCGCTCGTCGACCGCGTGCTCGCGCGCGTGCCGGGCGCCACGCTGCGCACGACGCTCATCGCGGGCTTCCCGGGCGAGACCGAGGAGCAGTTCGAGGACCTGTGCTCCTTCGTCGAGGAGGGGCTGTTCGACTACGTGGGCGTGTTCCCGTACTCGCGCGAGGAGGGCACGCGCGCGTTCGACCTGCCCGGCCAGCTGGACGAGGACGAGAAGAACGACCGTGCCCAGCGCCTGCGCGACCTGGCCGACGCCGTGTGCTGCCCGCGCATCGCCGCACGCGTCGGACGCGAGATGGACGTGCTGGTGGAGGGCGTCGAAGAGGACGGCCAGCTGTTCGGGCGGGCCATGTGCCAGGCGCCCGAGGTCGACGGCGTCACGTACCTCGACGCCGGCGAGCCGGGCGAGATCCGCCGCGTGCGCATCGTCGACGCTCTGCTCTACGAGATGGAAGGGGAGTGAGCCCGATGGCGCAAGGTGCCGTGCACGAGAAGCTGTGGACCCCGGCGAACGTGGTGACGCTGCTGCGCATCTGCCTCGTTCCCGTGTTCGTGGTGGCCATCATCAGCCCTTGGCCGGAGTACTTCCCGTTCTGGGCGGACGCCGAGGCGTCGAAGCCCTGGATCGCCGCCGGCATCTTCATCCTGCTGGCCGCCACCGACGGCCTCGACGGGTACCTGGCGCGCAGCCGCGGCGAGGTGACGAACTTCGGCAAGTTCATCGACCCCTTGGCCGACAAGATCCTCGTGGCCGCCGCCCTGCTCGCGCTCATCGAGCTGGGCGTGCTGCCCTCGTGGGTAGCGCTCGTCATCCTCACGCGCGAGTTCATCGTGTCGGGCATCCGCATGGTGGCCGCCAGCCAAGGCGTGGTCATCGCCGCCAGCTGGTACGGCAAGGCGAAGACCGTCGCGCAGATCGTCGCCATCGTGCTGTTCATCGTCAAGGACAGCGTGGTGATCACCGATCCGCAGGGCGTGCTGCACAACCCCTTGTACCTCGTGTCGTGGCTGGCCATGCTGATCGCGCTGGCGCTCACCGTGATCTCGATGCTCGACTATTTCGTGAAGGCCAAGGAGATCCTCGGGTTCGCGCCGTCGGGCAAGCGCGCGAAGCGCCGTGCGGGTGCCGGAGAGGCCGCGGCTGCCGATGCGGGAGAGGACGAAGCGGGAGGGCGCGCGCTCAGCGCCCAGGAGGCCGCGAGCATCTCGCCCGAGGCGCTCGACGAGCTGGCCGGGCGCGTGCTCGGGGCGGCACGTGCCGCCGGCGCGACCGTCGGCACGGCCGAGAGCCTCACGGGCGGCCTCGTCGCCGCGACGCTCACCGACGTGCCGGGCAGCTCGGACGTCGTGCGCGGTGGCATCCTCCTCCGACGTGAAGCGCGACGTGTTGGGCGTGGGCCGCGAGACGCTCGCCTTGATCGGGGCGGTCAGCGAGGAGACGGCATGTGCCATGGCCGAAGGCGCCCGCGCCGCGCTCGGCTGCGACGTGGCGGTGTCGGCGACCGGCATCGCCGGCCCGGGCGGGGCCGAGCCGGGCAAGCCGGTGGGCACCGTGTGGATCGGGCGCGCGGACGCGTCGCTCACCTGCGCCCGCTGCTGCCATTTTCCCGGCACGCGCGAAGAAGTGCGCCTGCTCGCCGTGCGCGCGGCGCTCGAGTTCGCGCTCGAGGCGCTGGAAACGCGCTAGAACGACGTAGAAGGCGCGTGGAATCCGCGTCGGATCGGGTGGCGGGAAACGTGGAATCCGCGTGTCTTCGGCGTGGGAAGCGCGCTGGATCGGGAGGTGCTGCGCGCTGGATGCGCGCCATCGGGACGTGAGCCGGCCGCGCTATACTGGGGTTGCAAGCTTCTTTCGCGAAAATGCTTGACCAACAAACATATGTTCGTATAATGGTAAGCGGCAAACGCTCAGCGTCTTTGGCGCTCGCGGCAGGAAGAGAAGGAACCGCATGAACGAAGAAAAATCGAAGATGCTCAAGCTGACCACCGATCAGATCGAGACCAAGTTCGGCAAGGGCTCCATCATGAAGTTCGGCGAGGGCGGTCACGACCTCAACATCGGGGTCATCCCGACCGGCGCGCTGCCGCTCGACGCGGCGCTCGGCATAGGCGGCGTGCCGCGCGGCCGCATCGTGGAGGTGTACGGCCCTGAATCGAGCGGCAAGACCACGCTCGCGCTGCAGATCATCGCGGAGGCTCAGGCCATGGGCGGCATCGTGGCCTTCATCGACGCCGAGCACGCGCTCGATCCCGTCTATGCCGCGCGCCTGGGCGTCGATATCGACGAAGTGCTCATCTCGCAGCCCGACACCGGCGAGCAGGCGCTGGAGATCTGCGACATGCTGGTGCGCTCGGGCGCCATCGACGCCGTGGTCGTCGACTCGGTGGCCGCGCTCGTGCCCCGCGCCGAGATCGAAGGCGAGATCGGCGACACCACGGTGGGCCTACAGGCGCGCCTCATGTCGCAGGCGCTGCGCAAGCTGGCGGGCTCTCTGTCGAAGTCGAACACCACGTGCATCTTCATCAACCAGCTGCGCGAGAAGATCGGCGTGATGTTCGGCAACCCGGAGACCACGACGGGCGGCCGCGCCCTCAAGTTCTTTTCCAGCGTGCGCATCGACATCCGCCGCATCGACTCCATCAAGAAGGACGGCGAGATCGTGGGCAACCGCGTGCGCGCCAAGGTGGTCAAGAACAAGGTGGCCCCGCCGTTCCGCCAGGCCGAGTTCGACCTCATGTACGGCGAGGGCATCTCGCGCGAGGGCTGCATCGTGGACATGGCCGTCGAGGCGGGGGTCGCCAAGAAGAGCGGCGCCTGGTACACCTACGGCGAGGAGCGTCTCGGCCAAGGGCGCGAGGCGGCGAAGCAGACGCTCAAGGAGAACCCGGACTTGCGCGAGGAACTCGAGACGAAGGTGCGCGAATCCTTCGAGATCCCCATCATCACGCGCTCGACCGAGGAGGCCGACGCCATGAGCCCGGTCGCGAAGCCTGCGAAGAAGAAGTAGCATGCCCGAATCGCCCGAACAGCTCCGCGCGCGCCTGCGCGCGGAGATCGCCGCGATCGAGAAGGGCGTCCCGAAGCCTTCCAGGGCGCCCGACCTTCCCCACGTTCGCGAGGAGCGGGAGGATCGACGGCCGAGCCGCGCTTCGCGCTCCCTGTCTGCCAGTGCGGCCGGCGGACAGCCTTCCCGCCATGACGCCGGCGAAGTCGACGAGGATGTGCGGCTCTCCGATCCCGACGCCGCTTTCCGCAAGATCGAGCGGCTCTGCCTCGTGCGCGAGCGGGCTTCCGAGCAGCTGCGCCAGCGCCTTGCGCGCGGGGGCTTCGAGGCCGAGGCCGTCGAAGCGGCGCTCGATCGCGCGCTCGCCTGCGGCCTCGTCGACGACGGGCGCTTCGCCGACGTGCTCGTGCGCAGTCGCCTTGCCCAAGGGCGCGGCAGACGCGGCATCGCCGCCGAGCTCGAGAGCCTCGGCATCGACGCGGACGGCGTCGAGGCGCTGGCCGCTGCCGACGACGACGCGGGGGAGGTCGACCGTGCACTCGCGCTGCTCGACCGCAAGCCGCCGCGCGCGAAGAACCGCCGCGACGCCGCCTACCGCCGCCTCGCCCAGAAAGGCTTCAGCGCCTCGGTGTCATCCTCCGCCGCCCGCCTCTGGTGCGAGGCGAACCCCGTCGAAGGATGAGCGCATCCGCGCCGTCGGCTGCGCCTGCGGCGGCGGCGCGGCCCTGCATTTCAGATTATTTCTTGTCAGGGCTTTTACAATTCGGGCACAACCTTTATCATATGGTATAGCTTGAATGATCGTACCTGATGAGGGTACTTCCTATAGACAAATTCATACGATGCTGCCCGTATCGCGTGCGTTCGTTCATGCCCGGTTTTTCCGGGATTTTTTATGCCTATGTTCTTTTGAATGTAACGCTCTATCGGAAACTGAAACGAAAGGGGGAGCGTATGCCCGAATTCATCTGGCTGATCATCGGAGCCGTCGTCGGCATCGCCCTCGGCTTCGTCGTCACCCGCTACCTGGTCAACGCATCCACGAAGCGAGCGGCGCAAGAGGCCGAATCCGTGGTGAACGACGCGAAACGACAAGCCGAAACGCTGCGCCGCGAGGCCATCATCGAAGCGAAGGACGAAGCTCTCAAGCTGAAGCAGGATGCGCAAGCCGAGAGCAAGGAGCGTCTGCGCGAAGTGCGTTCCGCTGAGAACCGCATCTCGCAGCGCGAGGAATCGCTCGACCGCCGCGTCGAATCGCTCGACGCGCGCGAGCATCAGATCTCATCCATGCAGGGCCAGCTCGAGCGCCGCGAACGCGATCTCGAAGAGGCCACGCGGGAGGTGAACTACCGCCTCGAGCGCGTGGCCGGCATGACGCCGGACGAGGCGAAGGCGGAGCTGCTCGACACCCTCAAGGACGAGGTGACGCACGAGTCCGCGGCCATCATCCGCGATGCCGAGGCGCGCGCGAAGGCGGAGGCCGACAAGAAGGCTCGCTCCATCCTCAGCCTCGCCATCCAGCGCGTGGCGGCCGACCACTCGGCCGAAACCACCGTGTCCACCATCCATATCCCCTCCGACGACCTCAAGGGCCGTATCATCGGCCGCGAGGGCCGCAACATCCGCTCGTTCGAGCAGCTGACCGGCACGAACCTCATCATCGACGACACCCCGGAGTGCGTGACCATCTCGTGCTTCGATCCGGTCCGTCGCGAGATCGGCCGCGTGACGATGGAGAACCTCGTGGCCGACGGCCGCATCCATCCGGCGCGCATCGAGGAGATGTTCGGCAAGGCCGAGGCGTTCGTGAACCAGCGCGTCCAGGAAGCGGGCGAGCAGGCCACGTTCGACACCGGCATCCACGACCTGCACCCCGAGCTCGTGCGCACGCTGGGCCGCCTGCGCTACCGCACCTCGTACGGCCAGAACGTGCTGAACCACTCGCTGGAGGTGGCCTACCTCTCCGGCGTCATGGCCTCCGAGCTGGGTCTGGACCCCATCCCGGCGAAGCGCGCCGGCCTGCTGCACGACCTGGGCAAGGCGGTCGACCACGAGGTGGAGGGCAGCCACGCCGTCATCGGAGCCGACCTGGCCCGCCGCTTCGGCGAGCGACCCGAGATCGTGCACGCCATCGAGGCGCACCACAACGACGTGGAGCCGTCCAGCGTGCTGGCCGTGCTCGTTCAGGCGGCCGATGCCGTGTCCGCGGCGCGTCCCGGCGCCCGCAAGGAGACGCTCGACGCCTACGTGAAGCGCCTCGAGAAGCTGGAGGAGATCGCCAGCTCGTACAAGGGCGTGGAGCGCACGTACGCCATTCAGGCGGGTCGCGAGGTGCGCGTGATGGTGGAGCCCGACACGGTGGACGAAGCCGCCACCACGGTGCTCGCGCACGACATCGCGCAGCGCATCGAGAACGAGATGCAGTATCCCGGCCAGGTGAAGGTCGTGGTCATCCGCGAGAGCCGCGCGGTCGGCGTCGCGAAGTAGGGCGCACGCGGCATGGCCGACGAAGCGCTGGAAGCCTTCATAGAGAACGTATGCGGCGACAGCCATCTCCGGGTCGAGGCCGACCTCGGGGATGGCTTCGTCCGTTTGAGGAGCGCCGAAGCCGAGCGCAGGCAGGCCGCGCACGACATCCGCTCCACCGAGGATATCGTCATCGAGATGCTGCGCAACGCCCGCGATGCGCACGCCAAGAGCATCTTCCTGGCCGTGTCGCGCGAAGGACAGCGCCGCCGCCTCGTCATGATCGACGATGGCGACGGCGTGCCGGCAGCCATGCACGAGCGCATCTTCGAGCCGCGCGTCACGTCGAAGCTCGACAGCATGCACATGGACAAGTGGGGCATCCACGGCCGCGGCATGGCGCTGTACTCCATCGCGGTCAACGCCGAGACGGCCCGCGTCGTCGCCTCTGACGCGGGCAAGGGCGCCGCGCTTTTCGTGGAGACGAACCTCGACAAGCTCGGCGAGAAGACCGATCAGTCGAGCTTCCCCGTGTTCGAGCGCACCGAATCGGGCAGCATCGCGGTGCGCGGCCCCAAGAACATCCTGCGCACCGCCTGCGAGTTCGCCATAGAATGCCGCCACGATTGCACCGTGTACCTCGGTTCGCTCACCGACATCGCGGCGACGCTGTACGCATTCGGACTGTCGTCGCTCACCTCGGCTATGCGCGCGTTCTGCGCCGATGCCTCCGAGCTGCCGGTGGCCAAGCGCTTGTCGGTGGCCGTGGATCCGGCGAGCTTCGCGGACGAGGCCGAGGCGCTGGGCCTGGTCATCTCGGAGCGCTCCGCACGCCGCATCCTGGACGGCGAGATCGCGCCGGTCGAGCCGCTGATCAACCGCGTCCGCATCGAAGGGGAGGCCGACGCGCGCCCGGCCGCGCGGCCGGCGAAGGCGCCGGCGGGAGATGCGCGCGGTCTCAGAATCGCGCCCGAAGACCTCGAATCGTTCTCGCAACGCGTAGCATGCGCGTTCTCGGATTTGGCGCGCGACTACTACCTGGAATCGGCGGTGAAGCCGGACGTGCGCGTAGGCAAGGATGGCGTGCACATCCGCATCCCGGTTGAAAAGCTACGATGACGAACCTGCTCGATAACAGCATACCCGCAGGTTGCGCATCATACCGCGAATAGGTAGAATAGCAAGGGCGTAAGAGTAACCTATCTATAGCACAACGGAATCCTAACGCAGCATACAAGACGAACCACACGGACTACCAACGACAAAGGATAGGCATGTCCACTTCCGAACAAAAGCCAGACGTTGGCTGCTTGAAGGTATCATCGAAGTCGTCGCCCGCCTCCGTTGCCGGAGCGATTGCCGGCATGGTGAAAGACGGCGTAAGCGTCGAGATCCAGGCCGTCGGCGCCGGTGCGGTGAACCAGGCGGTCAAGGCCATCGCCATCTCCCGCGGCTTCCTGTCTCCGATCGGCATCGAGATCGCCTGCGTACCGTCGTTCGCCGACATCGTCATCGACGGCGAGTACCGCACTGCCATACGCTTCACGGTGGATCCGCGCTATACGCGCGGCGTCGCGCAGTCTCTAGGCGACGATGCCCACCGTCCCGTCCCCGAGATTCGCTGAAAACGAGCCCATGCATACACCATTTACGAACTTGACGTTCTGCATCCGCACGTTCGGGTGCCAGATGAACAAGCACGACTCAGAGCGCATCGCCGGCATGCTCGAGGGCATGGGAGCGCTGCAGGTGGACGCCATCGAGGATGCCGACATCGTGGCGTTCATGACCTGCTGCGTGCGCGAAGCCGCCGACACGCGGCTGTACGGCCAGGTGGCCTCGCTCAAGAACGTCCCCTTGCGCGCCGGCACGCCGCTGTCGAAGCGCATCGTCGCTGTGGGCGGATGCATCGGCCAGCGCGATGGCGAGAAGCTGGTCGACGAGCTGAAGCACCTCGACGTGGTCTTCGGCACCCATAACCTGGGGTCGCTGCCGCGTTTGCTGGAAGCGGCGCTCGAAGAGGGCGGCCATCAGGTGGAGGTGCTCGATGCCGCGTCATCGTTCCCCACCGAGCTGCCTACGGCGCGCGAGCACGAATGGGCGGCATGGCTGCCCATCACCATCGGCTGCAACAACTTCTGCTCGTACTGCATCGTTCCGTATGTGCGCGGACGCGAGAAGTCGCGGCCGTTGGAGGACATCGTGGCCGAGGCCGAGCGCTATGTGGCCGCCGGCGTGAAGGAGATCACGCTGCTGGGGCAGAACGTGAACTCCTACGGGCGCGACCTGTACGGCTCGCCGTGCTTCGCCCAGGTGCTGGACGCACTCGACCAGACGGGCATCGAGCGCCTGCGGTTCGCCACCAGCCACCCGAAGGACCTCAACGACGAGGTCGTCGGCAGGTTCGCCACGCTGCGCTCGCTCATGCCGGCGCTGCACCTTCCCGTGCAGTCGGGCTCGGATGCGGTGCTTGCGGCCATGAACCGCCGCTACACGCGCGATCATTACCGCGCGCTTGTCGCGAAGCTGCGTGACGCCGTACCCGACATCGCGCTGTCCACCGACATCATCGTCGGATTCCCCGGCGAGACCGCCAAGGACTTCGAGGACACGTACCGCCTCGTGGACGAGGTGGGCTACCACCAGGTGTTCACGTTCATCTATTCGAAGCGCGAGGGCACGCCGGCTGCGTCCATGGACGACGACACACCGCGCGAGGCGATCCAGCAGCGTTTCGACCGCTTGGTGGATCTCGTGCAACAGCGCGCGTTCGAGGCGAACCAGCGCGATTTGGGAAGCACGGTCGACGTGCTGGTGGAAGGCGCGTCGAAGCGCGACGAGCGCCTGCTGGCAGGCAAGAGTCCGAAGAACCAGACCGTCCACGCGCCGGCGCCGGCAGGCGTGCGCGCGGAGGACCTTGCGGGCAGCACCGTGCGCGTGCGCGTGGACGAGGCGAAGACGTGGTATCTCGCCGGCGAGATCGTGGACGGGCCCGATGCTGCGGACGGGCGCTGATCCGACGGGCGGGGGAGCACCGTATCCGCTGAAGGCTCCGGCGGTCTGCGTCGTCGGGCCCACGGCATCCGGCAAGACCGACCTCGCCCAAGCGCTGGCTCTCGAGCTGGGCGGAGAGGTGATCAGCGCCGACTCCATGCAGATCTACCGCGGCATGGACATCGGCACGGGCAAGCTTCCCGCGTCCGAGCGCCTCGTGCCGCATCACGGGTTCGACCTCGTCGACCCGGGCGAGCCCTTCTCCGCGGCGCTGTTCCAGAACTATGCGCGCGATCGCTTCCGTGTCATCGACGCGCGCGGCAACCGCTGCGTGCTGGCCGGCGGTACCGGTTTCTACGTGCGCGCAGCCGTCGACGACTACGACTTTCCCGCAGGCGAGCAGGTGGGAAACCCCGTTCGCGAACGCTACCAGGCCCTGGCGCGCGAGCAGGGCGCCGAGGCGCTGTGGAAGCTGCTGGCGGCGCGCGACGAGGCCAGCGCCTCCGTCATCCCGCCCGCCGACGTCAAGCGCGTCGTGCGCGCCTTCGAGCTGCTAGAGGAGGGCACGACCTACGCCGAACAGCGCGCCAAACTCGCCCACATCCCGCAGTTGGTTCCGGCCGTCTTCTTCGGCATGGCGGTGGATCCCGACGTGCTGTGCGCGCGCATCGACGCGCGGGTGGACGCCATGGTGGAGACGGGTCTCGTGGCGGAAGTGGAAGGGCTGCTCGACAGGGGCTTTCGCGAAGGCGTGACGGCGCCGCAGGCTATCGGGTACAAGGAGATCGTGGAGGCTCTCGACGGGTTCATCTCTCTTGACGAGGCTGTGGAGCGGATCAAGCTGGCCACGCGCCGCTACGCGAAGCGGCAGCGCACCTGGTTTCGCAAGGACGCGCGTATCCGGTGGCTCGATGCGACGTCGCGCGATATTCCGTCGCTCGTCGAAGAAGCGCTCGAGCTGCTTGATGACGGCGTTGCCTGACGGTTTCTCCAGACGAAGGAACGCTTGTGATATGATACGAAGCCACGGGCACACTCCTGCCGTCGAACCGTTCAAGATCGGAGCACCTATCATGCAGACAGCGCACGCCTTTCTCTAGCGGCTCGCCGCCGCTCCCGACTGTCTTCGCACGCCGATGCCGGCGTGCTCGTCTCTGCATCGAAAGGTTGGATCCATGACGGAATTCGAATCAGTCATCACGCGGGGCATGACCCCGATCTCCGAAGAGCGCCGCGAGCGCGCCGTGCTCGTCGGTGTGGATCGCCCCGGCTCCACGTGGCCGCTGGCATCGTCGCTCGCCGAGCTCGAGCGCCTCGTGGATACGGCAGGCGCCGACGCGGTGGCCACCACCACGCAGAAGCTCGACGCGCCCAATCCGCGTACGTTCGTGGGCACGGGCAAGGCCGAAGAAGTGGCCGAGCTTGCGCGCGCCCACGCGGCCGACCTCGTCGTGTTCGACGACGAGCTGACGCCCTCCCAGCAGGCGAACCTCGAGAAGGCGATGGGCTGCGACGTGAAGGTCATCGACCGTACGGCGCTCATCCTCGACATCTTCGCCCTGCACGCCACCAGCAAGGAGGGCCGGCTGCAGGTGCGGCTCGCCCAGAACGAGTACCTGCTGCCGCGCTTGCGCGGCATGTGGGCCCACCTGGCCTCCAACCGCATGGGCGGCGGCGTGGGATCGCGCTTCGGCGAAGGCGAGAGCCAGCTCGAGGTCGACCGCCGCATGGTGCGCAAGCGCATCACGTCCATCAAGCGCGAGCTCAAGCATCTGGCCGAGGTGCGCGCCGTCCAGCGCGAAAGCCGTTACGAAAGCGGCATGTTCAAGGTGGCGCTGGCCGGCTACACGAACGCCGGCAAGTCGAGCCTGCTCAACCGGCTGACGAATGCGGACGTGCTGGCGTACGACAAGCTGTTCGCCACGCTCGACTCCACCACGCGCAAGTTCGAGCTTCCCGAGGGCCGCGAGATCACCGTCACCGACACGGTCGGGTTCATCCAGAAGCTTCCGACCACGCTCATCGAGGCGTTCAAATCGACGCTCGACGAAATCACGGGCGCCGACCTCGTGCTGCACGTGGTGGATGCCTCGTCGGACGAGTACGAGGCGCAGATCGCGGCCGTCGAGGACGTGCTCGGGCAGATACACGCGCAGGACCTGTCGCGCGTGCTCGTGTTCAACAAGTGCGACCTGCTCGGCGAGGAGCGCCTCGGCGCCCTTAAAGCGCGCCATCCGCAGGCTCAGTTCGTATCGGCGGCGACGGGGGAGGGCGTAGGCGAGCTCGTGGAGCACGTTGCCCGCGTCGCCTCGGCGCAAGACGAGCATCTCGACGTGCTGATTCCCTACAACCGCGGCGACCTCGTGTCGGTGGCGCACGAAAGATGCCACATCCTGTCGGAAACCCATGAGGAGCAGGGCACGCGCATCGTCATGCTGGCGGCTCCTTCGTTCGCGAGCATGTTCCGTCCTTACACGGTCGGTTAGAGTAACTCTAAGGTAAGCGAGCCGCCCCGGGCATCGCCCCGGGGC
>OLRC01000865.1_pt1 | contig 21308 bp, 16 predicted proteins | sample 1672081 | NCBI WGS metagenome assembly OLRC01 (sample SAMEA3136643, study PRJEB25190) | human gut metagenome | biome: human gut; feature: human-associated habitat; material: faeces | place: Austria | collected 2013
TCGGCTATGCCAACATCTGGCCGCTGTTCGGTTCCGCCAACCAGCTGCTGAGCGCGCTGGTCCTGGCTACCCTGTGCGTCTTCCTCAAAGTCACGGGCCGCAACAACAAGATGCTGTTCCCGCCGCTGGTCATCATGCTCTGCGTCACCTTCACGGCTCTGGTGCAGCGCCTGATTGCCATGGTCAAGGCCATCTCCGCCGCTGCGTCCACCGCCATCCCTGCCGGTGAGACCACCTGGGGTGCTGTCTTTATCGCCAACGGCCTGCAGCTGATTCTCGCGATCCTGCTGATCGTCCTGGGCCTGAACATTGTCTTTCACAGTGTCAAGAGCTACAAGAACAGCGAGAAGGACAGCGAAAAAGTTGCTGCGTAATCCAAACAGCACTTGACAAATATACCATCTTAGGGTAATATTTATACAGCCGCAATGGCGCGGCGCAACACTGCACCATTCGGCAGTCATAAGGCATTTGGCCTCGGTGATCCGCACAGTGGAACACCGGGGCTTTTTGCATGAATATGAGGGAATTTTAAGTATCTAAAGGAGAATGCAACCATGAAACTCAAAAATGCTATGGCACTTGGCCTTGCCTCCGTCCTAGCCGTTGGTCTGACCGCCTGCGGCTCCAGCGCCGACACCTCCGCCGCCGAAAGCACCGTGGCTGCTGCGGATGCCGCCGGTGCCCCGGACGGCGACGGCGACCCCACCACCCTGACCGTTGCCATGGAGTGCGCCTACGCCCCCTACAACTGGACCCAGAGCGACGATTCCAACGGCGCTGTTGAGATCCGCGGTTCCAGCGACTACGCCTACGGCTACGACGTTATGATGGCGAAGAAGATTGGCGAGGCCCTGGGCCAGAAGGTTCAGATCGTCAAGCTGGACTGGGACAGCCTGATCCCCGCCGTCATGAGCGGCGACGTTGACTGCGTCATCGCCGGTCAGTCCATCACGGCTGAGCGCGCCGCCCAGGTTGACTTCAGCGACCCCTATTACTACGCTTCCATCATCACGCTGACCAAGAAGGACAGCGCCTACGCCAACGCCGCCAGCGTAGCTGACCTGGCCGGTGCAACCGCTACCAGCCAGCTGGGCACCATCTGGTATGACACCTGTCTGCCGCAGATCGAAAACGCCAACATCCTGCCCGCACAGGAGACAGCCCCCGCCATGCTGGTGGCCCTGAACAGCGGTGCCTGCGACATCGTCGTCACCGACCGCCCCACCGGCCAGGCAGCACTGGTCGCCTACCCCGACTTCACGCTGCTGGACTTCGGCGGCGGCGACGGTGACTTCCAGGTCAGCGACGAGGATATCAACATCGGCATCTCGATGAAGAAGGGCAACACCGCGCTGAAGGATGCCATCAACGAGGTGCTGGCCACCATGACCACCGACGACTACAATGCCTTGATGGATGAAGCCATCAGCGTTCAGCCCCTAAGCGACAACTAATACCGTCCGCCCCTGCCGTTTTGCGCGGCAGGGGCTTCGGTGTTGAGGAAACATAAAGGAGACTCTCATGCAAGACTTTTTCGCAAACTGTGCCACAGTGCTGCAAAAGTACGGCTTCTCGTACCTGCGCGGTGCGGGCACTACCCTGCTGCTGGCACTGGTCGGCACGTTCTTCGGCTGCCTGATCGGCTTTGCGGTCGGCGCATTGCAGACCATCCCAGTGGATAAGCAGCGCGACCCGGTGTGGAAGCGCGTGCTCTTGAAAATTCTGCACATCTTCCTGCGCTGCTATGTGGAGCTGTTCCGCGGCACGCCCATGATCGTGCAGGCTGTGTTCATCTACTATGGCCTTTTGCAGGTTTTCGGCATCAAGATGGGTATGTGGCAGGCCGGCTTCTTCATCGTGTCCATCAACACCGGCGCGTATATGGCCGAGACAGTCCGCGGCGGTATCGTGTCCATTGACCCGGGCCAGACCGAGGGCGCAAAAGCCATCGGTATGAACCACTGGCAAACGATGATCCACGTCATTCTGCCCCAGGCACTGCGCAACATCATCCCGCAGATCGGCAACAACTTCATCATCAACATCAAGGATACGTCGGTTCTGTCCGTTATCTCCATCACCGACCTGTTCTTTGTACACAAAAGCGTTGTCGGCGCACTGTACACCTACTTTGAGAGCGCGGCCATCGTCATGGTCATCTACCTGACGATGACGCTGTTTGCCAGCTATCTGCTGCGCCTGTGGGAGAAAGCGCTGGACGGCCCGCAGAACTACGACCTGAACACCACCGACTCGCTGGCCTACACCAGCGGTATGTACAACGCCCCGGACCCGAACCACGAGTCCCAGAATCTGGATATGAAGGGAAGTGCAGCCCATGTCTGAGCCTGTTATCGAGGTGCGCCACCTCTCCAAGAGCTTCGGCACCCACGTTGTCCTGCGTGACGTTGACTTTACCGTCAACGCGGGTGACGTCACCTGCATCATCGGTGCGTCCGGCAGCGGCAAATCCACACTGCTGCGCTGCATCAACCTGTTGGAGACGCCCACGAACGGCAAAGTGCTGTTCCACGGCAACGATATCACCGCCAAGGGGTCTGACCCCTGCGCCTACCGCGCCAAGGTGGGCATGGTGTTCCAGAGCTTCAACCTGTTCAACAACATGACTGTGCTGGACAACTGCACGGCAGGCCTGCGCTACGTGCTGCACCAGGATAAAGAAACTGCGCAGAAGACCGCGCTGGAAAACCTGGAAAAGGTCGGCATGGCACCCTATATCCATGCCAAGCCCCGCCAGCTTTCCGGCGGCCAGAAGCAGCGCGTGGCGATTGCCCGCGCCCTGGCCATGCAGCCCGAAGTGCTGCTGTTCGACGAGCCGACGAGCGCCCTTGACCCGCAGATGGTCGGTGAGGTCCTGGCCGTCATGCGCCAGTTGGCGAAGGAGGGTCTGACGATGATCGTCGTCACCCATGAGATGGCCTTTGCCCGGGATGTTTCGAGCCATGTGGTCTACATGGCCGACGGCGTCATCTGTGAGGAAGGCACCCCCGCCGATATCTTTGAGCACCCGCAGAATGCAAAGACGGTGGAGTTCCTGAGCCGGTTTAGACAGGCGTAAACGCGTAAAATAAAGCGACCGATGGTATGTGATGTGCCATCGGTCGCTTTTTGGTTATGAGGTTGTAAAAATATCATTGCGGGGCGTCGAGGACGCCGCCCCTACGGCTAAAGGATAAAGTAATTGTAAAGGCACAGTGCGGCGGCCTGAGGGCAGGCCGCCCTACGGAGCAGTAGAGGACAATCGAGAGGGGCAAGGGAGGGCGGAAGCCCGCCCCCGACGGCGCGGGCAGAGCAGAGCCCCGCACCACGTCGCAACAGCGGCAATTTTCTTTGGTTCTTTCTTTTGTTGGCAAAAGAAAGAACACCTCCCGGGAGGATGCCGTTTCTCCTTTAGCCAAGCGGCACATCGATCTCGTCGCCGATGGCAAAGCTGTAAATCGTCAGCTTCGTCACGGGGACGCTCAGCCGCTGGGCAAACGCACGGCGGTAGAGCCGCAGCTGGGCGGCGTACTCGTCGATATAATACTGCGCGTCGCGGCTGCGGTCTGTCTTGTAGTCGAGAATTTCCGCGTGCTCATCAAACACCAGTACCAAATCGGCGATGCCTTGCACGAGCACTTCCGCTTCGGCGGCACTCCCCTGCTGTGCGGCGGGGGTGACTTCGGCGGCGGGCAGGGCCGTGATGAACGGTTCCTCCCGCAGAATTTGTTTCGCATGGCGGATGCGCCGCCAGACTGCACTCTCAAAGAAGGGCCGCACGGCGTCCAGGTCGAGCTTGTCTGCCAGCGCGGCATCCAACAGCTGCAAATCCGTCTGGCGTTTGACCTCGGCGTCCAGGTCGGGCGCAGGGCCGTCGAAGGGTACGCTCTGCATAAAGGCGTGGATGGCGGTGCCGCGCTCGGCCCCGGTCATGCCGGTTTTCTGCAAAAAGGCCGGGCGTTCCAATGCCACCGGGCGGGCCGCATGGGCCACAGCGCTGACGCTGACCTTGGCGGGTACTTTTTCCAGCGCGGCGCGGGGGCTGTGCCAGGCAAAGCTGGCTTTCAGCATTTCGACTGTGGCCGGGTCGGGCTGGGGTGCGCGGGGGGCGGGCGGCTGCTCGGCATTTTCCGGCAGCGCCACCAGACGTATCGTCAGCGGCACCTCCGTTGGGCGGTGGTGGGGCAGAAAGCTCGTGTACCCCCACAGCGCGTCGCTGTCCGGGTGCAGCATGGCGGCAGTCAGTATCCACCCGGCCCAGCTGCCCATACTGCGCATCGACTCACTGCCGGTAGCCTCGGCTGCCGCGCAGAGGGCCGGTGTTTTCAGCGCACTGGCGGTCTTTTTCAGCGGCACGGTGATGATGAGCGCATCCTGGGCACGGGTCAGCGCCACATACAGAACGCGCATTTCCTCGCTCAATGTCTCGGTGCGGATAGCCTGGGCCAGCGCCGCATAGGGCAGCGTTTTGAACCGCTTGGCCGCCCGGGGCGCACGCAGCATAACGCCCACGCCCAGACGGCTGTGGGTCAGCACCGGGCGGATGGCATCGCTCTGGTTAAATTTGTGGTCGGTGTCCGCCACAAAAACGACCGGGAATTCCAGACCCTTGGAACGATGTACTGTCATGATGGAGACGCACCCCGGCCGGGTCTGGCCGCCCACGCTTTGGCTCAGGCCGCCGTTGGCTGCGGCGGCGTCCATGGCGCGGATCAGCGCCGGCAGGCCCGCGCGGCCTGCACCGGCGGCCCAAGCCGTAAAGCTCAACAGGTCCTCACGGCAGCGCGGGCCGTCGGGCAGTGCGCCCACGGCGGCCAGGTAGCCGGTGCGGGCCAGCAGTTCCTCAATCAGTTCATCCACCGGCAGTGTGCGGGCCAGGCGGCGGTACTCGGTCAGTGCCTCGATAAAGACGGCAAATTGTGCCTGCCCGCCGTGCAGCACCGCACCGTACAGGCTGCCCTCCGGGCAGGCGCAGCGCAGTGCCACTAAATCATCCGCCGTGTAGGGGAACAAGGGGCTGAGCAGCACCGCCGCCAGCGGGATATCCTGCGCAGGGTTGTCGATAACGCGCAGCAGCGCCGCGAAGGGGCGGATGTGCGGTTCGTCCAGCAAATCGGTGGCAGAGTCCGCAAACACCGGGATGCCCGCCGTGCGCAGTGCGCCCTCGTAGGCGGCAAAGCCCTTACGGCCGCGAAGCAGGATACAAAAATCATCGTATTTGCAGGGGCGCACGCCATCCTTGCCGCGCACGGCAAAGCCGGTCTCGACCATTTCGGCAATGCGCCGGGCAATGGCCGCCGCGTCGCCGTCCACATCCGCGCCGTCGATGACGTCGATCTCGCACATACCGCGGTAGTCGCTGTCCTTGCGGCCCACAACAAGGCGCTGGCCGTCGCCGTACTGCACGCCGCCCAGCCCCTCCGAGAAGAAGGTCTCAAACAGGTAGTTGATGCCCTCGATGACGCCGGGCGCACTGCGGAAGTTGGCATCCAGCGCCAGCGTGGCGGGCTTGGGCACGGGCTGCGGATAGGGCCGCCACTGCTGCTGTTTGCCCACAAAAATGCCGGGATCCGCCAGACGGAAGCGGTAGATGCTCTGCTTGATATCGCCGACAAAGAACAGGTTGTCGGCCTCGGGCCGGGCCAGCGCAAAGTAGATGGCGTCCTGCAAAGCGTTTGTGTCCTGGTACTCGTCCACCAGTACGGCGGCGTAGCGGGCGCTGACCGTGCGGCAGAGCGGCGTGCGCTCGTTGTCCTCGGTCAGCAAAAGATCCAGCGTCAGGTGCTCATAATCGGCGTAGTCCAATACTTTTTCAGCGCACTTGGCCGCAAAGCAGTTGTCGGCGAAGGTCTGCGTCGCCCGCACCAGCGCGGCCACCAGGGGCGCGGCGCGGCGGCGGTCGGCAGCAAACTCATCAGCTGTGCAGAGCAGCGCGTCCTTGCGCAGGCTCTCCATCTGCTTTTTGGCGCGGTCACGCAGTTCGGATGCCGCGCTTGCGGCCTGGTTGGCGTCCTTGCCGCCCTTGACCGCCCCGGCCCGCCGCCAGCCCGCAAAGACCGTGTCCAGCGCGGCCAGGCACTTATCCCAGTCGCCTTCGGCCAGCCAGTGGCAGAGATTGCCCACCCGGGCCGCGTCGTCCTGCATGACGGCTGTGTAGGCGGCATCGGCTTTTTCGTCCCGGGCTGCAATGGCCGCACCGCTTTCCAGCAGCGTTTTTGCGCCCTGGGCGCGGGCCAGCGCAATGCCCAACAGCTCTTTGCCCCAGGCGGTCTCCTGGGGCGGGGCGTCCTGCTGCCACATTTCGGCAAAAGTATTCAGCGACGCGGCCGGGTGCGGCAGGGCGCGGGTAAAGTGGTAGAGGTCGAGGATGGCGTCCCCGGCCGTGTTGTCGGTACGGCCCCGGTCGTACAGGTCGGCAAAGGCGCGGAAATCCGGGTCTGTGTAGGCGGTCTCCAGCGTGGCAGCCAGCGTTTCCTGCTCAATGCGGGCCAGGTCGGCTTCCTCGGCGGTCTCAAAGTCGGGCGGCACATCCAGCATGGCGAAATGCTGCTGCACAAAATGCAGGCAGAAGGCGTCCACCGTGCCGATGGACGCCCGCTGCAACAGCAGCTGCTGGCGGCGCAGATTCATGTTGCCGGGGTGGGCGCGGACCTCTTGGGCAAGGCGGGCCGTGATATCCGCCCGCAGCTTGGCCGCGGCGGCATTCGTGAAGGTCATGATGAGCAGTTCGTCCGCGTTGGCCGGGTGCTCGGGGTCGGTGATGAGGCCGACAACACGCTCGACCAGTACGCGGGTCTTGCCAGACCCAGCTGCCGCCGAGACCAGCAGACTGCCGCCCCGCGCCGTGATGGCCGCCGCCTGGGCCGGGGTAAATTGAATTTTGGGTTGTTCAGGCATGGGGGTCTCCCTTATCTTATTCTGCAAACGGGTCGTCTTTTATCGTAATTGTCCGTTCGTGCTCGCCGTCGCGGTGGGCACAGGCGGTGCGGAAATCACAGTAGGCGCAGGGGGATTTGTTCCCGACGCACAGCGGCTCGGCGTCGATTTTACCGCCGTACAAATTCGCCGCCATATCGATCAGCAGGCCGTCCAGGTGATCCCGGATGCGGCCCAGCTTGGCCTCATCGGCCAACGTGCTTTTGCCGTTGGTCACCTTGCCGGTCTTGGCGTTGAAATTCAGCGGCACAAACTCGCCGGTGCCCTTCGTGTCCATGGCACGGTAAACGCTCTCGTCGTCCAGCAGCAGGCCGTTCATCGGGTAGCTGGGCGTGGGGTCGCCGTCCTCGGTCAATTCACGGCGCTCAACGCTCTCGGGCGCGGGATCTGCCAAAAGGTACTCCACCCCCGCCGCCGCTGCCCCCGGGAACTGCGCCCCGGCGTTGCGCTCCAGCGTAAATAAGTACAACAGCATCTGGCAGTCCAGGCCGCAATAGACTTCCTTTAATTTAAACTCTTTGCCGCCGGTCTTGTAGTCCACGACCCGCAGGTAGGTCTTGCCCAGTTTTTCCAGCGGCATGGCGTCCACGCGGTCGATCGTGCCCACCACCCGCACGGTGTGCCCGGCGTCGTCGCACAGTTCCACCGGGTCAATGCGGGGCGCGCCAGGGTCGTCGGCATCGGGGCGGTCGTCGATGCGCAGCTCAAACGCCACCGGCTGGAAGCCCGACTGGCGCAGATCGCGCTGGATGAAGCCCAGCAACCCCACCAGATTGCGGCGGATGCGGGCCACCAGATATTCCATCCGCACGGTCATTCCGGGCAGGTTTTCGGTCACGTACTCGTCCACCAGGTCATTGACCAGTGTTTCCAGCTGCTCCGGCGTCAGGTCGCGGAACGCGGCCCCCTGGCGGCGCAGGGCGTTTTCCAGCACCCAGTGGGTCAGCGTGCCGCTGATGTTCGGGGCCAGCTCGGCCTTCTGGCGTGGCGCAGCTTTGACGATATACTGTAAAAAATACCCAAATGGGCAGTTCTGGTATTTTTCAAACCGGGTGGGACTGATGCGCAGCCCACGGCCCAGCAGTTTTTCAAGTTCCTCGGTGTTCTCCACCCGCTGTTCCGCACCGGCGGTATCGGCGGCGCGGCGCACGGCCTCGTATCCGGGGGCCAGCGCGGGGTTCGCATCCAGCACGGCCCGCACAGCGGCACCGGCGGCGGCTTCCTCCGCCCCAGGCTGCTGGCTGAGCAGCCCCAGCACATCCAGCGCGGCGGCGGGTGCGGCTGCCAGCTGGGCCGCAGTGGGCGCGTAAGGCGGCACAGCCAGATATTGCAGCACCTGGGCCAGCGCGGCACTGGCGGGGGCGGTATCCTCACCGTGGGCGGCACTGGGCCAGCTAAGCCAAAGGTACTTCCGCGCCACAGTCAGCGCCTTGTAGAAACAGATGCCCTCGCGCAGCACCTTGTTGGCAAAGCAGTCGGGCAGTTCTGCGCCGTTCTCCATCATCATGTCACGATCGGCATGGGTCAACAGCCCCTGGTCGCCGGGCGTCTGGGGAAACTCGCCCTCCAGCAGTCCCACTACAAAGACGGCGTCGGTCTCGGGCAGGCGCATACGGCCCGCCGTCGTCACGATGACGCTGTCCAGACTTTGGGGGATGTGCCCCATGTCGGTGGTGCGCAGCAGCAGGGTGAACAGCTCAGCGTAGTCGGCGGGGGGTAAAATTTCATCGCCCAGCAGCCGGGCCAGCTGGTCCAGCAGGCTCATGACGGTGTTCCACTCCCGCAGGACTTCATCGGCGGCGGGCAGACGGCCCTGCGTGCGCAGCTCTCCGGCCAGGCGGTCCAGTGTTTTCTCTGCGCCGAGGGCCTGCAAAAAGATAAAAATTTGCTTGGTCAGCGCGGCGGCGGGCGCACCGGACGCTTTGGCGATAAAGTCCGCGACCTGCTCCATGATAAAGGCGCGTGCGGCCTCGGCGTTGGCCAGCGTTCGTTTATCCTGCTCTGTGTCGTGCCCCGCATAGCCAGCTGCGCTGCGGGTGAAGGGCACACGCCAATCGGCAGCGGTCAGCCGCCAGGTGTAGGCGTAATTTTCCAGTGCGCACTGCTGGGTGTCGGGCAGATCCACAAGGCCGGTTTTCAGCAGGCGCAGCACGCTTCGGCTGGACACGCCACGCAGCAGGTCCAGCGCCGCGTGGACAGCCCGGGCCGGGGCGGTGTTCTCGGGGCTTGTAGCTTCGTCGCAGAAAAGCGGGATATTTTGCAGCCGGAACTCGTACCGCAGGGGGGCCAGATATTGATCCGCATTGCGGCAGATGACCGCCATGCGGCTGTACGGCGTGCCCTGCCGGGCGCGGGCGGCGATTTCTGCAGCCACGGCCTTAGCCTCGGCCTGGCGGGACGCCGCCGCGTGGTAGGTGATTGCCGGGTGTGCGGGGTCAACGGTGACGTCCGGCGTGTAGGCCGGGTCGGCCAGCAGCAGGTTCAGTTCGGCCAGGGCCGGGGCGTCGGCGTGGCGGCGGTCGTCGGTCAGCACAACGGTGTGTGTCGGGATGGCGGCATCCGCAGCCATACGTTTTAACGTATTGACAACATTTTTGGCACCGCTGAACAGCCCCATGCCGCCGGCGGTGTCCTGCTCGCCGTCGCAGCACAGGCAGACCGTGACGTCGGCTGCCGGCAGCATAGCAGCCAGCAGGGCACGCTTCGGCGCGTTGAAGGTATCAAACTCGTCTATGTAGACCGCGCAGCCCGCGAAAAAAGCTGCGTCCAACCGCTCGGCGGCGCGCTGCTGGCGGTCGCCGGGATCCATGGCGCTCTGGGCCAGCAGCCCCTCGTAGGCGTTGTAGATCAGCGCCAGTTCGCTGAGTTTTTCGCGGTCAGCGCCGGGGGCGTTGGCGTACTGGGCCAGCATTTCCGGCGTTACACCGGCGCTTTTCAGTTCGTTGATGGTCTGTGCCGCTTTCTCGCAGAAAGCCGCGCTGCGGCGCTGGCGGTTGTAGTAGACGACCTTGTCCAGCAGCGAATCCGTCGCGCGGCGCAGCAGCAGGGCGCGGCCCGCCTCGGTCAGGGTGGGCACCGCCGCCCCGCCGTAACGGCGCAGCAGGGCCTCCGCCAGCGAGGTGAAGGAGTAACTTTCCACATAAGCGGAAAGGCTGTCCCCCAGGGTGCGGTAGAGCTGCCCTTCGGTGGAGGAGGTAAACTGTTCCGGTACGATGAGGATGCTGCGCTCCCCGCGTTCCGCACGAGCGCGCAGTTCAGCCAGCATCTGATAGGATTTGCCCGAACCGGAGGGGCCGAGGATGAAGTTTAGCATGGCGGTGTCCTTTCTAATAGCCTTCTCCCTTGGGAGAAGGTGGCCCGAAGGGCCGGATGAGGGGCGCATATGCCGCAGCGGCCCATTTGCGGGCGGCAGCGGCAAGGCCGCCCCTCATCAGTCAGCGGGCAAGCCGCTGACAGCTTCCCCCGCGGGGGAAGCCAATCTGCCTATAAAGTCCGCAACCGCACACCTTACCTCAAACCTTCCAAACACCAGCGCGTTTTCATCGGCGGTGGGGTAGGCAGCGGTGCTGCCGGAGACGCAGAGGGCCGGATACAAAACGCAGAACCAGTTGCGGCCCCGGGCTTCGCCCAACTCAATGCGCAGGGCTGTGTAAGCCCCGCCCGGCAAGGTGAAGCTGCCATAGTCCCGCGCGGCAAAGTCCCACTGTTCCAACCGCAGGCGGGCGGCCTGGGGGCTGTGGGCGCGGTGCAGGGCCGTGTCGGCGGCCTGCTGCAAGGCGGGCAGTGCGTATTGCAGGGCCGCAGCAGCCTCGTCCGGGGTTGCGGCTTCGGTCACGGCGGGCGGCAGGGCAGCCAAAACGGCGTCCCGCACCTGCAATTTCAACAGCTGGTCGTCCAACGTATCGCTGTTGGCCAGAATATGCAGCCGCAGGGTGTCCGCCCGTACCTGGGCGGCGGTGCGCTGGTGCCAATCGGCGCCGACAGTAAGTACAATGGCCAGTGCCAACGCCAGGCCTACGCCCAGTTCCAGCACGCGGCGGGTATGCTTTGTCATAACAGTTCTCCCCTTTCAACCGGAGTATGGGCAGAAAGGGGAGCTTGTAAACTTATTTCTTGGCACCGAACGCGCGGCGGACCGTCACGCTGGGGCCTCCATGGGTGGGCTTGCAGACATAGACCTGCTTGTAGCCCTTTTTCAGCTCGACGGCGGCATTGCGGGCGGCGTTCTCGTCATCAAAAATGCCAAACACCGCCGCGCCGCTGCCGGTCATCTGGGCCGTGACGGCCCCATGCGCCCGCAGCGTTTTACAGATGGCGGGCGTTTCCACCGCGCCGGAGCAGTGTTCCAGCGCATTGCCCGCCGCCGCACAGACGCCTCGCAGGTCGTTGGCGCGGATGGCCTGTTCCTGGGCCTCGCAGTCGGGGTGGACCGGGCTGCCCATCGTGTCATACCGGGCAAAGGCCTCGGGCGTCGAGACTCCGACGCTGGGCATCGCCACGACGAACCAGCAGTCCGGGCAGGGCGGCAGGGCTTTCATCAAATCGCCCACGCCGCGCACGCGGCAGGTACCGCCCAGCAGCGCAAACGGCACATCCGCGCCGATGCCCGCGCCGATGGCGCACAGTTCGCTCATGGAAAGCCGGGCGTTGTACAGTTCGTTCAAACCAACCAGCACGCCCGCAGCGTCAGCACTGCCGCCCGCCATGCCGGCACGCACCGGCACCCGCTTGTAAATCGTCATATCCACGCCCGCCAGCAGGCCGGTGTAGTGGAAAAACGCCAACGCCGCCTTGACGGCGGTGTTTTTATCGTTGGCGGGCACAAAGCTGCCGGGCAGGGTCAGCGTCAGGTCATTGCTGCGGCGCAGCGTGATTTTTTCGTACAGGTCGATGGTCTGCATGACCATGTCCAGATCATGGTAGCCGTTGGGCAGCGTGCCCACAACGTCCAGCGACAGGTTCAGCTTGGCCGGAGCCAGCACCGTTACCGCGCGGTATTGCACTGTTGGTCACTCTCCTGTTGTTTTATTTCTATATCCAGCCGTGTTCCTTTAAAAATTCACGGATGCGCTTCATGGCAGTCTGCAAATGGTCTACGCTGTACGCATAGCTGATGCGGGCGTAACCCTCGCCCGACGCACCGAAGGCCGAGCCGGGAATGATGGCGACTTCCTTCTCCCGCAGCAGCTGCTCGCAGAATTCACTGCTCGTCAGGCCGCTGATTTGGATGGATGGGAACACGTAGAACGCGCCGCGCGGCTCAAAACAGGTCAGGCCCATCTCGTTCAGCGCCTTGACGACGTAACGGCGGCGGCGGTTGTACTCATCGCGCATCATCTCGATCTGGTCGTCGCACTGGCGCAGCGCCGTGATGGCGGCGTACTGGCTGGTGGTGGGGGCCGACATAATGCAGCTCTGGTGAATTTTCGTCATGACTTTGATCAGTGGCGCAGGGCCGACAGCGTACCCCAAGCGCCAGCCGGTCATGGCGTAGGACTTGGAGAAGCCGTTGACGACGATGGTGCGCTCGGCCATACCGGGCAGCGACGCAATGGACACATGGCGGTCGAGGCCGTAGGTCAGCTCGGAGTAGATTTCATCCGACAGCACCAGCACATTCGTTTCCCGCAGGACGGCGGCGATCTCCTCCACCTCGGCGGCGCTCATGACCGCACCGGTGGGGTTGTTGGGGTATGGGAAGATGAGCAGCTTTGTTTTCGGCGTGATGGCCGCACGCAGCTGATCCGCCGTCAGGCGGAACTGATCCTCGGCCCGGGTGGCGATATGCACCGGCACGCCGCCGGTCAGCTGGGTGATGGGCTCATAGCAGACAAAGCAGGGTTCGGGGATGATGACCTCGTCCCCGGGCTGCACGAGCGCGCGGATGGCAAGGTCGATGGCCTCGCTGCCGCCCACCGTGACGAGGACGTTTTCTTCTTGATAATGCAGCTCAAACCGGCGCTGTAAGTAGGTGCAGATTTCCTTGCGCAGGTCTTTCAGGCCCGCGTTGGCCGTGTACTTGGTACGGCCCAATTCCAGGCTGCGGATGCCTGCGTCGCGGACGCTCCACGGCGTTTTAAAATCCGGCTCGCCGACGCCCAGCGAGATGCAGTGGGGCATATCGGCCGCCAGATCAAAGAACTTGCGGATGCCGGAGGGGCGCATGGCCTTGGCGGCAGGGGCAAGCAGTTCATCGTAGTTCATCACAGGACGGTACACTCTCTTTCATCGGGTTCTTCGGCCAGGTACAGGCGGCCGCCGCGCTTGTAGGGGCGCAGCACAAAGCTGGTAGCGGTGGAGAGGACATCGTCCAGCGGGGACAGGCGCTTTGCCACAAAGATAGCGATTTCCTGGAAGCTGCGGCCCTTGATGATGACCTGCAAGTCGTAGCTGCCGCTCATCAGCAGCACGGTATCGACCTCGTCAAACTGGGCGATGGTCATGCCGATATCGTCAAAGCCGCGGGCCTTATGGGGGGTGACGCGCAGCTCAATGACAGCCTCCACGAGGTTGACGCCGGCCTGCTCCCAGTCGACGAGAGTCTCATAGCCGCGGATATAGCCCTTGGCGGCGGCCTCGTCCATCATGGCGGCGACTTCCTCGGGGGTCTTATCCAGCATAGCCGCGATATCCTCAATGGGCATACGGGCGTTCTTTTCCAGAATACGCAGTAATTCTTCCATAGTACCACACCTCACTCATATATATGTGGCTATTATAGCATATTTGTCGGGAGATTGCATCCCTGTTTATAGGATTGCAAAAAAAATCAGCACCCCCATACAGAGGTGCCGATGCTGATATAGAAACTGTTTACTCCGCCGTGCTTTCGCTGTCGGCGGTGTCCTCCGTGGATTCTGCAGTGTCCTCTGCAGGCTGGGCGTCGCCCTCTTCTGCGGGCTGCTCGCCTTCCGGCTGCGGTGCTTCCTCCGCCGGGGCGGTGTCGGCGTTCAGCTGGTCGTTTTGCAGGTCCTCCACCAAGGCATCTGTCGGGGCAGGCGTGGGGGTAGCTTCCACCTTCATGTCGCTCTCGCGCAGGGCGGTCAGGTACCACTGGCGGTTCTCGCCGCGGGTGAACACGTAGTCCATATACTTCGTCGGTTCGGTGGGGGCCATCAGGCTCAACTCACCGGTGGTGTTGTTCGTGGCGGTGGGCACATATCCGACCGTGACGATGCGTTTGCCATCCTTCTGGGAAATCATCTCCACCGTGGGCGTGTACAGAGCCACCGAACTGGTGACAGGCACGTAATAGGCCTGCTTTTCCTCATCGTACTGGTAGACGAACTCCGACGTGCTGAACGAGCCTTCCGTCACCTGGTAGTCCGGCCCCAGCAGGTTGGAGATATAGGTGTCGATTTCCAGCGCAGGGATCAGCGCCGAGCCGGTGTCGGGGTCGCGCTCGTACTGGTCCAGGCTGCCGCCGCTGTTCTGCACCTGGTAGACGGTGCCCCAGATGGCGGCCTGCTTGAACACGCCCTCATCGACGGTGCTGACATCGTCGAAGGCGACCGGGTCCAGCATGACCATACCGTACAGGCGGTCGTGGTACTCGTCGCGCAGGCTGCTGTCATCCAGTGCCGAGCGCACCAGCCCGATGACCCAGCCCAGCACGGTAAACAGACCGATGAGCGCCAGCAGCAGCGCCGCGCCGCCCACGATCTGCCGCGCCAGGCGGCGGTTATTGCGGATATGTTCTTCTCTGTAATTTGCCATTGTGGATGTGTTGCTCCTTTGGGAGATTGAAAAGCGGTGCGGCGGGGTGAGGACACCCCGCCCTACACGCCCATTGAAAGGGATCGTAGGGCAGCATGCCCCATGCCGCCGCAGGTGGGCTTCTTACTTATTCTTATACATCTGCTCGTAATATTTCTGGTAATCGCCGCTGGTGACGTGGGCCATCCAGTCGGGGTGGGCCAGATACCAGTCGATGGTCAGCACAATGCCCTTCTCAAACGGAGTCTCCGGGTACCAGCCCAGATCCTCCTTGATCTTGGTCGGGTCAATGCCGTAGCGGCGGTCATGGCCCAGGCGGTCGGCAACGTGGGTGATCAGCTCCTCGCTGATGCCCTCATCCTTCAGGCGGTCATGCAGCTGGGCAATGACCGTCTTGACGATGAAGATGTTCGGGCGCTCGTTGTGGCCGCCGACGTTGTAGACCTCGCCGTCCTTACCGCCGTTAGCGACCATATCAATGGCCTTGCAGTGATCCATGACGTACAGCCAGTCGCGGATCTGCATACCGTCGCCGTAGACGGGCAGGTTCTTGTGCTGCTTGGCGTTGTTGATGAGCAGCGGGATCAGCTTTTCGGGGAACTGATAGGGGCCGTAGTTGTTGGAGCAGCGGGTAATATTCATCGGCATACCGTAGGTATCGTGGAACGCCTTGACGAACATATCCGCGCTGGCCTTGGAGGCAGAGTACGGGCTGTGGGGGCACAGCGGGGTCGTCTCCATAAAGTAGCCCTCGGCACCCAGCGCGCCGTAGACCTCATCGGTGGAGACCTGCAGGTACTTCTTGCCCTCTTTCCACGTCTTTGCGGCGGCATCATACCATGCGTCCTTGCAGCACTGCAGCAGGTTCACGGTGCCCAGCACGTTGCTCTCGACGAAAATTTCGGGGTTCTTGATGCTGCGGTCGACGTGGCTCTCGGCGGCAAAGTTGATGACGTAATCGGGGTCATACTTGGCGATCAGGTCGGTGACGAGCGCCTTGTCGCAGATATCACCCTGCACAAAGATGTGGCGGGCGTCGTCCTCGATGTCCTGCAAATTCTCGAGGTTGCCGGCGTAGGTCAGCTTGTCGAGGTTGATAAGGCGGATATCCTCATACTTTTCCAGCATATAGTGGACAAAGTTCGAGCCGATGAAACCGGCGCAGCCGGTAACGAGATAGGTTTTCATAAATCAAAGTTCTCCATTCCAGTTTGCAAAAAAGTCCTTGAGGGCATCCTGCCAGTCGCGCATCTCGTCGCCGACGGTGCAGCGCAGCATACGGTTCTCCAGGGCGCTCCACGCCGGGCGGTTGGCACTGGCGGGGTTGGCGGCGGCGTACTGGGCGCTGGTGACAGGCTCGACCTTGCAGGAAAGCCCTGCCCCCTGCATGATGGCGGACGCGAAATCATACCAGCTGCAAATGCCGTTGCCGGTGCAGTGGTAGATGCCGTAATCGTGGCTGACGGCCAGCTTGAGAATATGGTAGGCCAAATCGACGGCGTTCGTCGGGTTGCCCAGCTGGTCGTTGACAACGGTGATTTTGTCGTGGGTCCGGCCCAGGCGAATCATCGTCTTGACGAAGTTTTTGCCGTAGTAGCTGTACAGCCATGCCGTGCGCACAATGAAGTGGCGGCGGCAGAACCGCTCGACATACTGCTCACCCAGCAGCTTGGTCTGGCCATAGGCAGAGATGGGCGCGGGCACGGCGCACTCGTCCAGTGCAACGCCGCCGTTGGCCGTGCCGGGGAACACATAGTCGGTGGAAACGTGGATAAGCCGCGCCCCGATTTTCTCGCACGCCAGGGCCAGGTTGCGCGGGCCGATGGCGTTGACTTTAAACGCCGCGTCGCGGGCGGTCTCGCAGCCGTCCACGTTGGTGAAGGCAGCACAGTTGATGACCGTATCGGGCTGGTGGCGGCGGATGTAGTTGATGGTGGCCTCCCGGTCGGTGATGTCCAGTTCGTCCACATCTACCGGGATGACCGTGGCTTTGCGCAGGCGCTCGGGCAGCGGGCCGATGGCGCAGCCTTCCTCAGAAAGCTGGCGCTGCAGCTCGGTACCCAGCTGCCCGCGGCAGCCGGTAATCAAAATTTTCATGCGTACTCCCCTGCTCTATCAGTATTGCAGCTTGTCATCGGCGACATTCTTCAAATGCTGGCCGTAGGGGGATTTGCCATAGCGGGCGGCGCTTTCCAGCAGCTTTTCCTGCACGAGACACCGCTGCAGCTGTTCCAGATCCAGCCTGCGGTAAGCAATCTCCTGCCGGATGCGCTGCAACAGCTCCACGGTGCGCTGCAGCTGCAGGATATGCTGCTCTGTTCTGACCTGAAATGCCGAACCGGTCAGCCACCCGCACAGCAGGAGCAGTGCAGCCGCTGCCCAATGAAAAAGCCGCATCATACCGTGCAGACCTGCCGGACTTTTCCCGGCGCTGTGCAGCCGTGCAGCAGTACAAATACACGCAGCATTCCATGCCGCTGAAGCGCCTGCACCTGCGGCCGCCGGGCGGCTTCTTCCACGCTTGCGGCATGGACGCTTGCAACAAAGTCTACCCCGCTGTAAAAGCCCTGTTCCAGCGCTGCAGTTTCGGCAAGCGTGCCCAGCTCGTCCAGCAGAATAACCTGCGGCGAAAGCGTGCGCAGTGCCATCTGCACAGCCCGTTCCTTAGGGATGCCGGACAGCAGATCCAGCGGCGGCATCTTCTCGGAATCACCCGGCGGAAAGATCTCGCAGCGCTCGTCCACCACGCAGGCTCGCCGCTGCATCCCGGCCAGTTCTCGTGCGATCTGACGCAGCAGCGTCGTCTTGCCGCTGTCCGGCTCGCCGACCAAAAGCATCCCAATAAAATGCTTTTTCAGTTGCACCAGAAGTTCGTCCGGCAGCTGTACCGGAACCGCCCTTGCAATGCGCAGGTTCAACCCCTGCACCTGCTGCAGAACCGTCTGGCCGTCGCGATCCACATAGCGTCCTGCCACACCCACCCGGCAGCCGGAGGGTGTGGTCAGAAATCCATGCGCAAGCTCCGTCTGGTGTGCATGTACCGCGCCGCCGCACAGGGTGTGAAAGATCTCTTCGATCTGAAACTGATCCAATACACACTCCCTCAGCTGCAGCGGGCACTCCGGCAGGTCCTGCAGCGGGAGCTGCCGACCCGACAGTGTAACAAAAACACCACAGCCTGTCCGGAACCGAAGTTCATGGATCTGCGCTGCCGTCTGTGCTGGCAGCTGTCCCAATGGCCCGGCCAGCCATGAGGGAAGCAGGCGTATCGCCCGATAATACTCATCCACACTGTCCTCTCCTTTTTCAGGCTCATTGCCTGCTATGAGTATATGCCTGTCCCTGCCGGATAGAACCTGCGGACATAAAAATATCCCCGCAGCACAAAACTGCGGGGATATCCATTGGAGCGGTTTTATCAGGTGTTTTCGTCGCTGATCATTGCCAGAAATTCTGCCTCGGTCAGCACCGGGATGCCAAGCGCCTGCGCCTTGGTCAGTTTGGAACCTGCTGCCGTGCCTGCCACGACATAGGCCGTTTTCTTTGAAACAGAACCGCTGGCCTTACCACCGTTTTTCACGATCAGTGCTTCCGCCTCATTGCGGGAAAGAGTTTCCAGCGTGCCGGTGACCACCAGCGTTTTCCCTGCCAGCTTATCGCCCTTCGGTTCGCCCTTCCACTGCATATTCAATCCGGCATCGGCCAGACGATGGACAAGGTCGGTCGTTCCCTCTTTTGCAAAGAATTCCACGACGCTCTGCGCCATTACGCCGCCAAACCCATCGATCTCGCTGATCTGCTCTGCACTTGCTTCCCGGACAGCCTGCAGCGTACCGAAATGCTCTGCCAGCAGGGCCGCAGCTTTATCGCCAATGTTGCGGATGCCAAAGCCGAACAGGAGCTTATCCAGATTGTTCTGCTTGGAAGCCTCGATGGCGTTCAGCAGGTTATCGGCGCTCTTTTCCTTGAACTTATCCAGCGTCAGCAGCTGTTCCCGCGTCAGCGTGTAGATATCCGCTGCAGAGTGCACCATGTCCTTCTCCACCAGCTGGGTGGCAACTGCTGTGCCAAGGCCCTCGATATCCATTGCATCGCGGGAAGCAAAATGGATGATATTGCGCAGTGCCTGTGCCGGGCACTCGGGGTTAACACAGCGCAGAGCTGCTTCATCCTCCAGATGAACGACTGGTGCACCGCAGGAGGGGCAGACCGTGGGCATCTCATAGGGCTGTGCATCCTCTGCGTGATGGGTAACACCGATCACTTCCGGGATGATATCACCCGCCTTGCGCACCTGAATGGTATCGCCGATGCAAAGGCCGAACTGATGGATAAAATCCTCATTGTGCAGGGTCGCACGGGCAACGGTAGTACCCGCCAGAAAGACAGGGTCAAAGCAGGCCGTCGGGGTAAGAACACCAGTGCGGCCAACTGCGACCTCAATGCTGCGCAGCGTTGTCTCCTTTACCTCTGGCGGATACTTAAACGCAATTGCCCAGCGTGGGAATTTGTTGGTGGAACCCATCAAATCGCGCTGTGCAAAATCGTTCACCTTAATCACTGCACCATCCATATCAAAATCCAGTTTGGCACGGTTCTGACCGATCTGCTCGATCTCGGCAATGGCCTGCTCAATGTCATGCACGATATGATAGCGCGGCGAGACCGGCAGGCCAAGGCTCTTGAGGTAATCCAGGCTTTCGGCATGTTTGGTAAGCGTTTTGCCGCGGATCTGCTGCACATTGAAAACAAAGATAGAAAGGCCCCGGCTTCCGGTGATCTTTGCATCCTTCTGGCGCAGCGAACCGGCAGCCGCATTGCGCGGATTTTTAAAGGGCGCTGCGCCCTGCAGCTCCTGCTCTGCACACAGCTTCTGGAACGCGCCTACACGGAGGATGGCTATGCGAACCGCATTCAGCCCTCCACGCTGGAAGGGAATGTCGTGCGCGTAGCGGACATTATCGCGTATCTGGGCAAGGATCGGCAGGATGCCGCGCGCGTCAAGATGACGGCGGAGGATGCCTATGCGGAGCACGAGATTGGCTCGCTGAATGCAGAAATCATCAACAATCTGGTCGTCAACATCATCGAAAACAGCTACGGGAAGCCCTACATCAAACTGGATACGGTGCATTTCGAGGCGCTGCGGGCGTCCAAAGCGGAGAATTACAAGCTGATTTACAACGAAGCTGCCAAGGCCGCGCACCTATCCGACACCGTGCGCCCCATGATGCAGGAGATGTACGGGCAGCTGCTGGATGATTTGCGCGAAAACCACACCACGTCGCCCATTTTCACGCATCATATCGCCTATGTGACTCGCTCATACTATCCGCGCGTCAAGCCCTATGCGGACTGTGACCCAAATCAGATTGTAGTGGACTACATTGCCAGCATGACAGACGACTACTTTATTGATTTGCACCATTATTTGTTCCCGAACAGCCCCTACAAGGTCGTCTATAAGGGCTATTTTGACGGAAGAGAGGCTCCTGCACATGTTTGAACTGATTCGAGACGCTATCGCCGCGCACCAGACCATCATCCTGCACCGCCACACCAACCCGGACGGTGATGCGCTGGGCAGTCAGATTGGCCTCAAGCACCTGATTCTGACGAATTATCCGGACAAAACGGTGCACATGGTGGGTGACGGCGCGGGGCGCTACGGCTTTATGGAAGATTCTATCATGGACGAGATTCCCGACAGTGCTTATCAGGGCGCGCTCGCCATTGTGCTGGATACATCCGCCAAGTCGCTTATCAGCGATACCCGTTACACACTTGCCGCGCAGACCGCCCGCATCGACCACCACATCTTCGTGGAGAAAATTGCGGACATTGAAGCAACGGACGACACGTTCGAGAGCTGCTGCGGTCTGGTGGCGCAGATGGCGCAGGAATGCGGCTGGTCGCTGAACCCGCAGGCGGCGACAGCGCTGTTCACCGGCATGGTGACGGATTCCGGGCGCTTCCGCTATGACGCGACGAATGCCCGCACGTTTCGCCTTGCCTCCTACCTGATGGAGCAGCCGATTGACACAAACGCACTCTATCGCAATCTGTATGCCAGCGATTATGCCCAGCTTGTCGTGCGGGCGAAGTTTCTGCTGCATGTGCAGTTCACGGAGAAGAACGTCGCGTATGTCTATACGACGATGGATGGAAAAGGCGAATATGGCGTGGATGACTTCACGCTGTCCCGCGGCATGGTCAACAGCATGGCGGATATGCGCGGCGTGGACATCTGGGTCAACTTCACCGAGAGCGACAAGGGCGTGCTGTGCGAACTGCGGTCAAGCCGCTTCAACATCAACCCGATTGCCGTCAAATACGGCGGCGGCGGGCACATGAAAGCCAGCGGCGCGACGCTGAAAAATCGCGAGGAAGCAATGGCTATGCTGCATGATTTGGACGAAATGATGGGAGAAAGCAAATAAATGGATATACAGCATCAGATTCTGGAAAAGATGAAGGCATACGACACGATTATGCTCTTCCGGCATTCGCGCGTCGACGGGGACTGTGTAGGCGCAACGAAGGGCATGAAGGCGCTGATTCAGGCAAGCTTCCCCGACAAGAAAGTGCTGATTGTGGATGATGAGCATTCCGACTATCTGGCGTTTCTGGGCGAAGACGATGCGCCCGTCGCC
>OLRC01000871.1_pt1 | contig 21171 bp, 17 predicted proteins | sample 1672081 | NCBI WGS metagenome assembly OLRC01 (sample SAMEA3136643, study PRJEB25190) | human gut metagenome | biome: human gut; feature: human-associated habitat; material: faeces | place: Austria | collected 2013
CTGAATTTCTTGATTTTGCTATTCAAGCCAAGTTTGCTTATGTCAACAAGCTGAGGCGCGCAATGCGCGCCCCTACACCGTATCCGGACAGAAAGGAACATGAGTATGAAGAAATGGATGTCTGCCGCGGCCGCTGCCGCCGCGCTCACGCTGACTGCCTCCTGCGCGCTGGCCGCGACGGCCGACGCAAAGATCGTCGCCCCGAACACCGAAAAGATCACCGCGCCGTTCGCCGGTACGCTCCTCCCGTTTGACGCGGAGCTGGGCGACAGCGTCTCCGCAGGCGAAACCCTGTTCACGCTGGACACCGTCCCGGTTTATGCGGCGCAGGCCGGCACGGTTTCCGCCGTGTTCGCCAAGGTGGGCGACGACGCGAGCGGCGTGGCCGCGCACTACGGCGCGCTGGCCGTGGTCGAGCCGAAGAACGCGCTGTATATCGACGCTTCCACCGAGCAGGCCTACGACGACGCGGATAACCGCTACATCCACGCGGGCGAATCGCTCTACCTCAAAATGGGCAACACCAAGGGCACGGGCGTTGTGACCGGCGTTTCCGGCAAAAAATACACCGTGGAAATCCTCACCGGCGATTACGACGTGAACGACACCGTCCGCTGCTTCCGCGAGAGCACCGCGCCCAGCGACAGCGAGGTTGGCCGCGGCAAGGTCACCCGCTACGCCGATGTGCAGGTGCTCGCCGACAGCGGCCGCATCGCCGCCGTGCACGTCAAGCCGGGCGACACGGTGGAGGTCGGCGACCTGCTCTTCGAGCTGGTGGACGCGCAGAGCGCGAAGAACGCCTCCCGCAGCGTCGCCGCCGGCGCAAGCGGCGTCATCACGCTGATGAATACTGTCTCCGGCGCGCAGGTCTACCGCGGCCAGCTTCTGTGCGAGGTGGCGGACATGAGCACGCTGGAGCTGAGCGCCGAGGTGGATGAGCTCGACCTGAACAGCATCGCCGTCGGCGACACGCTGACCTACACGCTCGACGCCTTCGAGGGCGAAACCTTCGTCGGCACGGTCACCAAGATCTACGCCGTCGGCACGAAGAAGCAGAACGCGACCTATTTTGACGTTCGCATCACCCTGCCCAGCGGCAAGGCGCTGCTGCCGGGCATGAACGGCACGGTCACGATCAACAAATAATCGGTGAAGCAAACCCTGAAGGGGCGAAATCCCCTCGAACTCAGGACAAAGGAGGCTCTCCCATGGCGCAGCCCTTCTCCCCCAAGCAGCGCGACGCCATCCGCGAAAGGCTGAAGGAAAGCGCGCGCAAATACGCCGTCAGCACCGGGGTTAAAAAAACCTCGCTGGATATGCTGACGGCGGACGCGGGGATTTCCAAATCCTCGTTCTATAAATTCTTCAGCAGCAAGGAGCTTCTGTTCCTTGAAATCGCCAACGATTGGGAAATGCAGGTATTCGCCGCGGTGAACGAATCGCTGAAAACCAGCGTCGGCACGGACGACAAGCGCCGCGCCGCGAACATGGTTTACACCGCGTTCACGACGATTCACGCGCTCGGCATCTGCAACTTTCTGTGCGACGACCTGCCGGAGCTGGCGCGCTTCATTCCCGAGGAGGAAGCGCGCTCGCACTACCTTTCCTCCGCGCAGGGCATCTTCGACATGCTCCACCACGCCGAAATCCACTTCACCCAGCCGGACGAGGTTGTGCTGGCCGCGATTCAGATTCTGTATCTGTCCATCATCCACATCAACCGAATCGGCCCGAACTTCTTCCCCGCGCTGCGGCTGCTGGTCGTGGGCGCATGCGAGGAGCTGGTGGCGTAACGGCCAAGCCGCGTTCCTCTCCCGACGGTCTGATATGCGCCCTTCGCGGCGAAATCGTGCATTTCATTGCATGGTTTCACCACGAAGGGTGCTTTTTATGTGCAGCGAGATTTTTGAGCAGTAAATGAGCAAATCCGAAATTTTGCACAAATTCCAATAACGGGCGCGCGATGCGCGCCCCTACAATGTTGCGGAAAAAAGGAACTGTGCATTACGCCGCCGTGCCCGTAGGGGCGCGCATTGCGCGCCCGCGCTTTGTGCAACATTCGCTTTTTGCTCAATGGTTGTTTTGAGGGAAAACACAACGGTTCGTCCCGCTTGACAAATATCCGAAATCGGACTATAATATCTCCACACAAAATCCGATTTCGGATATTCTGAGGTGAACGCATGAAAAACATCGGCGCGGAAAGGCAGCTTTCCGAATATAACCACGTATATAAAGAAAATACCGCCATCTATCGCGATCTGAGCATCCGTCTGGGGCTGAACGAAAGCACGTTCTGGATTCTCTATACCCTGCGCATCGAAGAACCGCCCGTCACGCAGAGCGACATGTGCGCCATTTTGGCTTACCCCAAGCAAACGGTCAATTCCGCGCTCAAGAAGCTGGAGCAGGAAGGGCTGCTCACGCTCTTCGGCGAGCGCGGGCGCGGCGGCAAACCCATCCGCCTGACGGAAGCGGGCGTAAAGCTGGCGGAGCAGACCGTCGATCTTGTCATCGAAAGCGAGCAAAAAGCGCTGCTCGATTTTTCCGTCGAGGAGCAGGCGCAGCTCCTAACCCTCACGCGCCGCTACAACGAAGCGCTTTCCCTGCATTTTGGCGCCATCGGCAAGGAGAAAAGCCATGAGTAATCCGCGCATTCAGCTTTCCGATCACTTTACCTATCCGCGCCTGCTGCGCTTCGTCGCGCCCTCCATCACCATGATGATTTTCACATCCATTTACGGCGTGGTGGACGGGTTCTTCGTCTCAAATTACGTCGGCAAAACGCCGTTCGCGGCGCTGAATTTCATCATGCCGTTCATCATGGTGCTCGGCGGCACGGGCTTCATGCTCGGCACGGGCGGCAGCGCGCTGGTTGCCAAGGAGATGGGCTGCGGCCACACGGAGAGAGCCAACCGCATTTTCACCATGATGATCGGTTTTGTGGTCGTCACCGGCCTGATTTTGACCGTGCTGGGCGTCGCCTTCATCCGCCCAATCGCCCGGCTGATGGGCGCAAGCGAGAGCATCATGGCGGATTGCGTGCTTTACGGCCGCATCACCATTGCGTTCACAACGGCGTTCATGCTGCAAAGCGTGTTCCAGAGCTTCCTGGTCGTGGCTGAGCGGCCACGCGTGGGGCTGCTGGTCGTTGTCGCGGCGGGCGTGGCGAACATGGTGCTCGACGCGCTGTTCATCGCGGTCTTCCGCTGGGGGCTGGCGGGCGCGGCGCTGGCGACGGGCATCGGCCAATGCATCGGCGGCGTCGTTCCGGCGGTGTATATCCTCCGCCAAAAGGATCTTCCGCTTCGCTTCGTCCCCTTCAAATTCGAGGCGTCTCCCATCCTCCATGCCTGCGCAAACGGTTCTTCCGAGTTTATGAGCAACATTTCCACGTCGTTCGTCTCCATGCTCTATAACATGCAGCTTTTGCGCATGCTGGGCGAGGACGGCGTTTCCGCTTACGGCGTGCTGATGTATGTGCAGCTCATCTTCATCGGTACAGCCATCGGCTACAGCATCGGCTGCGCGCCGATTGTCAGCTATCACTACGGCGCGGGTCACCACGACGAATTGAAGAACATGCTGAAAAAAAGCCTGACGCTGATGGGCATAACCGGCGTCGCGCTGACGATGCTTGCGCTCGGTCTGGCCGCGCCGCTGGCGAAAATCTTTGTCGGCTACGACGAAGGGCTGCTTAACCTGACGCGCCATGCGTTCTCGATCTTCTCCTTCTCCTTCCTGCTTTCCGGCCTCAATATCTTCGCCTCCGGCTTCTTCACCGCGCTGAACAACGGCCTGATTTCCGCGGTCATCTCGTTCGCGCGCACGCTGGTGTTTCAGGCGGCCTGCGTTCTGCTCCTGCCCGCAATGTTCGGCGTAGACGGCATCTGGTATGCGACGCTGGTTGCCGAGGGACTGGCCTGCCTGTTGTCGCTGTGGCTGATTGATCGCAAGAAGCATTTCTATCATTATCTATAAATGAGCAAATCCGGAATTTTGCACACATTCCGATAACGGGCGCGGCGGATTGCTCAGACGAAAAAAACCAAAAGAGCTCCCTCTTCGAGGGAGCTGGCACGGCGCAGCCGTGACTGAAGGAGTATGGATGAAAGAAAAGCGCCGCCTTGTTCGCGACGCTTTTGCTTTCTTTGTTTACGCTTCTTCCAGCTTTTTGAGCGCCTTTCTGAACTGCGTGCCAAACATCACCATGGTGAAGATCACGGCGAGCGTATCGGCGACAGGCTCGGCGGTATAGACGGCCATCGTCCGGTCGGGCAGGATGTGCGGCAGAATGAAGATCAGCGGAATCAGCAGCACAAACTTGCGCAGGATGGCCACGATGATGGAGCACGGCGCGTTGCCGATGGAAACAAACGTCATCTGGCAGGCAATCTGAATACCGAAGATGAACAGCGCTCCGCAATAGATGCGCAGCGCCTTGGCGGTGAAGGCCAGCAGCTCGGCGTCCGGCGTGAAAATCCCCGCGAACGCCTTCGGGAAGAGCATGATACCGCCCCAGAGGATGACCGAATACGTCAGGCTGGCCTTGAGCAGCGCGAAGAACGTCTGCCGGACGCGCGCGGCGTTTCTCGCGCCGAAGTTGTAGCTGGAAATCGGCTGCGCGCCCTGCGCCAGCCCTTGCAGCGGGAGCATCGCGAACTGCATCACGCTGGTGAGAATCGTCATCGCGCCGACGGCGATATCGCCGCCGTATTTGAGCAGCGAGGAATTGAAGCAGACGGAGATGATGCTCTCCGTGCTCTGCATGATGAACGCGGACAGGCCGAGCGCGATGCACGGGGCGAGGAGCTTCATGTCGATGCGCATATTCTGCGCCTTGAGGCGCAGGCTCGTCTTTTTGCCCATCAGGAAGCTGACGACCCACGCGCAGGAAACGCCCTGCGAAATCACCGTCGCCAGCGCCGCGCCGCGAACGCCCATGTTCAGGCCGAAAATGAAGATCGGGTCGAGCACGATGTTGCACACCGCGCCGATGAGCACGGTCATCATGCCCGTCGTCGCGAAGCCCTGCGCGGTGATGAACGCATTCATGCCGAGCGTCAGCTCCACGAACAGCGTGCCAAAGGCGTAGATATTCAGATAATTGTCCGCGTATTCAATCGTGTTTTCGCTCGCGCCGAAGGCCAGCAGAAATTCGTGGCCGAACAGCAGCAGCACCGCCGTCAGCGTCAGCGAAATCGCGATTTGCAGCGAAAAGCTGCCGCCCAGCAGCTTTTCGGCCGTGTCGCGGTCGCCGCGCCCCATCGCGATGGAAGCCCGCGGCGCGCTGCCGGAGGCGACCAGCGCCGCGAATGCCGTCACGATCATAATGATCGGCATACACACGCCCACGCCGGTCAGCGCGAGGCTGCCGATGCCCGCGATGTGGCCGATGTAGATGCGATCCACGATGTTGTAGAGCATGTTGACCAACTGGGCGATGACCGTCGGAATGGCCAGCCGCATCAGCAGCCTGCCGACCGGCTCCGTGCCCAAAAACGCCTGATCTCTGGTTTGCATATCAAACAGATCCTTTCTCGTTGATGTTTCGAATGTTTTCCGTGATGACGCTCAGGCAGTGCTGCCCCGCCGCCAGCTCCTCGGGCGACAGCCCCTCCAGCATGCGCGCGGTGAACGCCGCCTGACGCGCCAGCCCCTTTTCCACCACGGGCGCGGCCGCCTCCGTCAGCACCAGCCGGCATTTGCGCCGATCCTCCGGCACGCCCTCGCGCGCCAGAAAGCCGAGCTGCACCAGATTCTCGATGTAGAGCGAAACCAGCGCGGGCTTGAGCTGGCGATAGGTGCAGATATCCCGCGCGGTATCGTAGCCGGGGTTGTTGTGCAGAAACAGCAGGATATCCATCGCGGTCTGCGCGACGCCGGTTTCCTTGCAGAGCGAGCGCATCTGCGCGGCGTAAGCGTCCTCCAGACGGCGCGCCATCACATAAAACTGCGACGCAGTCATCATGCTTCCGTCGTCCCCTTCCCTTCAAAGCGATATTTCAAAATTGAACATTTCAATTATAGACAGATTGATTCCGTCTGTCAAGCGCAAATCCCGCTCCTTTTTGACGATTTGCGGAAAGGCTCTGCCCGTTTTTGTTATAACGCGCTAACCGTTATTCCCCGCAAAAAAAACGCAAACGGATTGACAAACGCGCCTTGCCTGTGCTATGCTGATCCCCGTTAAAAGGGAGTAGTTGAAAAGGCATGGTCAACAAGCCCCGGCTCGTCCGCCGGTGGTCATGCGCCTATCAAAAATAGGTAATGAGACTTTTAGCACATCACATAGGCTGATGGTGCGGAAAGTCTTTTTTTGTACGATCAAATGCCTGTAACGCTCGTTTTGGGAAAGGGAGAATCGTCATGGCCATCAATTTTACGGGCTCCAACCTCTTCACCGTCCTGCTGCTCTTTGCGGCCGGGCTGGTCTTTATCATCAAGGGCGGCGACTGGTTCGTGGATGCCGCAACGTGGATCGCGGAGGCCTTCGGCATCCCGAAATTCATTGTCGGCGCAACGGTCGTCAGCTTCGCCACCACGCTGCCGGAGATGCTCGTCTCCGTCTTTGCGGCGCTTGAGGGCAACGCGGATATCGCCGTGGGCAATGCGGTCGGCTCTGTGACGGCGAACACCGGCCTGATTATGTGCCTGTCGCTGGTCTGCATGCCCTGCCTGATGACGCGCAAGCAGTTCGGCTTCAAGGCCTCGCTGCTGCTAGCGACGATCGCCGTGCTGTTCGCGTTCACGCGCAACGGCCAGCTCTCCGTCGCGCAGAGCGTCGTCATCCTGCTCTTCTTCGCCGCGTTCCTCGCGGAAAACCTGATGGCAGGCAAGCGCGAGCACGGCACGGAGAACGCGGAAAACCGTCCGCAGATGACCGGCAAGGCGCTGACGTGCAACCTGCTCGGCTTTGTGCTCGGCGCGGCGACCATCGTGCTCGGCGCGCAGCTCCTGATCGACAACGGCTCCGCGCTGGCGAAGATGATCGGCGTGCCGGATTCCATCATCGCCGCGACAATGATCGCCATCGGCACCTCTCTGCCGGAGCTGGTGACGACCCTCACCGCCATCCGCAAAAAGGAATCCTCGCTCTCCGTGGGCAACATCATCGGCGCCAACATCATGGATTTGACGCTGATTATGCCCCTGTGCTCGCTGATTCAGGGGCGCGCGATGCTGGTTGAGCGTCAGGGCATGCTGCTGGATATTCCGGCCTGCCTGATCGTCACTTCGGCGGCGCTTGTGCCCGCGCTGATCAGCGGCCGGTTCAAACGCTGGACGGGCTTCCTCATCGGCGGGCTGTACATCGCCTATCTGGCCGTCATGTTCACCTGCTTCGGGGTGTAAACGGGTTCATTCATCCCCGCCCGCGTCTGCAAAGCGTCAAAGTCCTGCACACGCGGGCGATTTTACGCCATTTTTCATACGCGAACAAGGCCTCCTGCTGCGGCGCTGCAAGCGCGGCAACGGGAGGCCTTGTCGTCTATCGGCGGGGAATATTTTTCTCACAGCCCCAGCATCGAGGTGGCGATGAGGAAATAGATCATCAGCGAGCAGGCGTCCACAATGGTGGTAATCATCGGGCTGGCCATCACCGCCGGGTCAAAGCCGAGCTTCTTCGCGCCGATCGGCAGCAGACAGCCGACAATCATCGCGATGATGACGGTGCAGAACAGCGTCACGGACACCACAGCGGCGATCATCATGCTCGTGCTGGTGAAGATGATGATGCGCAGGAAGTTGACCAGCGCCAGCGCCGCGCCGGAGACGATGGCCACGCCGATTTCCTTGGCCAGCACGTGCGGCCAGTCGCGCAGCTCGATTTCGCCCAGCGCAAGGTTGCGGATGACGGTAACGGAGGTCTGGCTGCCGGAGTTGCCCGCGCTGTCCATCAGCATCGGGATGAACGCGGTGAGCAGCACCGCGCCGGAAAGCAGCGTTTCAAAATGGGTGATGATGGTCGAGGTGAACGTCGCGGAGATCATCAGCAGCATCAGCCACGGCAGGCGATGCGCCACCAGACTCCAGACGCTGGTTTTCATATAATCCTCGTCGCTCGGGATGATAGCGGCCATCTTCTTGATGTCCTCGGTGTTCTCATCCTGAATGACGTCAACGATATCGTCGATGGTGATGATGCCGACGAGGCGGCCTTCTTTATCGCAGACGGCGATGGAGGTCAGGTCGTAACGGCGGAAATCGTCGGCAACGGCTTCCTGATCGTCCGTGGTGGCGGCGCTGACGATATTGGTATCCATGATATCGCGGATGCAGGCGCTTTCCGGCGCGATAATCAGCTTGCGCAGGGAAACCTGACCGACGAGCCTGCGCTGGTCGTCGATGACATAGCAGGTGTAGACGGTCTCCTTGTCGATGCCCGTGCGGCGGATGTAATCCATCGCCTTGCGCACGGTGAAATAATCGTGCAGATCGACATATTCAATGGTCATCAGGCTTCCGGCGCTGTTTTCCGGATAATTGAGGAACTGGTTGATGGTCTTGCGCGTGCCCTCGTCGGCGTTCTGCAAAACCTTTTTGACGACGTTGGCGGGCATTTCTTCCAGAAAGTCCACCGTATCATCCATGAACATATCGTCCACCAGCGCCTTCAGTTCGGCGTTGGTCGCGCTTTCGGCGATGAGCTGCTGCTGCTCGCTGGTCATGTAGGAGAACACGTCGGAGGAGATATCCTTGGGCAGCATGCGGAACACGCGCAGCACGCGCCCCTCGTCTTCGATTTCCTCCAGCCCTTCGGCGATATCCACCGGCGGACATTCCGTCGCCTTCTGCTTAAACTCCTGGAGCCTGCCTTCTTCCAGCAGCTTGATCATTTCCATAAATTCCTTGCGGATTTCTTCTTCCATGGGGGATTCCTCCTATTCATTTTTCGTCGTTCTGCTTTGCGAAAAATGCAGGTTTGCCCCAAAAACGGCATAAAAATGCGCGCGGCAACAGACCGCGCGCTTCCGTTTTACAAATCCGCTTTATGCGTGAATCGGAAGGAGCGACGCAGCCTGTTCCCGTCGTTCTCGGGGTTTGCCCGCAAGGCTACTGGGATAGTCGTCCACGTCGTTCACCTCCGATGATATGCTGGATCATGCCGATCCGATGGTTTGCGTTTCCGCATCCCTTTTGAGCCATGATTACAATACCTCGATTTCGCGGCAATGTCAAGGCAAAAACGGGGAATGAAACGGGATTTAAGAAAGATTTAATATTAACCCCATTCAAACGGCCGCCTTTCGCGAGCGGCCGGGAATTTGGTCGATCATGTTTACACCTGATACCCCATCCCTGCCCGAACCAGATACAGCACGCGCTCGCGCACCGGCCTGCCCGTGATGCCCGCGAGCACCTGCGCGTACAGCTCCAACTGTGGCCGATGGCGCTCAATCGCCCCGGCCGCGTCCGCGTCGGTCTTATAATCCACCAGCACCCACGCGCCGCGCTCGATAAAGCAGCAGTCGATCACGCCCTGCAAAAGCTGCGCGCCGTCCTCGGTCTCCCGGCGATAGGTGAACGCCCATTCGCGGTGCATCTCCCCGGCGGCCAGCATGCGCACGCCCAGCGGCGAGGCGAACAGCCGCACGAGCAGGCGCGGATGCACGGCGGCCAGCTCGTTTTTGCTGACGACGCCCTTTTCCAGCAGCGCCGCGCGCTGGCGGTCGATCTCCGCCGCGAGGTCGCGCGTCGCCCGCAGCGCGTCCAAATCGAGCATGCGCATCATACGGTGGAACGCGGTGCCGATCTGCGCGCCGGTCATCTGCTGCTCCTCCATGAAGCGCGGCAGGCGCATCAGCGGCGCGTCCGGCAGGGGCTCGTCCTCCTGCGCGGCGCGCTTTTCATCGCGCAATACGGCGCTGACCGTCGTTTTTCGCACGGCGGTTCTGACCCCCGGTTTGAAATTCATCAGGCGAGTCAGCGTCTCGTCCTTCGGCGCGGCGGCCAGCTCGGCCAGCAGGCGCAGCACCACGTCTTCCGTGCGCCGGGGCAGTTCGCCCGCCGCGCCGCCGACATGGGCGAACACGCGCCACGCGGAATTCCCCAGCCGAACGGCTTCTTCCCGGATGGTCAGACTCGCCCCGGCTTCGATCAGCGCAGGCGCGATCATGTCAAGGCCGGTATGCATCTGCGAAATGTCCGCGCCCCGCCATGCTTCGGGCGGCTTATCCCCGGCGACGCTGCCGACCAGAATCAGCCGCTCCCGCGCGCGCGTCAGCGCGACGTAGAGCACGCGCACCTCCTCGGCGAGCTGCTCCCGCTGCGCTTTGACGCGAATCGCGCGGCGCAGCAGCGTGTCGCGTTCGCTGTTCATCTCCGTGTCCACGCACGGCAGACCCACGCCCAGCTCCGCATCCATCAGCACCCGCGCGCGCAGGGATTGCCCGCTCATCCGCCGCCCCAGCGCCAGCACAAAGACGACCGGAAATTCAAGGCCCTTGCTCTTGTGCGTCGTCATGATGCGCACCACGTCCTCGCTCTCGCCGATGGCGCTGGCGCTCATGCTGTCGCCGCCCGCGCGCAGCCGCTCGGCATAGCGCAAAAACGCATGGAGCGATCCGCCCTGCGTGCTGGCGAACGTCCGCGCCCGCGCGGTCAGCAGGTGCAGGTTCGCCTGCCGCGCCGCGCCGCCCGGCAGCGCGCCCGCCCGCGCCAGAAAGCCCGTTTCGGCATAGATGCGCTCGATCAGCCGATCCACGCCCTGATTGCGCGCACAGAGCCGCCAGCGCGTGCGCTTTGCCTCAAACGCGCGCAGCTTCTCGGCCAGCGCGTCGTCCATCTCCTCGCGATAGCGGCGCACCGCCTCATGGTAGGGCGTTTTGACGTCCGGCGTATAAATCCGAATCTGCGCCAGCTCGCTCTCCTCAAGCCCCAGCGCCGGGCCGCGCAGGGCGGCGAGCAGCGGCTCGTCCCGCGCGCCGTTCTCGATGGTCTGCAACAGCGCCGTCATGGCGCGAATCTCCGGAATATCGAAATACCCCTCGCCCGCGTCGCAGAACACCGGAATCCCCTCCGATTCCAGCATCTGCGCGGCCAGCGGCGCGCTCCCGCGCACCGCGCGCATCAGCACTGTCATGTCGCGATAGCGCAGCGGCCTTTCCGTCTCGGTTTTCGCGTCGTAAAACGGCGTGCCGACTAGCTCGCGGATGCGCGCGGCGACAACCTTCGCCTCCCGTTCGACGGCGGCCAGTTCCCGCTCCGCGTTCTCGTCCTCCTCCGCGCCATCCTCGCCGGGCTGATAGAGCACGTGCAGCTCCACGGGCGGGTCGTCCTCCCGCGCGGGCAGGCCGCAGAAGAGCTTTTCCCGCTCGTCGTACTCAATTTCCGTCTCCTCCGCGCGCATGATGCGGCCGAAAACCGCGTTCGCCGCCTCCAGCACGTTCGCGCGGGAGCGAAAGTTTTTCTGCAAATCAATGCGCCGCTCTTTTTCGCGCTCCGGCTTGTCAAACCGCGCCGCCTTTTGCAGAAACAGCGACGGCTCGGCCTGCCGGAAGCGATAGATGCTCTGCTTCACGTCGCCGACGAGGAACAGCCCGTCCTCCCGCGCAAAGCTGCCGACGATGGCCTCCTGAATCGCGCTGGAATCCTGATATTCGTCGATGAACACATAGCGGTATTGCGCGCGGAGCGACGCGCGCACCTCGGGCAGCGCCAGCGCCGCGAGCGCGTTGTGTTCGAGGTCGTTAAAATCCATCATGCCGCGCTGGCGCTTGGCCGCCGTGTAGAGCGCGTCGTATGTCTTGGCCAGCTCGGCCAGCCCGTCCAGCGGCGCGGCCGTCATGCGGATATCCGCCGCCGCGTCCTCCAGCGTCAGCGCAAAGGCCGTCTGCACATCCGCGACGGCCTTTTTGAGCGCGTCGCGCCGCGCCTTCACCCGGTCGGCGATATCCTCGTCGAACAGATCCGTCTTTTTCTTTCGCCCCAGCGCCGCGAACGTCACGCCGTGCAGCGCGTCGTGCAGCGCGGCATAGCCGTCCGCCGCCGCCGCGGCCAGATCCGCCGTGAGCTGCACATCCATGCCGCAGGCCGCCGCGTAATGCAGCGGGCCGTTTTCCCCCTCGCAGAGCGCCAGCGTCTCCCGCGCGTTGGCGCAGAGGCGCTCCAGCCTGCGCCCCGCAAAATCCGCCAGCAGCCGCGCGGCGGGGCTTTGTTCAAACGCCTCGCCCGTCAGGCGCACCGTCTCCTGTGCGCGCGCAAGGAACGCCCACGGATCGGGGCGCGTCATCATAAACCGATGCAGCGCGAACGCCAATTCGCTCAATTCCTCCTGCGTATAGCACCTGTCCGCCGCGAGGAAAGCGTCGCTGCCCACCTCGTAGCAGCTATATATCGCGTCCTCCATCGCCTGATGGCTGAGCACGCCGCACTCCTGCTCGTCGCCGATGCGAAAGCCGGGGTCGATGGAAAGCGCCTGAAAGTGCTCGCGCAGCAGGTTGCCGCAGAACCTGTGCAGCGTGGAGATGCTCGCGCGGGAGAGCGCCATCACCTGTTCGCCCAGCGCCGGATCCTCCCGCGCGGCCTTGCCGAGCGCCTCGCCGATGCGCTGGCGCATTTCGCCCGCCGCCGCGTTGGTGAACGTGACGACCAGCATGTTTTCAATCGGGCAGCCCTCGCGCACGAGCTGCACGATGCGCTCCACCAACACGGCCGTCTTGCCCGAGCCCGCCGCCGCGCAGACGATCAGGCTGTGTCCCCGGTCGGCGATGGCGTCGCGCTGCTGCTCTGTCCATTTCGGCATGGTGATTTCCTCCCCCGGCATTCAAAATATAGCTCATTGCCATTATAACACAAAAGGCCACCTGCGCCCTCATCGTTTTTTACGCACGAAAAAGGCCGCCTCTCTCAAGAGGGGCGGCCTCGTTTAGCGCCTTGGCTCAACGTCCATTATGCGCTTATTCTGCTTTGAGCGTTACAGCCGGACGAACCAGCGCGCCGGAATTGACGTTAACAGAACGCACCATTGTCATCTGAGACCCATCCTCGGAGAACGTAATCTCGACAGTATCTACAAACGCCATCGACGGATATCTCCACGTCAGCTGCAGCGTCGTGTCATCCTTCCATTCGCCATACGCCGTGTACGGTTCGATTTCATTTTGATACTGATGATGCAGATAATTGCCCGTCATGGTCGTGCCGCCATCCATCCATTCGCCAATGCCGTTGCGAATCGTGTGTTCGCCGCGCTGGTCAACCATGATGAAATCGATGTAGCCTTTTTCCACATCCAGCTTGATGCTGGTGATCCCGTCCTCGTTTTCTTCGGCCTTGAAGACCTTTTCATCCACTTTTTCCGCAATCGGGGAATCCGTCAAAATCGGGTTTTGCAGCAGGTTCAGCGTCTGCCCCTTGGCGGCGACCGTCTTCTGCATGGCCTTATCCGCCTTGGCGGGCGCGATCATCGCAGAATTGATGATATCGTATTCTTCATCTGTCTTCTTGGTACCCGCCGTTCCCGCGACGACCATGTTGAGTTCCGGCACAAGAATGACGATCTGGCCGTATGCGCCTCCTGCGGTGTAATTTCCATCATGCTTATCCGTCCAGTGGAACGCATAGTCTCCCTGACCTTCATAAACTTTGTCAATGCCGATCGCCATCCGGCACCATTCTTCCGTGAGAATCTGCTTTCCGTTCCACTGACCCATATTCAGGAACAGATTACCCACCTTCAACATGTCCTCTGTCGTGCAGGACACGCCGTTGCCGCCAGAACAAATTCCCTCGGGGCTGAGATCCCACGTGAAATGCTCCATGCCAAGCTCGCTGAATCCGCTTTCAAGCAACAGCTCCAGACAGGTCTTGCCCGTCGCCTTTTGCACCATCGCCGAAACCGCGTAGGCGTTGCCGCTGGAATACTGATAATGCGTACCCGGTTCATACGGCACAGGCTCGGCAAAGAACGCTTCCAGCCAGCTGGTCTTCAGCGGACGCCACTCGCTGCCGCTAATCATGCGGCCATATCCGCCGTTCATCGTAATGAGATAGCGCAGCGTCACCTTTTGCAGATTTTCACTCGGATTTTCCGGCGCAAGCTCGGGGAACATGTCAATCAGCCGATCATCCAGGCTCAAATCTCCGTTCGTCACAGCCACGCCTGCCGCAGCGTTTGTAAACAGCTTGGTCAGCGAATGAACAATATGCGGCGTATCCGGGCCGTAGGGATTCCAAAATCCTTCAAAAATCACTTCATTATCGACCGACACCAACAGGCTGTGCATTTCGATTCCCGCCTGTTCAAGCTGGTCAAGCATATCGTATAGATAAGAAGGATCGATGCCCTTTTCAAGCGGCGTGGTTCGCGGTAATTTTGAACTTTTAACCGGTTTCTCATACGTGTACGCCATTGCTGAATTCATCGTAGCCAGTATCGCGATCATCACGAGAACAGAAATCACCAGTTTCTTCACTCGTATTCCTCCTTTAATTCATTTTTCTTATTTTGTGCTCTTCCTACTACGCCAAACAGGGTATTCCGGACTGCCCTGCGAGCTTCTTCCCTCTTTTAAAATCATTATATTCAAGCACTACTTTTGTGTCAAATATTTCTTTTCTTATAGAATCCATAACAATTATGTATATAGCCTCCAAATTCATTTCCATCTTTTTGACAATTTTCGTTTATCATCTAATATCAAAAATTGCCTTTCATTTATTAATTAAAGTGCTTTCATTCAGCCTATAGCGCTTATCGTGCCGAACAGAAAAAGCGCCTCTCTTAAAGAGAGGCGACAGTCTGTTTTTCAAATGTGTACGGCCATCAGTCCGCGTTCTTCCTGCGGTCGGCAAAGTTTTTCAGCAGCACGCCGCCACTGACGGCCAGCAGCAGCAGCCAGAGCGCCACACGGCTGTCATCGCCCGTCTTCGGGAGGTTATTGATCGCCTCTTTACCGGGCAGTTTTTCGATCACCGTCTGCTCAAGCGTGATTTCGTGCGCGGCTTTCGCGTCGCTGTAATACTTGCCGCACTTTTCGCAGTGCCAGTATTCGATATTGCCCGCGCTCTCCGCCGTCGCCGCCTTTGCGTCCACGTGCGTCAGGTTTATTTTGGGAATCACAAAACTCTTGCCTTTTGCATCGCAACGGATACAGTGGTATGACTTACTGCCTTCTTCGGAACATGTAGCTTCTTGATCCACCGTGAGTTCTTCAGCGTAGTGATGGTCTCCATATACATCTTCACAGATGTTAGAAAGGTTCTTCTGCGTGATGCATGCTTCCACCTGCTGCTCGGTTTTGTTTGTGCCTATACCGTTCAAGTTGGTGTTTTTCTGGTTGTCGAAGGAACATCCGTCAGTGGTGCCGGCCTCAAACTTTCCGGCGAATCCGCCACAAGTGTCTTTTCTATCACAAGTAACAAGGCTTGCGGAATGGCATTTGACAAGGGTTACGGTGGAGTTTTTATAATTTTCTGTGTTTCCTGCACATCCAACGAATCCGCCGGCTCTTGGCTCCCAGCCGGTGACGGTGCTGGTCACGGTTCCAAAGGAAGCGGAGTTTTTAAACGTTCCAAATTCCGCCAAACCCACAAATCCTCCGACATTCCAGTCGGAAGCCTTAACGGCTACATCTGCGATACAATTTGTGAAGGTGGACTCGGTGGTTTTATCATTTCCATTAGAAGTGGTGGCATATCCGACAAAGCCGCCCAAACCCCACAAACCGGAGATTCTTCCCTTTGCAGTGCAGTTTTCAAATGTGGTAGTGCAGCTAGTGCCGGTCATACCGCCGGTATTACTTGCTCCTGTAATTGTAACATCAGTTGCACAATTTCGCACGATGCACCGGTTGTCGTCACCGATCAGTCCACCGATTTTGTTAGAACCGTTGGTTGCTTTGACTGTAATGGTTCCGGAAACGGAGATATTCTCAAAAACGCCAGTACCCTTATAACCGTCGTTCACCATAGCACCGGCTACAAGTATGCCCGCAGATACAAAACCATTAGGATCAGCCAGTATGGATTCGTCAACATAGAGCGCCGCGTTGGCAATGGTAAGATCCTTTACGCCTACTTCGTTGCCCTTCGTTGCATTGGATATATAACCAAACAAACCGGCAGATTGTTGATCCTTGCTCTGATCAACCACCATACCTGATATCGTCTTACAGTTGCCGTCCAGAAATCCCTCGAAGGATTTGTAGGAGCTTCCGCCGAAGTCACCGATAGGAATCCAACGGTGCGCACTCAGATCGATGTTCTTCTCCAAACGGAAATATTCGCCTTTATGGGTATTTCTTGCCGACACATCCTTGGCAAGCTTGGCAAGCTGCTCGCCATTTTCAATTCGATATGGGTCATCCTTGGTACCGGTGCCGCCTGCAAATTTCGTTGCTGCATAGTTATCCCATCTAGTAACCGGCACGCTGCTGTCGGCATACGCACTAACGACGTTCATTGTGATGACCATGCATACCGCAAGCAAAACGCCTAAAAATTTTCCACCCTTTTTCATTAATTATTTCTCCTTTTGCTTCTGTTGTTTATCAATTTAATTCAATCTCAAATATTCCTTTCCTGCCGAATATATCGTATCGTAGCAAAGTATAGCATTCCTCCCCCGAAAAATCAAGTACTGGCTTGAAAATAATACAAGCTCTATGAAAAACATTAAAAAGGAAAGGCCGCTGTCCCCATACGCCGATATGCGCCATTCTTCTTCGGGCAGTTTCAGGCAGGGAAGATAGTAGTCGCCTTGTAATTCATACCAAAGTCCGTTTGTCTCGTTATAGATGAATTTATCCATCATATGTTCCTCCAAATGTAGATTTTACTTCAAAATTCGTTTCGCTGTCCTTAAACTCACTGTTTTGAAGTTTTGTCCTTATCTGGCTTCACTCATCATTGGTTTTTTGCATTTTTCTATTTTCTCTGACACAATACATCGCCTGATGAGGTTTTCGTGCGTTTCCGGCGACATTGTGGGCGCGGTCAACTTGCAGACCCACCCAAAACATGATATACTTTCTACAAACAAGCGGCCTGACGCCGCCTGCGCCTTGGCCAAAACCCACTATGAAAACGGAGGTCTTCCTGATGAAAAAATGGCTTGCCGCGCTGCTGCTGGCGCTGCTTCTGCCCGCCTGTGCGCTCGGCGACAGCGAGGGCGTCATCGTTCAATCCTCCTGCAACATCGTGCAGAGCGGGAATTACTATCTGGCGTATTGCTTCGCGCAGGTGCACAACAACGCCTCGACGGTGATCTGTCTGGATCGGGGCACGTTCGACCTGCAAAGCGGCGAAACGCTGCTCTCTACCAGCGAGGTCGCGCAGATTTGGCCGTACTTCCTCAACCCCGGCGAGGACGGCTATCTGTTTGACATCGTTTCCTTCGAGCCGGATGAAAACGGCAACCCCGTCGTTCCCTCCATCACGGGCATTTCCTACAACCTGACCTATCTGCCGGTGGATGCGGCGTTTGCCAATTACGACCTTTCGGCAGTTTCGGAAATCGTTCAGGACGCCTCCGGCGACATGAGCGTGATCTGCCGCCTGACCAATTCGACGGAAATGGACGCCTATAACCCGACCGTGGCCATCGGCCTGTATACGGACAGCGGCGCGATGCTCTATTCGGACGGCACGACGCTCCAGGACGTGGGTATTCCGGCGGGCGGCACGGTGCTGGTTCGTTTCGACGTGGACGAGGCCTTTGTCGCCCAGTGGCAGAGCTACGGCGCGATGCCGACGCAGGTGCACACCAACGCCGCGTTCCGGCATGACGAGGATTAAAGAAAAGATGACAAGCGCCTCCCCCTCGATGCATCGGGCGGAGGCGGACGATAAAGGGAGGTTTTTGGGGGATGGAAAAAAAGACGATTCGCTCCGGCGCGCCGTTTGTCTTCGCGGGCGCGGGCGTGATGGCTGTCGCGCTGACGATGGGCATCGGCTCCTTGGTCAGCTATCCGGTCGCGCTGGCCGTCGGCGCGGCGGGCTACGCGCTGGGGCGGAAAAAATACCCGGATCGCGTGATCGAGGTGGAAACCGCGCCGAAATCCGGCAACGCCGAGGTGGACGCGCTCATCCGCGAGGCGCGCGGCCAACTGGATCAGATTGCCGACGCCAACGACGCGATTGCCGACCCGGCGCTTTCCCGCCAGATCGAGGATATCGTGGCGACCTGCCGCCTGATTTTGCAGCGGCTCGAGGAACAGCCGAACATGCTCTCCCAGCTTCGCACGTTCCTGCGCTACTATCTCCCCGCGACGCTCAAGCTCTTAAACGCCCGCGCCGCGCTGGAAGCGGAGGTCAGCGCCGGGCAGAGCGCGGACATCGCCGCGCGCATCGCCAAGGCCGTCGAGCAGGTGCAGTCCGCGTTTCACAAGCAGCTTGACGCGCTCAACGAATTCCGCTTCATCAATCTGGAAAGCGAAATGGACGTGCTGGCGGACATGCTCAAATCCGACGGTCTGACCGCCGAGCCGGACGCGCCCGCCGCCAAGGAAGCGGAAGCGCCGCAGGAGGACGACCCCTTCGCCTCGCTCTTCGCCAAGGGGGAAAAGAAGTAAATGGGTGAATTTTCCGGATTCGCGCTCGTGCCCGAGCAGGGCGCAATCCCGCAGAAGGGGCAGCTCGATCCCGACATGCAGCGGCGCATCGAGGCGATGGCCGCGCGCATCGACCTGAGCGACAACGCCGCCGTGATGGGCTTCGGCGCGCGGGCGCAGAAGGAAATGGGCGCGTTTTCGGATATCGCGCTCCAGCAGATGCTCCGGCAGGATATCAAGCCGCTGGAAAGCGTGATGCAGACGCTGGCCGAGCAGATCAAGGCCTGCTCGTTCACGGCGCAGGCCAAGGGGCTTTTTCGCCGGGTGTTCGGCGGCGCGGCGCCGCTCGCCGAGGTGCAGGCCGCTTATGAAAAGGCCATCCCCAAAATCAACGCCTGCGCGGACGAGATGACCGACCGCCGCGTTGCGCTCATGCGCGACAGCGCGCTGCTGGATCGCCTGTACGAGCGCAACGAGGGGCTTTACCGCGAGCTGTGCTCGCTGATCGTCGTCGGCGACGAAGCCGTTGCGCAGGCAAGGGCGCGGGGCGAAAACCCGCAGAACGTCGCCCGAATGGAGCGGCGCGTGCAGGATCTGCGCGTCACGCAGGTCGCCTCCACCCAGCTTGCCGCGCAGATTCGCGCCGTTCAGGCCAGCGACGAGACGACCTGCTCCCGCTTGCAGGCCGCGCTGGAAGTGACCATCCCGCTCTGGAAGAGCCAGATGGCCGCGGCGCTCGGCCTCGCCCGCGCCACCGATTCGCTGACGATGCAGCGGCGCGTCGGCGAGCAGGCCGCGCGCGACGTCAGGCGCGGCGCGCGGGAGCTGGCCGAACAGACGAAGGCCTATGCCGCCGCCGACGCGGACAGCGACCGGCAGCGCGCGCAGCAGACCGCCGAATCCCTGCTGGCCGAGCTGGCCGACATCGAGCAATCGCTTTCCGAACAGGAAAAAATCCGCCGCGCTGAGCAAAGCGCAGAAAGAGGTGTTTGATTATGCCCGCTTACGCGACCCAATCCGTGCCGAAACAGGCGCAGGGCAACCCGCAGCAGCAAAAGCAGCCAAAGCAGGAAGCGCCCAAGGGGCTGGCCGCCCTGCCGCAGGGCGCGGGCGTCGCCGCGCTGGTCGTGATGCTCGCGCTGGCGCTGCCCATCGGCAATTTCCGCGCGCTGCAAAACGCAACGCCGCAGGCGTTCATCCGTCAGGGCGATGTGAAATCCATCGTGGAGGATCGCATCAGCGCCGCGCAGAACGCCGTAACCGTCGCCCAGCGCGGCAGCGTCAGCCAGACGACGCTCGACGACGTGAGCAGCGCCATCAAGGCCATGCAGAGCGCCAAGACTGCCCGCGACATCAGCCGCGCGGATCAGCAGCTCACCGTCGCCGTCAGCCAGCTTGTGGACGACGCGAACCTGACCAGCGCCGAGGACGAGCGGATGCTCACCCGCGCGGCGGATACCTTCGCCGAACAGGGCAGCTTCCTGCGCCAGGAGGCGCGGTCGTATAACCAGAAGGCAGAAAAGGCAGAAAAGCTCTATGAAAAGCTGCCGACCAAGTTCCTGCTGGCTCAACCGGACATGTACGAGGGCATTTAAGTGAGCATTTTTTCCGGCCTGAGCCTTGAAAACCTGCAAATCGCGATGGAAGCAGCGAAGCGCTCCCCCAAGGCGCTCGCCGCGCTGGCCATCGTCGCGGTGGTCGCGGTCGCGGCGGTCGGCTTTGCCGGCCACATGATCGCGCACCATGTCGGCGGGTTCTACGCGCGCATCGAGGAAGAAGACGAGCGCACCCGCATGGAAGAAGAACAGGCGGCGAAGAACGCCGCCCAAGAAGAGAATCACCAGAAAGGGGAAACGCAATGAAAAAAGTTTGGGCACTCATAACGGCGCTGGCCTTGATGCTGGCGCTGACTGTCGGCGCTTCGGCCGCCGTACCGAAAAAGCCGAGCGAATTTGCCTATGCGTATGATTACGACGGTTCGGTGCTTTCCGGCTCGACCCTCGATACCATCGCGCAGTATGGCGCGGCGCTCGAAGACGCAACCGGCATTCAGGCCGTCGCCGTCGTCGTGGATTTCCTCGACGGGCAGGACCCGGCGGATTACGCCACCGACCTCATCAACACATGGGGCATCGGCCAGAAGGGCGAAAACAACGGCGTGGTCGTGCTGCTCGCGCGCGGCGACCGCAAAATCCAGATCGGCACGGGCAAGGGGCTTGACCGCGTGCTGAGCGGCTCCAAGTGCGGCGATCTGATCGACGACAACATCGACTACTTTGCCGACAACAAATTCGACAAGGGCATGCTGAATCTCTACGAGGACGTATGCCGGTATCTCGCCCGCGCAAAGGGCAAGACGCTCTCCCTCTCGCAGGGCGCTTCCGGCAGTAGCTATGGCAGCGGCTACGACAGCGCCTACGGCGGTTCGGGCAGCTACGGCGGTTACGACGAAGGGGGCTTTGATTTGTTCGAATTCATCCTTGGCGTAATCTTTGTTTACATCGTCATCTGCGTGTTGTTTAACGCGCTGGCGCCGAATCGCGGCGGCTGCCTGAGCTATTTCTTCATGGGCTGGCTCTTTGGCCGCGGCAATCGCCGTCGTCCCCCGCGCGGCCCGCGTCCCCCGATGGGCGGCGGCGGCTTCGGCCCGCGTCCGCCCCGTCCGCCTCGCCCCACC
>OLRC01000874.1_pt1 | contig 21147 bp, 22 predicted proteins | sample 1672081 | NCBI WGS metagenome assembly OLRC01 (sample SAMEA3136643, study PRJEB25190) | human gut metagenome | biome: human gut; feature: human-associated habitat; material: faeces | place: Austria | collected 2013
ATTTTTATGACCCTGATTTTGAGGCCGCAGGCGCACCCCTCCCATGTGGCGCGGCTCTCGCTGCAAACGGCGCTGGCCGTGGCGCGCGCGATTGCCCGCGTGTGCGAGGTGGACGCGCGCATCAAGTGGCCCAACGACATCGTCTGCGGGGGCAAAAAGGTCTGCGGCATGCTGCTGGAGATGAACGCGGACGAGCAGAGCGTCCACGACGTGGTGGCGGGCATCGGGATCAACGTGCACCAAACCGCGTTTGAAGGGGAGATTGCGAAAACCGCGTCGTCGCTCGATCTGCTGACGGGCAGGCGCGTCTGCCGCGCGGACGTGGTGCGCGCGTTTTTGGAGGAATACGAGGCGGTGGACGAGCTGGCACAGCAGGGCGGTGAGGCACTGATGGCGGTGTACCGCCGCCACTCCGCGACGCTCGGCCAGCGGGTGCAGGTCATTTCCGCCACGGGCAGCTTCACCGGCACGGCGAAGGCCGTCACGGACAGCGGCAGCCTGATCGTGCTGGATGACGACGGGCGGGAGCGCGAGGTGCTCGCGGCGGACGTATCCGTTCGCGGGCTGATGGGCTATGCCTGAGACGCTGGGGATCGGCGTGGATCTGTGCGCCGTCAGCCGAATCGAGCGTGCGATTCAGAAGGCGCATTTTCTGAATCGGGTGTTCACCGAGGCGGAGCGCGCGTATCTGCAAGGCCGGGGCAGGGGCGCGGGGGAGAGCGCTGCGGCCATGTTCGCGGCGAAGGACGCCGTCGCCAAGGCGCTGGGCACGGGCTTCGCGCAGGGAATCATGCCCGAGCAGATCGAGGTCACGCACGCGGACAGCGGGCAGCCCGGCGCGCGGCTGACCGGCGCGGCGCAGGCGCGCCTTGAACAGATGGGCGGCGGCCAGATTCTGCTGTCGCTGTCGCACGAAGGGGATACCGCGATTGCGTTCGCGCTGATACAATGAACCATAAGACCGGGGCGGCGCTCCGGCAGGACGCCAAGGAGGAACCATGATCCGGACAATATCGCCGCAGGATATGCGGGAAATGGAGCGCGCGTTTCTGGAAGGAACGGGCTATCCGTCGATTTTGCTGATGGAGCACGCGGCGCAGGCGGTCGTCGATGCGCTGTCCGCCTATGCAAAAGCGGGGAGCCGCGTGCTGTTCGTCTGCGGGAGCGGCAACAACGGCGGCGACGGCTGCGCCGCGGCACGGCTTTGGATGCAGCGCGGCGGACAGGCGGACGTATGGCTGCTCAAGAGCCCGTCGCAGATGAAAGGCGACGCGGGGGTGAACGGCTGTCTGCTCAATAGCTGCGGCGCGCCGCTCAACGTGCTTTACAGCGAAGCGCCGGAGGTGCCGGGGGACTGCGCGGCGATTGTCGATGCGCTGTACGGCACGGGATTGAGCCGGGAGCTGGACGGCGCGGCGCTTTCAGCGGTGCGGCGGATCAACGAAAGCGGCCTGCCCGTCGTTTCGGTGGATATTCCCTCCGGCGTGGACGGCGCGACGGGGCAGGTGCTCGGCGACGCGGTGCGCGCGCGGGAGACGGTGGCGTTTCACCGCGCCAAGCACGGGCTGCTGCTCTATCCGGGGCGCGCGTATGCGGGCAAGCTGACCGTCGCGGACATCGGAATTCTGCCCGAATGGGACGGCGCGCAGGGGATCGACGTGCTGGAGGAAGCGGACGCATGCGCCCTGCTGCCCGTTCGCCCCGCAGACGGGCACAAGGGCACGTTCGGCCATGTGCTCAGCGTGGCCGGGAGCGAGGGCATGGCCGGGGCGGCGGCGCTCTGCGCGCGGTCTGCGCTGCGCGCGGGCGCGGGGCTGGTGACGGCGGCCTGCCCGTTCGCGGTGCTGGGTACGGTGCAGGCGCAGGCGCTCTGCGCGACGGCGAAGGTGGTTGCCGACGGCGCGGCGCTCGACGCGGGGGCGGCGGATATGCTCGCCGAGCTGGCCAAGGGCAAGGCGGCGCTGGCCATCGGGCCGGGGCTCGGCCGCGAGGAGGGCGCGTGGCTGGCGATTGAGGCGCTGGTGCGGAGCGACACCCCGAAGGTCGTGGACGCGGACGCGCTGTATCTGCTGGCCAAATACGGCGGCGGCGTGGGCGCAAACACGGTGCTGACCCCGCATCCGGGCGAGATGGCGCGGCTGTGCGGCACGACGGTGCAGGCGGTTCTGGATGCGCCGGTGGAGCAGGCGCAGCAGCTTGCCGCCGATATGAACGCATGCGTGCTGCTCAAGGGTGCGACGACGGTGATTGCGCACGGCGAGGACGTGGCGATGAACGTCACGGGCTGCGACGGCATGGGCACGGGCGGCTGCGGCGACGTGCTCACCGGGACGATTGCGGCGCTGCTGGCGCAGGGCATGAGCGTTTGGGACGCGGCGCGCGCGGGCGCGTACTACCACGGGCGCGCGGGCGAAGCGGCGCAGGCGCGGCTCGGCGCGCGGGGCGTGACCGCGTGGGACGTATGCGAGGCGCTGCGCATCGAGTGACGCGCGGCTTAAACGGGGCATAGGCTGAAAGCGGGGGCTGGCTCCATGATTTTCTTCCCATTGGGGTGGAGAGCATGGAGATCACACGCGGCGATATCTTTATCGCGGATCTGAACCCGGTGCAGGGGAGCGAGCAGGGCGGTATTCGCCCGGTGCTCGTGATCCAGAACGACCGGGGCAACCGATTTTCCCCGACGGTGATCTGCGCGGCGATGACCTCGCGCGTGGGCAAGAGCGATCTGCCGACGCACGCATGGGTCAGCGCGCGGGACAGCGGGCTGAAATGCGACTCGTTGGTGCTCTGCGAACAGATTAGAACGCTGGAAAAGCGCCGCCTGCGCGCCAAGGCCGGACGAATCGACGGCATGGCGATGGCGCGGGTGGACGCGGCGCTGCTGTGCGCGCTGGGCATCGGATGACGGGGAAAGGGACAAAATTGAGCATGCGCGGCGGGAAACGATCCGCCGCCTGAAAAGCGTATCCTCCCCCCCACAAAGGGGAGGATACGACCATGCCCGCGCCCAAAGACGAGAAAACATATCGAAAAAAAGCGGAAGCGCTTGACAATAGAGAAAAAACGCCCGAAGCGGCGGACAAGCCGGGAGGAAAAAGAGGATGAAGATGGATTTCAAGCTGGAAGGCAGGCAACTGATTTGGGATTATCTGCTGCTGACGGTCGGCGCGCTGCTGACGGCGTTCGCGTTCGCGGCGTTCTTTGTGACCAACGACATCGCGCCGGGCGGCGTGACGGGCATCGCGACGGTGCTTTCCAGCGTGACAGGGCTGAACGTCGGTCTGCTCAGCTTTTTGATTAACGTGCCGCTGTTCGCCATCGGCTGGCGGCGCGTCGGCGTTCGCTTCGCGGTGCGCTCGTTCATCTCGATGTTGCTGCTGTCGCTGTTCATCGACCTGATGCCGGAGTTTGATCTGGCGGGGAACATGATGCTGGCCGCCATCTTCGGCGGCGTGACGATGGGCGCGGGGCTGGGCATGGTGGTGCGCGCGGGCGCGACGACGGGCGGCACGGACATGGCCGCGATGATCGTCCACGCGCACCTGAGCATGTTCACCGTGCCGATGGTGCTCTTTACCATCGACGGAATCGTCGTCGTCGTCGCGGCGCTGAACTTCGGCGTGCAGGCCGGTTTGTTCGCGCTGATCGCGCTGTTCGTTTCGACCAAGACGATGGATTCCGTCATCAAGGGCTTCAACACGGCGATGCAGTTCCTCATCATCAGCCCGAATCAGGAGGAGATCGTCCGCCGGATTCACACGGAGATGGATCGCGGCTGCACCCGGCTGGAGGCGACCGGCACCTATGAGGGGCGCAAAAACGGCGCGCTGCTGTGCGTTGTCCCCCGGATGGAGGCCTCCCGCCTGAAAAAGATCGTTTCCGAGTGCGACGCGCATGCGTTCGTCACGGTCTGCGACGTGCACGAGGCGCTGGGCGAGGGATTCAGCTATCGCCACATTTCCTGACTGCCTGCACAAAAATGCGCGCAATGTGTGAATCACCGTTTACAAAACAGGGCGGATGATGGTATAATCATTCTTGACACAAAGCGTTCCCCGATTCGGGAACGCCAACCAACAACTCAGGAGGAATGTATCATGAAAAAGATCCTTTCCGTACTGCTCGTTCTGGCCGCGCTGCTTGCGATGGCCACCTCCGCCGCGCTGGCCGCCGAGATTGCGCTCGTGACCGACGTTGGCACCATCGACGACGAATCCTTCAACCAGGCCTGCTGGGAGGGCGTTAAAGCCTATGCCGAGGCCAACGGCAAGACCTATCAGTACTATCAGCCGGGCGCTGACAGCACCGACGAGCGTCTGAATTCCATCGACCTGGCCGTGTCCGAGGGCGCGAAGGTCGTCGTCTGCCCGGGCTATCTGTTCGGCGAGACTGTCGCGCAGGCGCAGGAGCTGTACCCGGATGTGGACTTCATCGCGGTTGACGTTTCCGCCGGCGATCTGGGCGGCGTGGATGCGCAGCAGAACCTGTACTGCGCCGTGTTCGGCGAAGAGCAGGCGGGCTACCTGGCCGGCTACGCGGTCGTGAAGGACGGCTACACCAAGCTGGGCTTCCTCGGCGGCATGGCGGTTCCGGCCGTGCAGCGCTACGGCTACGGCTTCGTGCAGGGCGCGAACGCGGCGGCTGTTGAGCTGGGCACCCCGATCGAGATCAACTACACCTACGGCGGCCAGTTCTTCGGCGACGCCAACATCACCGCCAAGATGGAAGGCTGGTACACCACCGGCACCGAGATCGTCTTCGCCTGCGGCGGCGGCATCTACACCTCCGCGGTGGAAGCGGCGCTGAAGAGCAAGGCGTATGTGGTCGGCGTTGACGTTGACCAGCACTACATTGGCGAAAAGGCTGTCGCCGAGAACGGCTACAACCCGTTCGTGACCTCCGCCATGAAGGGCCTGAAGGAAGCGACTGTGTCCGCGCTGGGCAAGTTCTTTGACGGCACTTGGGCGGACATCGGCGGCAAGGTGGAAACCCTGAACCTGCAGGCGGGCGACTATGTGGGTCTGCCGACGGCCGAGGCTTCCTGGGGCTTCAAGACCTTCACGATGGACGAGTATAACAAGCTCATCGAGGATATCCGCTCCGGCGCGCTCACCGTGTCTGCGGAGATCGCGGATCACCCGGCCGTGGATGCCAGCGTGACCGTCAACTACATCGACTAATCTCCGATACATCGACGAATCCCCGATAATCGGAAACAGAAGCTCCCCGCTCAAAAGGCGGGGAGTTTTTCTGTTATGCGGCAAATGAGCAAATCCGAAATTTAGGGCAGATTCTTATAACGGCCGCGCGATCAAAGACATGCCGTCCCCCGCGGATGCATACAGTGAAGGGCAGGGAAAACCGAGGGAGGGATGAGCGTGGAGATGACATTATCCCGCGAGACGCTTTGCTTTGAGCGCCTCGCTTTGGCCAGAGAGGAACAGGTGAGCGTAGAGGGCGAGGCGACGCTGCCGGGGAGCATGCGCGACGCGGTGACGGTGCTCAGCGTGCAGGCGCAGGCCTATCTGGAGGACGCGCGGGCGACGGCGGGCGGCATGACGCTGCGCGGGCACGTGAGCTTTCAGGCGCTGTATACGCAGGGGGATTTGACGCGAATCCGCGCGATGGAGACGACGTGCGACTTTGAGCACAGCATCGACGCGCCGGAGCTTCAGCCGGATATGCGGGTGAACGCGAGCGTCGCCGTGCAGGAGACGGAGGGGACGGCGGCAAGCGGCCGCATGACCCTGCGCGCGCTGCTCGATCTTCAAATCGAAGCGTTTGAAATGACCCGTCAGGCGCTCGTGACCGACGCGGCGGGCGACGCGGACGCGCTCAGAACCCGGATGCAGCGCGTCGCCTTCTGCCGGACGGCGCCGCTGGGCGAGGAGAAGACGCTGGTGCGTGAGGAATTTGATCTGCCCGCGCGGCTGGAGGTCGGCGACGTGCTCAGCGCGACGGGGGAGGCCGCCGTGGCAGAGTTGACGGGCGGCGCGGGGCGCATCGGCGTCAGCGGCACGGTGGAGGTGCGCGTGCTGCACAGGCCGCAGGAAGCGGGCAATCCGCTGGTGATGACCAGCCACGAGCTGCCCTTTGAGCTGAGCATCGACACGCAGATCCCCGACGGGGCGCAGATTCACGCGCAGGCGGAGGCCATTGACGTGATGGCGGACTCGATGGCGGACGACAAACGCCGGACGCTGCGCGTGGAGGCGGAGGTGCGCGTTCGCCTGAGCGGCTGCGTGCAGGAGGAAAAGGAACTGCTCGAAGACCTGTACAGCGTATCGGGCGACGCGCTCATCCCGCAAAAAGAGCGGTTTGACGTGCACGCCTTCGAGGAGAGCAGCGACGTTCGCGAAAGCATTCGTCTGCCCATCGCGCTGGCGAAGGATGCGCCGCCCATCGGCACGGCGCTCGCCGCGTTCGCGCAGCCGACGATCACGGCGGCCACGCCCGCGGGGAAGCGGCTCGACGCGGAGGGCGTGATGGCCGTGACGCTGATCTATCTGCCGATGGATTCGGATATCCCGATGGCCATACACACGCGCGAGCCGTTCGCGATGACCTTCCCCATCGAGACGACCGAGGATGCGCAGGTGCAGGCGCGCGTCATCGAGGCGACGCCCGGACCGGCGACCAGCGACCGCGCGGAGGTGCGCTGCGTCGTGGGGCTGCATGTCGTCAAGCACGGCGTGCGCCCGCTTGACGCGGTGATCGACGTGGCGCAGCAGCCCGCCGCCCGGCAGGAGCGCGGCTTCGTACTCGTCTGGCCGGCCAAGGGGGAATCCCGCTGGGAGACGGCCAAGCGGCTGCGCGTTGCGGAGGAGGAACTGCATCCCGCCGGAAAGGGCGCGATGCTGGCGTTTCGAAAATGACCCCGAGGGCGCGGAAGCGCCCTTTAGAATGCAAAAAAAAGCTATTCTCCCCCCTTTTTTTCGGGGGAGAATAGCTTTTTGTCTACGGTCTGAAAAGCGGGTCAAGCCCGCTTTTTTAATGCGGCAGGGCGGCTTTCAGCCGAATCAGCCCCACCGCGTCCGCAATGAACCAGCCAATCGGAATCGCCAGCCAGATGGCCGTCACGCCGAAATGCGGCGCGAACGCATAGGCCAGCGCGACGCGTAGACCGAGCGAAATCACCGTCAGCACGACGGACATGCCCGCCCGCTCAAGCCCGCGATAGATCGCGTAGAGCAGGAACAGCAGGCCGATACCGACGTAGAACACGCCCTCCACGCGCAGATAATGCACGCCGACGGCCAGAATCTCGCGCTCGCCGGGGTCGATGAACAGCGTGAGCAGCGGCCGCGCAAAGAGAAAGACCAGCGCGGAAACGACGGCGCAGAAGGAGAGCGAAAGCAGCGCCGCCTCGCGGATGCCCTGCTTCACGCGCTCCGGCTTGCCCGCGCCGGTGTTCTGCGCAACGAAGGTCGCAAAGCCGTTGGCAAAATCCTGCGCGGGGGAATAGGCGAACGAATCAATCTTCACGCCCGCCGCGAACGCCGCCATCGTTGCGACGCCGAAGCTGTTGACGAGGCTCTGCACGAGCAGAATACCGAAATTCATAATGGATTGCTGCACGCTCGTCAGCACGCTGACGCTCGCGATGCGGGAAAGCAGCGGACGATCCAGCCGGAAATTCGAGCGGCGCGGGCGGAGTTCGGGAAGGCGGAAGAAGAAATACAGCGCAATGCCCGCCGCGGAAAGCCCCTGCGCGATTACCGTCGCCAGCGCCGCGCCGGCAACGCCCCGGTGCAGGACGAGCACGAACAGCAGATCGAGCGCGATGTTCACCACCGTGGAGAGCAGCAGAAACAGCAGAGACGCAAACGAATTGCCGACGCTGCGCAGCGCCGCCGCGAAGAAGTTATACAGAAAGGTGAAGAAAATGCCCGCGAAGATCACCCGCAGGTAGCTTGTAATATCCGGCACGGCCTCCGGCGGGACGCGCAGCAGCACGATGAACGCATCGAGCAGCGCGTAGCTGAGCACCGTCAGCAGGAGGGACAGCGCCGCAATGAGACAGAAGGCGTTGGTCATCGCGGTCTTGAGCTTATCCATGTTCCCCTCGCCGTAAAGCTGGCTGAAGACGACGCTGCTGCCCATGCACAGTCCGAGGACGAGGCTTGTGAGCAGAATCATCAGCGAAAACGCGCTGCCGACGGCTGCAAGGGCGACGTTGCCCAGAAAGCGGCCGACAATCAGCGTATCGGCGACGTTATAGAGCTGCTGAAGCAGGTTGCCCGCGATCAGCGGCAGGCTGAAGCGGATCAGCCCGGCGCGAATGGAGCCCTGCGTTAAATCCTGCTGCAAAGAAAAAACCTCCCCTAAAACATGCGTCCGAATCCCTATTATACAGCGAAAACGGAAAAATGGAAGATTGGATTTGACGAAAGCGGCGGCATGCGGTACAATAAGGCGCGAAAAACGGAAGGGGATGAAGCGCATGAACATCAAGGCGGCGATTTGGGATTTGGACGGCACGCTGCTCAACACGCTGGACGATCTGGCGGCGAGCACGAACGCGGCGCTGGCGGCGAACGGCCTGCCGACGCACACGACGGACGAGGTGCGGATGTTTGTCGGCAACGGCATCGGCAAGCTGATCGAGCGCGCCGTGCCGAACGGGCGGGAAAACCCGAAATTTCAGGCGGTCTACGATGCGTTTGTCGCGCATTACGGCGCGCACAGCCGCGACCGCACAAAGCCCTACGACGGGATTCTGCCGATGCTGGACGCATTGGCCGCGCAGGGCGTAAAGCTGGCGATTGTTTCCAACAAGATTGATTTTGCGGTGAAGGAGCTGAGCCGCGATTATTTCGGCGAACGGATGCAGGCGGCCATCGGCGACGACCCCGGCCGCAGAAGAAAGCCCGCGCCGGACAGCGTGCTGGAGGCCATGCGCCAGTTGGGCGTGACGCGGGCGGAGACCGTCTACATCGGCGATTCGGATGTGGACGTGGAGACGGCGCGCAACGCGGGCGTGGCCTGCTGCGCGGTGAGCTGGGGCTTCCGCTCGGTGCAATGCCTCCGGGATGCGGGCGCGGCGCGAATCGCGGCCAATCCGCAGGAGCTGCTGGCCATGCTGGAGGCGCTGTGAGACCGCCGTATGACGCGGCGCTGGTGCTCGGCGTGGAGCTGGACGCGGACGACGCGCCGACGGAGGAGCTGGCGCGCCGGGTGATGGCGGCGGCGCGGGCGTATCGGGGCGGCGCATGCGCATCTCTGGTGCTGTGCGGCGGCTGCCTGCCCGGTCACAGGCGCTCGGAGGCGGAAGTGATGGCGCGCATGCTCGCGGCGCTGGGCGTGCCGAAGCGGATCTTGATCTGGGAAGACCAATCGAGGGACACGATGGAAAACTGCCGCAACGCCGCGGCGCTGCTGGGCGGAACGGGGCGCGTTCTGGTGGTGACGAGCGATTATCACCTGCGCCGCGCGGTGATGACGGCTCGGCGCGCGGGGCTTCGCGCGGACGGGCTGGCGGCAAAGACGACCGGCGGGCGCGTCGGGAAGCGGCTGATGGAGGCTTGCTACATCGCGGATCTGCTGCTCGGCTGGCAGGACGAGGGCAGGGCGCGCCCCGCGTGGACATACCGCCTGTTTGCGCGGGTGTTCGGCGAACAGGCAAAAAAATAAAGCGCGACGAAGCGAATTGTCGATTGCATATTGACAGAGGCGGCGCGCGTGGTATAATAAGAACAACTGAACAGCGAGACCTTTGAGAGATCTTCAGGGCGGGGTGCAAGTCCCTACCGGCGGTACAGCCCGCGAGCCGTTTTGGCCGATTCGGTGAAACTCCGAAGCCGACAGTATAGTCTGGATGGAAGAAGCGATATCTCCTTTTTTTCATGGTGAAGAAAGAATCAGCCCCTGATCGCTCTGCTTTCAGGGGCTTGTTTGTCAGAATCTAAAAAAAGAGGTTTTGTGTATGTCTCAGAAAAAGTCAAGCGGCAGCGCGGTGTTTGTTATGACCCGCTGCGGAATCCTCGCGGCGATGGCCGTCATCCTGTATTACATCGAGATCCCGGTCGTCGCGTTTTACAAGCTGGATCTGTCCACACTGCCGGCGATTCTGGCGGGCTTTGCGATGGGGCCGCTGCAGGGCGTGGCGGTGGTTGTCATCAAGAATCTGGTGCACATGCTCGGCACGAGCACGGCCTGCGTGGGCGAAATGGCGGATATCATCATGTCCAGCTGTTTCATCATCCCGGCCAGCCTGATTTACCGCCGCCGCAAGGACAGAAAGAGCGCGGTGCTCTCGATGGCGGTCGGCACGGTGCTGATGACGATTGCGGGCGTGCTGGTCAACTACTTCATTCTGATTCCGGCGTATCAGACGCTGATGAACCTGCCGCTCGAGGTGATCGTCGGCATGGGCACGAAGGTTTGGAGCTATATCGACAACACGGTGAAGCTGGTGATTTTCATTACCGCGCCGTTCAACATCCTCAAGGGCGCTGTGCTCAGCGTGGTGACGTATCTGCTCTACAAGCGCGTGTCGCCGCTGCTGCACCAGAAGAGCGCCAGATAAGCGAAGTATAGGTGAGTCATTTGCTGGAAATCCTCTGTAAAACCGAAAAAGACATGCAGCGCCTCGGCCAAAGCCTTGGCGCTTGCATGCGCGTGGGCGACGTGGTGCTGCTGACGGGAGAGATGGGCGCGGGCAAAAGCGTGCTGACCCGCGCGGCGGCGCGCGCGATGGGCGTGGAAGGGCCGGTGCCCAGCCCGACGTTCACCATCCTCAACATTCACGAGGGGCGGGCGATGCGGCTGTATCATTTTGACCTGTACCGCCTGTCCGACGCGGACGAGCTGTACGGCATGGGGCTTGACGAATACATCCCGGCGGAGGACGGCGCGAGCTTCATCGAGTGGCCGCAGATGGCGCAGGAAGCCATGCCCGAGGACGCGCTGCACGTGCACATCGCCTATGCGGAGGACGGCGCGGCGCGCGTGGCGACGCTGGAGGTCGGCGGCACATTTGACGAGGCGAGAATCGACGAGATCAAGCGGAGGCTGGAGGCAGACGATGAACATCCTGATGATTGACACATCCGGCCCGGCATGCGGTGTGGCCATCATGGCCGACGGCAGGCTGGTCTACGAGGCGGAATTGACGCACAGGCAGACGCACAGCCAGCGCGTCATGCCGATGGTGGATACGGCGCTGCAAATGAGCGACATGACGGCGGCGGATATGGACGTATTCGGCGCGGTGGTCGGCCCCGGCTCGTTCACCGGCGTGCGCATCGGCGTTTCCACGGTGAAGGCGCTGGCGCACGCGGCGAATAAGCCCTGCGTCGCGGTGGACGCGCTTGAAGCGCTGGCCGCGAACGTGACGGCGTTTGACGGCGTGGTCTGCCCGATTCTCGACGCGCGCGCCCAGCAGGTTTACGGCGCGATTTTCAAGCGCGGCGAGCGCCTGATGGAAGACACGGTGGAAAAGCTGACGCTGTTCCTTGACCGCGTGGAGGCGACGGGCGAAAACGCGCTGTTCCTCGGCGACGGTGCGCCCGGTTTTGAAGCGGCGATTCGCGAACGGCTGGGGGATAAGGCGCATTTTGCGCAGCCCCAGCACAACGGCCTGCGCGCGGGAAGCGCCTGCGCGCTGGCGGCGCGGCGGCTTGAAGCGGGCGAAACGCCGCTGGATTACATCACGCTTCTGCCGCTGTATCTGCGCGCGCCGCAGGCCGAACGCGAGCGCGCCGCGCGGGAAGGAGCAAAGCATGGCTGAGCCGACGATTCGGCCGATTCGCGAGGCGGACGTGAAGCAGATTCACGAAATCGAGAAGGCCTGCTTCGCGATGCCATGGTCGGAGGAATCCATCCTGCACGACGTGAAGGAGAACGTCGTGGCGCGCTGGCTGGTGCTTGACGACGGAAACGGCGGGGTACTGGCCTACGCGGGCATGTGGTTTGTGCTCGACGAGGCGCACGTCTGCAACGTGGCCGTCCGTCCGGACTGCCGGGGAAAGGGATACGGCAAGCGGATTTTCACGGCGCTGATCGACCTGGCGAAGGCGAACAGCATGGCGATGATGACGCTGGAGGTGCGCCGCTCGAACACGGTCGCGCAGAACCTGTATCACGCCTGCGGGATGCTCGACGTGGGGTATCGCAAGCGGTATTACGAGGATAATAAAGAGGACGCGCTGATTATGTACCGCGATTTTGTCTACCCGGAGCAGAGCGAAACCGAGGCGTGACGCGCCCCGGCCGCGTAAAAACAGCATACAATTTGAGGGGCGGCGCGGTCAATCGGCGTTGCCCCCTTTTCTTTTGGCGGAAAATGGAGTACAATATTAGAATCCGAAATAATGGGGATGACTAGGATAAGGAATAGGGGCGAAGGGATGCAGCTTGAAATTCGCGGGGCGACGGTCGATGTGACGGTGAGCGGGGATTCCGGGCGCGGCGTGCTGCTGCTGCACGGATTCATGTGCTCGGCGCAGATGATGAGCAGCGTGCAGGAAGCGCTCTGCGGTCAGATGCGCGTGGCGGCGATTGATTTCCCCGGCCACGGCAAAAACGGCAGGAGTGCGCCGCCGCCGAAGCCGTGGGGCGTGCCGGACTATATGGAGATGACCGCCGAGGTGATCCGTCGGCTGAAGCTCGCGCCATGCGACATCGTGGCCCATTCCTTCGGCGCGCGGGTGGCGATTCTGCTGGCGGCGACATACCCTGAGCTTGTGGGGCGGATGATTCTGACCGGGGCGGCGGGCATCAAAAAGCCGAAGACCGGCGGGGCGACGGTGAAGCAGCGCGTCTACAAGGGGCTGCGCGGCGCGGTCAACCTGATGGATAAGACGCACCTGTTCGGCAGTCTGCCGGAGCGGGGGCGCGAGGCGCTGGTGCAGAAATTCGGCTCGGCGGATTACAAGGCGCTCTCCCCGGAGATGCGCAAGACATTTGTGAAGATCATTTCGTTGGATTTGACCGACGAGCTGCCGCGTGTTAAGGCGCCGACGCTGCTCTATTGGGGCGCGGAGGACACCGAAACGCCGCTCTGGATGGGCAAACTGATGGAAGAGAAGATCCCCGACGCGGGGCTGGTCGTGCAGAAGGGCGCGGGGCATTTCGCCTACCTCGAACACAATCAGGCGTTCCTGCGCATCGCAAAAAATTTCCTGCTGGAGGGTAGAGCGTGAAATTCCTTTTGACAATCATACAGGCGGTCGGGCTGGGCTGCGCGAGCGCGGCGGCCGGGCGGCGGGTGCTGCATTATTTGCAGCTTGAAAGCTATCAGCTTCCGGGCTACGTCAAGAGCGTGAGGCGCAACGCCATGCGCGCGCTGATTCCGCCGATTGCGATGGCGGCCGTTGGCGTGGCGGCGCTGCGGCTCAGCGGGCTGACCGGGCTGGCGCTTTTGCTGGAGGCGCTGACGGCGGCGCTGCTGGTCTGGCAGGCGGCGAAGGAAAAGGCGAAGAAGCCTTTTATCGCGACCGAGCGCGTGAAGCGGCTGCTGGCGGTGCATGTCGCGGTCAACACCGTGCTGGCGCTGGCGCTGCTGACGGTTTCCCCGGTGCTGGGCTATCTGATGCCCGCTTTTGAACCGGCGCTGCTGATGCTGGCGGCCCTCATCGCCGCGCCGATGGAAAAGCACATCGCGGGGCAGTTCATAAAGGATGCGCAGGCGAGGCTGGCCGCGCAGCCGGACTTGATAAAAATCGGCATCACGGGCAGCTACGGCAAGACGAGCACGAAATTCCTGCTGCGCGACATCCTCTCCGTGAAATACAACGTGCTGGCCACGCCGTCGAGCTTCAATACGCCGATGGGCGTGACCCGCGTGATCCGCGAGCAGCTCACGCCCGCGCATCAGGTGTTCATCGCCGAGATGGGCGCGCGCCATGTGGGCGACATCCGCGAATTGGTGGAGCTGGTGCACCCGCAGATGGGGCTGATTACATCCGTCGGGCCGCAGCATCTGGATACGTTCGGCACGATCGAGCGCGTGCGGGATACCAAATACGAGCTGATCGAGGGGCTGCCGAAGGACGGCACGGCGGTTTTCGCGCGGGATGGCGCCATCTGCGAGGCGCTGTTTGAGCGCTGCCCGCTCGAGCGAAAATACAAGCCGGGGATGCTGGTCGATGCGAAGAACGTCGCCTGCGGCCCGTGGGGCACACGGTTCACGCTGACGGATGTGCAGACCGGCGAGGAAGCGAGCTGCCAGACACGGCTGCTCGGCGAACATTCGATCTCCAACCTGCTGCTGTGCTGTACGGCGGCGCGCGCGCTGGGCATGACGCTTCAGGAAATCGCGCTGGGCGTTTCGCGCTGCCAGCCGGTGGAGCATCGGCTGGAACTGCTTTCCGGCGGCGCGGGCGTGAGCATCATCGACGACGCATTCAACGCCAACCCGGTCGGCGCGCAGTGCGCGCTGCGGGTCATCCGAGATTTCCCCGGACGGCGGATCATCATCACGCCGGGCATGGTGGAGCTGGGCGGAAACGAGGACGGATTCAACCGCGCGTTCGGCGAACAGATGGCCGACAGCGTGGATATCGCGATTCTGGTCGGTAAAAAACATACGCAGCCCATCGTAGACGGGCTGACGAAAGCGGGCTTTCCGCAGGAAAACATCCATGTGGTCGGCAGCCTTGAGGAGAGCACGACCCTGCTGCACGGCATGATGCGGTCGGGCGACGTGGTGCTCTATGAAAACGATCTGCCGGATAATTACAGCGAGTGAGGAGCGTGTAGAGAATGAGTAAAATGAATATTGCGGTGTTCTTTGGTTCTCGCAGCTGCGAGCATGACGTGTCGATCGTTTCCGCGCTGCAATGCATCGAGGCGACGAAGGCGGCTGGCTTTAACGTGACGCCGGTGTATATCTCCCGCGACGGCCTGTGGTACACGGGCGAGCCGCTGGAAAACATTGAAACCTTCCGCGAGTTTAACCCGATGACCAAGGGAATCACCCGCGTGACGCTGGATGTGACGGCGAACGCGGGCGACCTGTGGGCATGGCCGCCGCAGCGCGCGGGGCTGTTTGCCAAGGTGCCGGCGCCGCTGTGCCATATCGACTGCGTGATCCCCGTGTTCCACGGCTGGCACGGCGAGGACGGCACGATTCAGGGTCTGCTGGAGATGGCGAACATCCCGTATGCGTCCTCCGGCGTGCTGGGCTCGGCCATCGGCATGGATAAGATCGCGATGAAGCAGATTCTGCGCGGCGCGGGCTTCCCGGTGCTGGATTTTGTGTGGTTCACCCGCGAGCAGCTCAAGAAGGAGCGTCAGACCGTCATCGAGCGCGTCGAGAAGGAGATCAAGTACCCGGCGTTCATCAAACCGGCGGCGCTCGGTTCTTCCATCGGCGTTTCCCGCGCGAAGAACCGCGAGGAGCTGGAGCGCGCGCTCGACGTGGCCGCGTCGTATGACCGCAGGATCCTCGTCGAGGTCGGCGTGGTGCATCCGGTGGAGATCAACTGCGCGGCGGTGGGCTACGGCGAGGACGTGCGCGCCTCCGTATGCGAAATGCCCGTGCCGAGCAGCAACGACACGTTCCTGGATTTCTGGCAGAAGTATCTGCGCAACGCGAGCACCAAGGGCGAGGACAGCCGGGGCATGAAGTCCCTGAGCCGCGTCGTGCCCGCGCCGATCGGCGACGAGCTGACCGGCAGGATTCAGGCGATGACCTGCGACATCTTCAAGCTGCTGGATTGCTGCGGCACGGTGCGCGTGGATTTCATCCTCGACCAGAACGATATGCTCTTTGTCAACGAGCCGAACACGATTCCGGGCTCGCTGGCGTTCTATCTGTGGAAGGCCAGCGGCCTCGACTTCCCCAAGCTCATCGAGAAGATGGTGGAAGACGCGCTGCGCGCCCACGCGGATAAGAACAGCAGCGTGTTCGCCTATGATTCCAGCATCCTCAAGAAGGTTGCGGCGGGCACGAAGGGCAGCAAAAGATAAAAACAGAGCTGCTGTGCCGGGCGCACAGCAGCCCTGTTTCGTGAATCAATAGCCCAGCGATTCGTTGATCAGAATAACCTGCGTCCGCTTGCCGTTGGGCGCGCGTTCAAACGACGCGATGACGTGGCACATCGGCTTTTCGCATTCGGCGGGGTTGCAGCGGCCGGTCTCGGCGCACGGGTTATGGAGCTGGAACCGGCGCGCGTTGAGCGGGCAGGAAACCTCCTTGATGCGCTTGACCGCCTGCGCATAGCCGCCGGAAACGATCTTGTTGCGGCCGATGAGCACATAGACCGTGCCGGGGCCGTAGCACATGGCGGCGATGCGGTTGCCGGTGCCGTCGATCTGCACCATCAGCCCGTCCTCTGTGACGGCGTTTGCCGAACAGACGTAGAGCGGCGCGTTCATGGCCTCGTGCAGCAGCGCGGGGCGCTCGGCCGGTTCGGCCTCCCAATGCCACAGAACCTTGTGACCGGCCGCGCGCAGGAGCGTTTCAAGCCCCATCTGTTTGGCCGTCATGCAGCCGCCGAAGCCGACGGTCTCCCCGGCGGGCATATCGGAGAGCAGGTAATCCGCCGCTTCCTTCGCGGTTTCAAAGACGACGGCCCCAAAGCCGCGCCTGCGCAGCGCGGCGGCTGTTTTTTCGAGTTTTTCCATGACCGGATTCCTCCCTGTTGTTGGTTTCACTCATTATATCAGCTCGGGGAAAAAGAAAAAAGGGTATTGACGAAAAAAGCGCCAAGGAGGCGGATGGAACGTGCTGGATGAATGGATGGAGCAAAAGGTGGACGAGGCCTGCGAGGTCGTTCCGGCGTATGTCAATCCGCGAAAAATCCGGCTGGCCAGCTCGCACATCGGCTGGCGGCTCTACCTCTACGGGAGCAGCTTGAAGCGCGCGGTGAGCGGCTTTTTCGTGCACATCCGATCCGAACAGGACATGGATATTTTTCTGCGGGAGACGGCGGAAAAGAGCGACACCACCATCCTGCGGATCAAGCGGTTTCTGCGGGAAAAGGCGCGGCTGCTGGCGGTGCTCGACGACGCGGGCATGCGGCTTCGCTTTGCGACGACGCTGTATCTCTTCGGGCTTGCGGCGCTGGGAACGCTGGCCGTCGGCGGCCGGGAAATGGCGCTCTGCGCGCTGGCGGCCTGCCTGATGCTGCTGTCCGCGGCGATGGAGCTGGGGTATGAGCCGATCTGCGCCGGAATTCGGCAGCGATATCTGTTTTCCGTCGGCCTGCGGACGCTGGCGCTGACCGTTCCGCTGGCGGATTATTTTGGAAAATACCTGATGGCCGGGGTGGCGAGCAACGTGGTGCTGCAAAGCCTGATGATCGTCATGCTGGGGGTGCATCTGGCGCTGTTTTTCGCGCTGATCTGCTTCAACAGGCGGCAAAGCCCGATGCTGCGGGCGCTTAGCGGCGTGCTCGGCGTGTTCCCGGCGCTGACCGCTTCGGCGGCGGCAGCGCTGGCGGTGGCGAACCTCGCCCAGCCGGTCGGAATCGCGGCGGCGGCGCTGCTGCGGGCGCTCGGCGCGACGGGCATGTTTCTGGGCGACAGGCTGATGGCCGCGAACGCGCTGGGCGGCATCCGGCTGAAATATGAAAGCGTTTGGGAATGGCTGCTGCTGTGCGGCGGGCTGACCCTGATGACGGTCGGCGCGTGGCTGACGGCTGCGCCGATGTGAACCGAAACGGAGGATAAACATTTGGAACGCATGGACAGAATCCGCAATTTCTGCATCATTGCCCATATCGACCACGGCAAATCCACGCTGGCGGACAGGCTGCTGGAAAAGACCGGCGTGTTTGAAAAGCGCGAGATGGTGGAGCAGGTGCTCGACTCGATGGAGCTGGAGCGCGAGCGCGGCATCACCATCAAGAGCAAGGCCGTGCACATGCAGTATAAAGCGCAGGACGGCGAAACCTACACGCTTAACCTGATCGACACGCCCGGCCACGTCGACTTCACCTACGAGGTCTCCCGCGCGCTGGCGGCGTGCGAGGGCGCGCTGCTGGTGGTGGACGCGACGCAGGGCGTGGAGGCGCAGACGCTGGCCAACGTCTACATGGCGCTCGATCACGACCTTGAAATCGTGCCGGTCATCAACAAGATCGACCTGCCCAGCGCCCGCCCGGACGAGGTGCGCGAGGAAATCGAGGATGTGATCGGTCTGGACGCTTCCGAAGCGCCGCTGATCAGCGCAAAGGTCGGTATCGGCATTGACGAGGTGCTCGAAAGCGTGGTCAAGCTGATGCCCGCGCCGACGGGCGACGAGAACGCGCCGCTGCAGGCGCTGATCTTCGATTCCTTCTACGACAATTACCGCGGCGCGATCTGCTTTGTGCGCATCGTCTCCGGCACGGTGCGGCCGGGAATGACCATCCGCATGATGAACACGGGCGCGAAATTCGACGTGGTGGAGGTCGGCGTGCGCAGCCCCGGCTACGAGCCGATGGAGGCACTGCGCGCGGGCGACGTGGGCTATATCGCCGCATCCATCAAGGATCTGCACGACACGCGCGTGGGCGACACGATCACCGACGACGCGAACCCGGCGGCGGAGATTCTGCCCGGCTACCGGCAGGTGAACCCGATGGTGTTCTGCGGCATTTATCCGGCGGACGGCGCGAATTACGAGAGCCTCAAGGACGCGCTGGAGAAATTGCAGCTCAACGACGCATCGCTGACCTACGATCCGGAGACGAGCCAGGCGCTCGGCTTCGGCTTCCGCTGCGGCTTCCTGGGGCTGCTGCACATGGAAATCATTCAGGAGCGGCTGGAACGCGAATTTGATCTCGACCTGATTACGACCGCACCGAGCGTCATCTTCAAGGTATACAAGACGGACGGCTCGGAGGTGGATGTGGATAACCCGTCGAACCTGCCGCCCGTCAGCGTGATCGAGCACATGGAGGAGCCGTTTGTCCGGGCGAGCATCCACACGCCGCAGGAATACGTCGGCGCGCTGATGGAGGTTTGCCAGAACAAGCGCGGCGTGTTCAAGGATATGGTCTACGAGGGGCAGCGCGTCTGCCTGCATTACGAAATGCCGCTGGCCGAAATCATCTTCGATTTCTTTGACCAGATCAAGAGCCGCAGCCGCGGTTACGCCAGCTACGACTATGAGCTGTGCGGCTATCAGCAGAGCGATTTGGTGAAGCTGGATATCCTGCTGAACGGCGACCCATGCGACGCGCTCTCCATGATCGTGCACCGCGACCGGGCGTATGCGCGCGGCCGCTCCATCGCGGAAAAGCTGAAGGACGTGATTCCGCGCCAGATGTTTGAAATCCCGATTCAGGCGGCGATCGGCGGCAAGGTGATCGCGCGCGAGACGGTCAAGGCGATGCGCAAGGACGTGCTGGCCAAGTGCTACGGCGGCGACATCAGCCGCAAGCGCAAGCTGCTGGAAAAACAGAAGGCCGGCAAGAAGCGCATGAAGTCCATCGGCAACGTGGAAGTGCCGCAAGAGGCGTTCATGGCGATCCTGAAGGTGGACGACTGAGACAGGCGGCGACGACGGTTTTGAAAACCGCGCTGCAGGCATGAGGCAAGGTTTACGTTATGGCGAAGAAACGACAGGAATACGATTGGTTGGACGATCCGTTCGACGAGAAGAAGGCGGCGAAGGACGCCCAAGGCATGAGCGGCACCGCGAAGACGGCGCTCGGATGCGGGTGCCTGCTCGTGGTGGCGGCCTTCGTGGTGCTGCTGGCGTACGCAGGCTTCAGCATGCTCGACATCCTCGCGGCGTGACGGCAGGACGGGCAGCGTCTCTCAGCGTGGCCATGGCTGCTCGGCGTTCCGCCCCTTGCCGCGCCTTGCCTGCCGCCTCGTCGTTCGGCGGAGAGGGCGAGATCGAAAGGCCGCCTTGCGCCTCGAGCGCCAGAGCGGCTTGGTCAGACGGCTTCAAGAAAGAAGGGAAGGCCATGAAAAGCAATGCGGTCATCGAGAACATCCTGGACAGGCGCTCCGTCCGTGCGTTCACGGAGGAGCCGGTATCGCGCGAGGACCTGGAGGCCGTGGTCACGTGCGGGCAGTGGGCGCCTTCGGCCATGAACCGCCAGGAGTGGTGCTTCGTCGTGGTGGACGATGCGGGGAAGATCGCGCGCCTGGCGGAAACCATGCGCGTCGTCCTGGGCCGCGACGCGTACGACATGTACCGGCCGGCCGCCATCGTGCTGGTGGGGCACGTGAAGGGCGCGTCGTTCGGCCGCGAGGACGACGGCTGCGCCATGCAGGCCATGATGCTGGCCGCGCACAGCCTGGGGCTGGGAAGCGTGTGGATCAACCAGCTGCAGGGCATCTGCGACGAGCCCGCCGTGCGCACCGAGCTGGACGCGCTGGGGCTTCCCGGCGACCATGAGGTCCACGGCATCTGCGCGCTCGGCCACGCCGCCGCCCCCGGCAAGGCCCACGAACGCACGAGCCAGGTGGTGTGGGCAAACTAGTATCTTTTGCCATCCGAGCAGGCGAAGCGCAGCCGACCTCGCATGTCATCCCGAGCGGAGGCGGCGAAGCCGTCGGAGTCGAAGGACCTTTGCAGGCCGAAGGCCCTTCGGCCCGTTCCGCTCGCTCGTGGCGGCGAAAGGCGGCCCTCGCCGCCCACGGACCAGGAAAGGCAGCATGTTCGACTTCTTCCAGCAGCACCGGCTTCTGCTTGCGCCCATGGCGGGCGTGAGCGACGAAGCGTTCCGCGCGCTCTGCCGCGAGCAGGGGGCCGACTTGGCCTATACCGAGATGGTGTCGGCGAAGGGGCTTTCGTTCGCGAACGAGAAGACGCGGCGGCTGTTGGCGCTCGCGCCCGGCGAGGACCAGGTGGCGGTGCAGCTGTTCGGCCACGAGCCTGACGTCATGGCGCGCGAGGCCGGCTGGATCGAAGACGAGATGGGAGAGGCGCTCGCGTACCTGGACGTGAACATGGGCTGCCCGGCGCGCAAGATCGTGTCGAAGGGCGACGGCTCGGCGCTCATGAAGGAGCCGGAGCTAGCCGCATCCATCGTCCGCGCGGTCGCCAGCGCGGTGGAACACCCGGTCACGGTGAAGTTCCGGCGCGGCTGGGCACTCGGCGACGAGACGGCGCCGGCGTTCGCGCGGCGCATGGAGGACGCAGGCGCGGCGGCCGTGGCCGTGCATGGGCGCTTCGCCGAGCAGTACTACCAGGGGCGGGCCGACTGGGGCGCCGTCGCGCGCGTGAAGGAGGCCGTGGGCGTGCCCGTCGTCGGCAAC
>OLRC01000889.1_pt1 | contig 20932 bp, 15 predicted proteins | sample 1672081 | NCBI WGS metagenome assembly OLRC01 (sample SAMEA3136643, study PRJEB25190) | human gut metagenome | biome: human gut; feature: human-associated habitat; material: faeces | place: Austria | collected 2013
TCTGGTCGCGCCCTTGAAGTTGAACGTCAGATTGTCCAAATGCGGCCCGCGCAGCATCGAGCAGTTACGCGGTTCGTAGAACCGCGTAACTTACAAAATCAGCATCGCGTCGCCAAAGCTGAAGAAGCGGTAACGCTCTTCGATGGCGGCGGCGTAGGCATCCATGATCTGGTCGCGGGTGGCAAGTGCGCTCACGAGCATCATGAGCGTGGAGCGCGGCACATGGAAGTTCGTGATCAGCGCGTCGACCACGTGATAGGTCGAGCCGGGCATGAGGTAGAGCTGCGTCGTGGCGTTCTCGCGCACCACGATGTCACCGCGGCCAAGTGTATCGGCCCCGTCCTCGCGGCCCTCAAAATAGCGCGCCGTCACGGCCGGATCGGACACCGGTGCCTCAGCGTCAAAGGCGCTTTCGAGCGAGCGCACCGCCGTGGTACCGACGGCGATCACACGATGGCCCTCGGCCTTCGCCTTATGCACGGCGTCGACAACCTCCTGCGACACGTGATAGCGCTCGGTGTGCATCACGTGCTGCGTGGGGTCGTCCTCCTCCACCAGACGGAAGGTATCGATGCCCACCTCGAGCTCGACGGCGGCAAACTTCGCGCCCTTGGCCTCGATAGCGGCCATGAGCTCGGGGGTAAAGTGCAGACCCGCCGTAGGAGCGGCAGCCGAGTGCTCCTCCTTCATGGCGTAGACGGTCTGGTACTTCTCGGGATCGCCCTCGTAATCGGTGATGTAGGGCGGCAGCGGCACGTGGCCGGCCGCATGGATGGCCTCGTCGAGCGTGCGCGGCTCGCCGGCGGCATTGCAGCCGGCCGGCTCAAAGCGCACCAGGCGGCCGCCGCGGCTATCGGTGACAAAGTCGACGACCTCGGCCGTCAGCACCACGGGCGCGCCCTCGGGCGCATGGGCGCCGCCCGCACGATACTCAATCTGAGCACCGGGCTTCAGGCGCTTACCCGGCTTGACCAGGCACTCCCAGACATGGCCCAGCGGATCCACATCCTCGCGGCGCTTGAGCAGCAGCGTCTCGACCACGCCGCCCGAGCCGGCCTTGCGACCGATCAGGCGGGCCGGCATCACGCGCGTCTTGTTGATGACGAGCACGTCGCCCGGCTCGATATAGTCGATGATGTCGCGGAAGATGCGGTGCTCAACGGTACCGCCGTGCTCCAGCGGCGTTCCCGCCTGGGAGCCCTTGCGATCAACCACCAGCAGGCGGCAGGAGTCGCGCGGCTCGGCTGGAGCCTGGGCGATCAGTTCCTCAGGAAGGTTGTAGTCAAAATCATCGGTACGCATAGACACGTCGGATACTCCTTATATAGCTAAAGTCCGCTCTACATCCTAGCAGGCTGCCAGCCCAAATGAACTACTTTTTGGCGGCTTTGCGCTCGTCGCGGATGCGGGCGCGGTCCATGGCCGCCTCGACAGCCGAGAATCGGCAGCCGCAGTAATTCTGCCGATACATACCCAGCTCGCGCGAGCGACGCGTCGCCTCGGGGTAATACGGGCGAAAATCGCGAATCACCGGGGTGAGCCCATGTGCCGCCGCCAAGCGCTCAAGCACGTCATTACAGGTATCGAACAGCTGATACGGCGAGACGGCGAGCGTCGTGCCCACAAACTCAAACCCGCGCTCCCGGGCCACGCGGCACGCCTCGGCCAGACGCAGGGCATAGCATGCGCGACAGCGACGGGCTCGATCGGCGCCCAGCGGGGCCACGCCGGCCTCCCAGCGCTCCCGGTCCTCCCCCGCCTCGATAAGCTCGATGTCGCCATCGGCACACCACCGGCGCAGCTCGTCCAAACGCCGCTGCCATTCATCGTGCGGCTGAATATTGGGGTTTGTCCAGCAGATTGTGGGCTCAAACCCTTCCTCGCGCAGCAGGCGGACCGGCTCAAGAGAGCACGGCGCACAGCAGGCGTGCAACAACAACGGCTTCATCGACATCTCCTCACCCAAAAAAGCGCACGCCGAAGGACGTGTCCTCGCAGGCGACAATGCGGCGGTCGCGCAAAATGGTCCGCACGTAATACCAGTCGCCCACACAGCCCGACAAATGCAAGCCGGTCGCCAGGTAGCACAGCAGCGGATAGCCCGAGAACGCAAACCCCAGGGCAAACGCTGTCGTCACAACAACCGTCGGTGCCAGGCAAACTGCCATGTACCGCCGGCGCGAATACACCACGCCCTCGGCGCAGGCATAGATCATCGCCGTCTCGCGATTCGCCCCAAAGGTCACCTTCGCGCCCACAGGCGCCAGCAGCTTAAAAAACACACCGTGCACCAGCTCGTGCACGGCAAATGACGCCGCCGAAACCGCAGCCAAGCCGACTATCCAGCCCAAGACCGTGGTCCAGCCGCCCGCGTCAGCCGCATCCAAGTCCGCAGGCCCGCCCATAAGCATAAACACCGGCACCAGACACACGGCAAATGCGCCAAGCACGACCATCCCCCACACAAAGCAGGCGTGCAGAAAATCCTCGTCTTCAAACGCATGTATGTTGGAAATCTCATTCATAGCATCTTAGGATAGCGCCCCTGCCACGTACCCGTCCGCATGTGCGATAATGTCGAACGATATGCACGAATTGACCACCGCGTCGCCAGGCCTTGTGCCCGGCCGCGCTCTCACCATATGCGAAGGAGTCCCATGGCATCCAAATACTCCATGAACGACCGTCCCAGCTGGCCTCGCCGCGCCATCGTTACCGCCGGCGAGCCCTACGGCAACAAGGGCCTTCACTTTGGCCACGTCGGTGGCGTCTTTGTCCCGGCCGACTTCTTCGCCCGCTTCCTGCGCGACCGTCTGGGCCGCGAGAACGTCATCTTCACCTCGGGCACCGACTGCTATGGCTCGCCCATCATGGAGAGCTACCGCAAGCTCAAGGAGAACGAGGGCTACGACAAGTCCATTAGCGAGTATGTCGAGTCCAATCACTCCCGCCAGGCCGCGACCCTCAACAACTACAACATCAGCTGTGACATCTACGGCGGCTCGGGCCTTGAGCCGGCGGCCCAGATCCACAACGAGGTGACCGCTGAGATTATCGAGCGCCTGCACGAGCAGGGCACCATCTCCAAGCGCTCCACGCTGCAGTTCTACGATGCCAAGGCCGGCACGTTCCTCAACGGCCGTCAGGTGATCGGCCGCTGCCCCATCCAGGGCTGCAAGTCCGAGAAGGCCTATGCCGACGAGTGCGACCTGGGCCACCAGTTTGAGCCCGAGGAGCTCATCGCGCCTAAGAGCCAGCTCACCGGCGAGGTGCCCGAGCTGCGCCCGGTAGACAACCTCTACTTCGACCTGCCGGCCTACCTCGACTTTATGAAGACCTATACCGACAAGCTCGCCCAGAACCCGCAGGTTCGCTCCGTGGTCTCCAAGACCATGGAGGAGTGGCTGCTGCCGGCTCAGCTCTACATCCAGAACAAGTTCCGCGAGGCCTTCGATGCCGTCGAGGATCAGCTTCCCGAGCACACCGTGCTGGAGCCCGAGGGCAACAAGAGCAGCTTTACCGTCACCTTCCCCAGCTGGAAGGAGCGCGACGATGCCCACGCGGTGCTCGCCAACGGCGGTGTGCGCTTCCGCAGCGGCAAGGCGCTCGTACCCTTCCGCATCACCGGCAACATCGACTGGGGCGTTCCGGTGCCCGAGGTCGATGGCGTCTCCGACGTCACCTGCTGGTGCTGGCCCGAGAGCCTGTGGGCGCCCATCAGCTATACGCGTACCGTGCTCGCACGCGATGCCAAGGCCGCCGGCGTGACCGAGGGCGTCGCCGCCCAGGATGCCGCCCTCATGGGCGAGCCCGCTGCCGATTCCACGCAGGTACCCGCTCCCACCTACCAGCACAGCTCGCTCGACTGGCGCGACTGGTGGTGCTCTGACGACGCTCAAATCTACCAGTTCATCGGTCAGGACAACATCTATTTCTACTGCATCGCTCAGACCGCCATGTGGGAGGCCCTGGGTTGGGACCTTACGCAGAGCACCGTCAGCGCCTGCTATCACCTGCTCTACATGGGCAAAAAAGCCAGCTCGTCCTCGCAGACGCCTCCCCCGCCGGCAGACGACCTGCTCAACCACTACACCTGCGAGCAGATGCGCGCGCACTGGCTGTCGCTCGGCCTGTCCGAAAAGCCGGTGAGCTTTAGCCCCAAGGCATACGACACGCGTGTGACCGGCAAGGACAAGGACGGCAACGAGGTGCGCGCCTGCGACGACAAGCGCGTTATCGATCCGGCCCTTAAGGAGAGCGCGCTGCTGACCGGCGTCTTCAACCGCCTGGCCCGCAGCTGCTTCTACGGCGTTGCCATCAAGGAAGGCGACGAGAGCCCCTACCGCAACGGCTGCATCCCCGCCGGTGCCGCTTCTGACACCGTGGTCGAAGCCGCCCAGCAGGCAGCTCTCGCCTTTGAGCAGGCCATGTACAAGTTCGAGACGCACCGCGCGCTCGCTGTGTGCGACGACTACCTACGCGCCGCCAACAAGCGCTGGAGCGACGCCTCCAAGGCTGCCAACAAGCTTGAGGGCGAGCAAGCCAATACCGCGATGACGCAGGCCCTCGTCGACGCCTTCACCGAGCTGCGCGTGGCGACCGTGCTCATGCACGGCATCGTGCCGGCCGGCTGCGAGCTCATCTGCGAGTACTTCGACGTCGACCCCGTCGCCTTCTTTAGCTGGAACAACATATTTGCCTCCACGGACGAGTTCGTGGAAAGCCTGGGCGAGAAGCCCGGCGAGCACCGCGTGAAGCCGCTGCCCCCGCGCTTCGACTTCTTCAGCAAGCACGAGAGCCAGTACTAAAACAACACTCGACATGTAATGGAATGGGAAGGAAAGACGGATGTCCAAGCCGCGTCGTCGTAAGCAGAAAAAGCAGGTCAAGGCCGAGCTCAAGCTCAGGCAGTTTGCTGCTACCGAGCTTTCTGACCAGCTTGCCGCCCAACACTCCGCCGCCGACCTGCCGCGCTTTATGGTCGACACGGTCGCCGGCGCCTATGCGCCCGCCGATGCCAAGCTCATGATCGAGGGCTTCGGCGCCGCGGCCACACGCCCGGTCACGCTGCGCGCCAACACGCTCAAGGCGACCGCCGAGGACATCGCTGCGGCGCTCGGTGCCGCCGGCATCGCCCACAACCCCGTCGCCTGGTACCCAGACGCCTTTATCCTGCCCGAGGCCCAGGTTTCCGATCTGTGGGATCTCGACATCTACCGCGACGGCAAGATCTACCTGCAGAGCCTGTCATCCATGATGCCGCCGTTGGTCCTGGGCGCCCAGGCAGGCGAGGACATCCTGGACATGTGCGCAGCCCCCGGCGGCAAGACAACGCAGATCGCCGCCCTCACCCAGGGACAGGCGCACCTCACCGCCTGTGAGATGAGCATTCCCCGCGCCGAAAAGCTTGAGTCCAACCTCCACCGCCAAGGTGCCAAAAACGTGCCCGTCATGCGCATCGACGCACGCGAGCTCGACGAGTTCTTCCGCTTTGACCGCATCCTGCTCGACGCTCCCTGCACCGGCACGGGCACCGTCATCAGTGGCAACGAGAAAAGCCTGCGCGGCCTCACCGAGCAGTTGCTGAGCAAGTGCGCCCGCTCGCAGCGAGCACTTCTGGACCGCGCCATGGGTGCCCTCAAACCGGGCGGCACGCTCGTCTATTCGACCTGTTCGATTTTGCCGCAGGAAAACGAGGACGCCCTGCAAGAGGCCCTCGACAAGCATATGGACTGCGAGCTCATCCCCCTCGACGGCACGCCAAGCGAAAGTGAAGCACGACGCACCCAGGAAGCTGGTGAGGAGCCGCGCATCGAGTCCAACGCTCTGACCGAAGCCATTGCCGCCGGTCAGGTATCGGCCATCGCCAACGGCCTGCCCGGCACGCTCACCATTCCGCCTAGCCGCGACTTTGAGGGCTTCTACATTGCCCTGATCCGAAAACGCAGCTAGCGCACGGATCCAAAACTCAACAAGTTATCTCCGTGCGCGTTTGCCCTGCTGGTCGCGATGCTGTTTAAGCATCGTGCGCTCCTTGCGTTCGGCCCTTTTGCCCTTAATGGCCGTGACCACAAAGTAGATGACCGCGGCGACAACGATTGCGCCCACACACAGGCCAATCGAGCCAAACATTGCTGTCAATTCCATACCGCGTCACCTCTCTTTTAAACGGGACTTTCAAGATAGCACCTCGATCCCCGCCACCACAGCTCCTTCACGTTCGCCGGCCCTTCGGTCTAACGGATGGCGCAGCGGGGAAAAATCAACTCGTCAAACGATTTAGCATTCGCAATTCCGGCTGCATCGCGCCGGCCGTCATCGCATAGAATCGAGCCTCCATGGATACCCTCAACGATCTAAATGAGCGCGTCGACGCCTTCGTCGGCACCAGCTCCTTCGACACGCCTGCCGCGGCAAACGACCAAGCTCCCATCGATGTGCCCGCCGAGGTTCACGAGGACATCGTCGCCTCGGTCGATTTCTCCGAGGTCGAGCTCGCAGACGAGTTCACCGAGCCCCAGGTAGCCGTCATGCCCAACGGTCTGCTCCCTATGGAGCCCCTGCCCATCGACGGACGCCTGCGCAAGGCTGCCCTTCGCATGCCCGACGAGATCGAGGAGGCCAGCGGCTTCACGCTCTTCGGCCGCCGCATCAAGTCGCTCATTTACACCACCGATGTCGCGGTTATCCGCAACTCCAACGCCGATGCCGTCTTTGCGGTCTACCCTTTCACGCCGCAGCCCGCCATTACACAGGCACTGTTGACCGTCGCCGAGTGCCCGGTCTTTGTAGGCGTGGGCGGCGGAACTACGACCGGTAAGCGCTCTGTGCAGATGGCAGCCGTCTCCGAGATGCAGGGCGCGGCGGGCTGCGTGGTTAACTCCCCCGCCACTGCCGAGATGGTCGAGCACATCACCAACATCGCCGACATCCCCGTCATCGCCACGGTCGTTCGCTGCGACGATGATGCTCACGCCAAGGTGCGCGCCGGCGCCAAGATCCTCAACATCGCAGCCGGCAAAAACACACCCCAGGTCCTGCGTGAACTGCGCGAGCACTATCCCAACCTGCCGCTCATCGCGCCGGGCGGCAAGACACCCGAGAGCATCCGTGAGACCATCGCTGCCGGCGCCAACGCCATCATCTGGACGCCGCCTTCGGCACAGCAGCTACAGACCGACATGATGCAGCGTTATCGCAAGATGAAGGAAGACGCCACCCCTGTTATCTCGCGCGACGATGTGCCCATTATCGACCAGGTCGCCGCCGCCGAGGTCAGCCAGGTCGAGAACATGAATCCCGACGTGCCGATTCCCGACGAAGTCATCGAGCGCGTCGCTTCGATCCACGAGCGTGTCGAGGAGCATCGCGCCAACCGCGGCCTTAAGCCATCACTGCACGGCTTCTTCTTCCGCGGAAAGAAACGTTAGCCGCAACAGCAAGGCCCGCCCCACAAACAACGGAACGGGCCCTTTCTGTTATCGAATGTCAGAAGGGACAGGCGCAACGGTTAAAACTGTCAGCCAGCCCACGAACGTTAATCCACGCGCTTGTCGCCCATAAAGAAGAGCGCCACCGTACCAGGTCCGGTATGCGAGCCAATCAGAGTACCGATGTCATTGATCTCAATCTTGCCTTTAAGCTGCGGAACCTGTTCCTCAATCAGCGCCGCAACTGCCTCGGCATCCTCGCGGCACGCCGAGTGCGACATGATGCACTTACCCGAATAATCCGTACCGCCCTGCACGTGTGCCATCATGGTCTTAGCCATCTCGGAAATCGCGCGCTTCTTAGTGCGAATTTTCTCACGTGGCGACAGCTTACCTTCGCAATCGACCGTCATAAGCGGGCAAATCTTAAGCGCCGTGCCAATGATCGCGCTCGCGGCCGAAATGCGACCGCCGCGCAGGTAGCTCGACAGATCGGTCGAGAAGAACCAGTGGTGCAGGTTGAGTTTATGCTCCTCAATCCAAGCGGCCGTCTCGTCGAGTGAAGCCCCGCTATCGCGCACGTCGGCGGCATATTCCAGCAACAGACCAAAGCCCGAAGACGCCCCCAGCGAATCGATGACGCGCACCTTGCCGCCCTGGGGATAGCGATCCGCGAGCATCTGCGCCGCGACGCAGGCCGATCCATACGTGCCCGAAATACCCGACGACAACGTCAGGTGCAGCACGTCTTTACCCTCGGCAACAAACGGCTCCCAAAACTCCTCGTACTCACCCACGCTCACCTGAGACGTCTTGGGCATGGCGCCCGCGGCAATCTGGGCAAAAAACTTGTCCGGCGTAATCGACTGATACAGATCGTCCGTATAGACAACATCGTCGATCTCGTAATGAAAACACACGACAGGGATATTGCGCGCCGCAAAGAACTCACGGGTTCGGTCGGCGGCGGATTCACAGGTCAGGACAAAATCACTCATATGAGGCTCCTTACTCATTGCTGCGCAAATTATCGCACAGTGAGCCTACATGCGGTACATATGTCCACTATTTACCAAATCGAACCAAATATAGTGAACATCTTTACCACCATCGTCTCCACCGGCCCCATGCATAAATATCTGAGAAAACACCCTCTGTCGTCTCCACCCAACCGACACATCTACCTTCACTAAATCGATTTACCAAACCGTTCAGCCGACAATTCAGCCGCTGGCGCAAAATCGAAACAAAAGCGGCGCATACTGATAAACGTTTGATGCTGTTTATCAGTTTTACCAGCCCCATCGGAAGGTGTTTCATGGTCGCATTCGATCGCAACCCGCAAGACTTCAAGTATCTGCGCCTGCTGTCGAGACAGTTTCCCACCGAACAATCCGCATTTACCGAAATTATCAACCTCTCGGCCATCCTTAACCTACCCAAGGGCACCGAGCATTTTATGAGCGACGTGCATGGTGAGTATGAAGCCTTTATGCACATCCTCAACAACTGCTCGGGCGTCGTGCGCGAACATGTCGACGAGATCTTTGGCGACACGCTCTCCTTTGACGAAAAGGGCGAGCTGTGTACGCTCATCTACTACCCGCGCGAGAAGATCGACCTGGTCCGCAGTCAGCGCGAGGACTCGCCCACCTGGTACAAGACGATGCTTGACCAGCTCATCATGGTCGCTCGCTCACTTTCAAGCCGCTACACGCGCTCCAAGGTGCGTAAGGCCATCCCGCGCGATTACGCCTATATCATCGACGAGTTGTTGCACACGCACCCGGACGAGAACAACTATCGCGTTCGCTATCACGAGCGCATCGTGGAGTCCATCCTGGAGACCGCCAGCGCCGACGACTTTATTGAGTCGCTCGCCTCGCTCATCAAGCGCCTGGCCGTCGACCACCTGCACCTGGTGGGCGACATCTTCGACCGCGGCGGCGGCGCGGCCAAGATTATGGACCGTCTGCTCACCTACCATTCGCTCGACATCCAGTGGGGCAACCACGACCTGCTGTGGATGGGCGCTGCGACCGGTGAGCCCGCCTGCATCGCCACGGTGTTGCGCAACAACCTACGCTACGACAACTACGAGATCCTGGAGAACGACTACGGCATCTCGCTGCGTGAGCTTGTCGCCTTTGCCGATGCCACCTACACCGCCGGTGAGTCCATCACCCCGCTGATCAAGGCCATCAACGTGCTGCTCTTTAAGCTCGAGGGCCAGATTATCCAGCGCCACCCCGAGTTCGATATGACCGACCGCCTGTTACTCGACAAGATCGACCACGACACCGGCACGGTCACGCTCGCCGACGGCAGCGTGTGGCCGCTCACGACCAACGACTTCCCCACCGTCGACCCGGCGGACCCCTATACGCTCACGTCTCAGGAGCAGCACATCATCGACAAGCTCGTGTCCGAGTTTGTCACCGCCGATCACCTGCATCGCCATATCGATTTCCTCTATTCCCACGGCTCGATGTACAAGGTCGCCAACGGCAACCTGCTCTTCCATGGCTGCGTGCCGCTCAACGAGGACGGCACCTTTAGCAGCATGAACTGCCTGGGCACCTGGCACGCTGGCCGTGATTATCTCGATTTTTGCGACCACATCGCCCGCCGCGCGTGGCGCGTGGGCGACCGCGATGCCCTCGACTGGATGTGGTACCTGTGGATTGGCTTCAATTCACCCGCCAGCGGACGCCTGGTGCGTACCTTTGAGCGCGCCTATATCGCCGATAAGAGCACCTGGGTCGAGCCGATGGACCCGTACTTTACGCTTACCAAGTCACCCTCGGTCTGCGATGATATCATGCGCGAGTTTGGCGTCGCGCCCATGGCATGCTCGCCGACCGGCCACATCATCAACGGCCACACGCCCGTTAAAACCACCAAGGGCGAGCAGCCCATCCGCGCCGAGGGCAAGCTGCTGGTCATCGATGGCGGCTTCTGCCGCGCTTACCATCCCAAGACGGGCATCGCCGGCTACACGCTCATCTCGAGCTCGCGCGGATGCCGCCTCAAGTCGCACCGGGCCTTTACGACGGTTGCCGAGGCACTCACGCGCAACGTGGACATCGAAAGCGAGACCAACCGTTTTGACCAAGCAGACCGTCGCCGCATGGTGAGCGACACCGATACTGGCGCCAAGATTCGCAGCCAGATCCAGGATCTGCGCCAGCTGCTCGATGCATATAGAAACGGTGCTATCGAAGAGCGCGTCTAGCCCCACCCGCGGGGATTGGCTAAACTTGCTGAGTTTGTCATCCCCACGGCGTCCCCGCGCCACCCTAAGGCAGGTACCATGCAAAAGCTCCTTGCGCAGATCATGAAATTTGGCGTCGTCGGTGTCATTGCCACGGTTATCGACTTTGGCATTATGAATCTGCTCCACTACGGTCTCGGCCTCAACATCCTAATCGCCAACACCAGCGGCTTTATCATCTCACTCATCTTTAACTACCTCGCAAGCATGAAGTACGTGTTTGCGCACAAGGAAGGCATGAGCCGCCGCCGCGAGTTCATCATCTTTGTCGTGCTGTCCGTGATCGGTTTGGTGCTCAACGACGGCATCGTGCTGGCGCTCAACGCCGGTCTGGGGCTCGAGGCCAATTTCGCCAAGATTTGTGCTACCGCGCTTGTCATGGTCTACAACTTTGTGACCCGAAAAATCTTCCTGGAGGGCGACGAGACAAAATAGCTCGAAACCCCTGCAGCATTACGGCGCCCACGGACGACGCGCACTCAGCGCAGTATCGTCCGTGGGTGTCGCTCGTTTACGGGCAAATTTTCAACGTTTGCGGATTAGCTCTTGAAAATTTGGCGAGTTCATATAGTTCTTGGCAAAGACCTTACGTTTCCCTTGTAAAAGCTCTAAAGTATCCTCTGCTCGATTCATCAACGCATTGGATGTGATTACGTGCGCAAGGCGCTGGCACAACCTCATACCAAGCAGTTCCTCAAGTTTGCTGTCGTGGGTCTTATCTCCTTTGGCATCGACTGGGGCATGCTCATTGCGCTCGTCGAGCTGTTTCACCTCGACTTTTTGATGAGCACCACGGTTTCGTTTATCACGTCCGTCGTGGTCAACTACTGGCTCAGCATGAAGTACGTGTTCGACCACCGCGAAGGCATGAGCCGCAAGCGCGAGTTCACGATCTTCACCATCCTGTCGGTGATCGGCCTGGGCCTCAACGACCTGTACATGTTTGTGGGCGTCACGTTTTTGAGCATCGGCTACCAGGCCATGAAGGCCATCGCCACGTTCTTGGTCACCTGGTACAACTACTTCAGCCGCCGCTTCTTCCTCGAGGGCGCACGGTCGTAGTCGATTCACTATTTGCTTGAATGTATAACCGGTTGGAATTCCCATTCCAACCGGTTTTTTGTTTGCCGAGAGACCCGGCGACCCAGTCCCATTCGCACGAAAAACGGGCGGCCCGGATGTTTGTCCGAACCGCCCGTTTGGTGCGATATGTCGAGGTCCCTAGCCTGTAACGTAATACCAGACCACGTTGTCGCCATTGGAGAGAACGTAGTTACTGCAGGCCGTCATGGGTTGTGAGCCATTAACGGAATAACACCAGCCACTAGTGCCGCCGTGTTCATACTCGGCAAGCCCACCAATTGCCTTCACGTATACGCCGTGATAAAGAGGCGAGTTTTCGGCATTAACAGAAAGGCCCAGCGCGCACAGGGCATCGTAGACGGTAGCGCCTTCGTTAAAGGTAAAGGTGCCACCAGAGGACACAGGATTGCCCACAGCGCTCGATGTGACCGAAACCGTCACCGTAACGTAGTTGGACTCCTGTGAGCCGCTCTGGCCGCCCGAGGAGGCGTTTCCACCATTAGAGGATGAGGCTCCATTAGACGACTGGCCACCGCCCGAAGAAGCACCACCAGACACCTCGGAAGTATCGCCGGCGCCCGTATTCTGGACAGCGGATTTATCGCCAGACTTCTTGCCGTCCTGGTCCTCGGACTTCTTGCTATCCGAGTTTTTGTCCGATTCCTTGTCCGAAGACTCGGAATCGTCCTTGCCGTCGTTCGAACCCTTGGACTCGTCTTTTGCGTCATTCGATGACTTGGAATCCTTGGAACTGGCCTCGCCCGAAGTCGTAGTCGAGCCAGATGCCTTGGTGTCCTTGGTGACGACGCTCTCCCCCGTCACGGTCTGAATGATCCAGTCGATGGACCAGGCACCGCTTGTGGAAGGATGGACGAAACCCAGCGAGACGACGATCAGAATGGTGCACGCGGCAGTCAGGACGCCGAGGAGCGCCTTGCGACGAGAGGCGGACGCCGCCGAAGCGGCGCCCTGTTGCTTTGCATCGTCGAACTGAATGAACGAGGAATCCGGTTGCTTGGGGTCAGCGTCCTTGGATTTATTGGACACAGCCCTCACCTACCGACGTTTGGTGAACACGAACACGCCGACGATGGCGAGACCGATGACGCCGGCGGCAACGCCAACAATGGCGAGCGGGTTGGTGCCAGTCTCCTGCTCGGAAGCACTAGAGGACTTCTTAGCAGTGGTCGTGGAAGCAGCACCCGTATCGGACTTGGAATCGGACTTCTTGTCGGACTTGTTGTCCTTCTTGTCAGACTTTTTCTCATCCTTCTTGTCGGACTTATCGGAGCCCTTCTTGTCGGACTTGTTTTCCTTGGTCTCGGTCTTGGTCGAAACCGTCGTCTTGGTCACCGGCTTCTGACCCGGGGCGATAGCGCCGCCGGCCTGCGGGCCCTTAGAGCCGGAACCAGCGCCGGAACCCGTACCAGTGCCCGTGCCGGTACCAGTACCAGAACCGCTGCCGCCGTTGGAGCCAGAACCGCCATTGTCACCAGAATTGGTGGCATTCTTGGTCCACTTGGCATACAGCGTCAGATCGGCCGTCACCGGCGTGCTAAAGTCATACGCCTGCGTGCAAGCCTCATCGGTATACCAACCGCCGAAAGTGTAGCCATCGCGCGTCGGATCGGCCGGCTTGACCAGCTTGCCATCTGCCGTAGTCTGAAAATCGACCTTGGAGCCCTCGCCAGTCTCAAACGAGACCTTAACACCGCCGTTCAGCTTGAACAGCGTGCCAGAATCGTTAATGTAGTAAAGGTTGCCCTTGGAATCACACGCAATCGGTGAGTCGCAGTAGTCGTTGTGCCCCGTTGCGCTAAACGCGCCGGTCGCCTCGGAGTCGCCCAATTTATAGCGATACACGCCGCCGCCCGAGGTGTAGTTGACGAAATCAGCGCTCTCACCGTAGTTAACCGTAAAGTAGACATACGTGCCATCCGCCTGAGCGCTCACGAGCGGAGCTCCTTTGATGCCAGCAAGGCCAGCTGGCAGTTGAGAGCTGTCCGCCGTCGTGACCAGCGTCGTGGCAAAGTCGTTGTTTAGGCTAACAATAGCGAGTGCCGAGCCACCATTGGCTACGCCGCCGACAATCAGCTTGCTGTCATACATCGTAGGCATGCACGCGCAGGCGGTAAGGCCAAAATCAACAACACGTTCCTCGGCAATACGCGAGACAGCGCCCGTGTCACGCAAGCTATCACCAGAAATCGCCAACACGTGCAGCTTGCCGTCGCGCGAGACCAGATAGGCATGGCTGCCATCAGACGAAAGCACGCAGGTGGAGTTAACAAGAGCCCCGACCGAAACGCTTCCGAGCACATCGCCCGTCGACTTGTTCAACATCTCAACAGTACCAGCGCTGGTGGGAATCAGAATAAAGCCGTCGCCTACCGTAGCACCCGTCCAGTAATAGCCCTCATCGGCGTTGACATGCTGCCAAGAAACAGCGCCCGTCAGAATGTTGATACGCGTCAGACGGCCGTTGTTATACGTACTCGCGTTAGGGTCGACATCAACAGTGCCAACGTAGAGATAGTTGCCATCAACCGTCAGCCGAGAATTCGACTGGGCAGATTTGCTTACAGAGTCAGTAATCCAAACCGTCGTGAGCGTGTCGGCCGCCAGAGCCTGAACTGCGCCGCCATCGAGCGGAACGATGACCAAGCCATTCGTATAAATCGGACGCGAGGTGTAGCCGACCGCAGCCTTAAGATTCGACTCGGTAAGAACCTTGCCCGACTCGGCATCAATCTTAAGCAAACGCTTGTTGACGGCAAGATACACATTGCCCTTCACGATGATAGGCTCGCTCGCGTTGACGCGCGCTGCGCCCGAGTAAGCCTTCCAATCAAACGTCCAAGAGCTTGCCAGCGCGCCCGTAGGCGTGGGCACGTTCTTGACCACCGCATTGGAATTGCCACTCCAGTCGGCTTTCCAATCGGTCGGGCGCGAAGCGCTCGGATCGACTACGACTTCATCGGGATTAGGAACGGTGTCGCCAGGGGCGTAAGCCCAGACGATTTTGTCGCCCGACTTGAGCACGTAATCGTCATCGATCTGGCTGGCGGGAACGCCGTTGACAAAGAACGACCAGCTACCAGCCAGCTTGGTACCATCAAGCGGAGAGACAAGGCTATGGACGCCCCAATAGCCCAGCATATCGTACATCTCGGACTTGATGCCCAGAGCATCGAAGTAGATGGCCGAAGCTTCTTTGATCGTCGTGCCCTCGACAAACGTCTGGGTCGAAGGATCGGTCCAGCGCTGCGGCTTATCGCCCTTCTTGCCAATGACCTCCATCGAAACGGAGATCTGACCAGGCATGGCGTCACCGTACTTGGAGTAGCACCAGACAGCGGAATCGCCCGCCTTGAGCTCATAGTTGCCAGCGCCGACCGCAGCAGCACTCCCGTTGATAAACAGCTGCCAGTACGCGCCGATCGCCGAGTCATAGCCGAGCGTGCGACCTTTATCGAAAGGCGACGTAATCGTGTTGAGCACCCAACCCCAGGTGCCGTTGGGATCGTAGTCGGCGGTCAAGCCGGCCTGCTTGAAGAGCTGCTCGGAGAGGTCGGCAGCGGTAGAGCCCTGCTTCAGCGTGAACTGCTGAGCTGCCACCCACGTCTGCTGGTTGCCCTTTTTGTCGATTCCGATAACGGAGCACGTCGCCGCGATCTGACCGGTAGGCACGGGGTCGCCGTACTTGGAGTAGGCCCAAACGACGGAATCGCCCGCCTTGAGCTCATAGCCGCCGGCGCCGACCATGGAGGCGCTGCCGTTGATGAATAGCTGCCAGTAAGCGCCGGTCGCCGAGTCGTAGGCGAGCGTGCGGCCGGAGTCGAAGGGCGACGTGATCGAGTTGAGCGCCCAGCCCCAGGAGCCGTTGGGGTCGTAGTCGGCCTTGAGGCCGGCCTGCTTGAAGAGCTGCTCGGAGAGGTCGGCCGCGGTCGAGCCCTGCTTCAGCGTGATCCGCTGGGCGGCGGCCCAGGTCTGCTGGGCGCCCTCGGCGTCGGTGCCGACGACGGAGCACGTGGCCGTGACATCCTGACTCTCGGCCTTGACAGGCTGAGCCTTGGCCTCTCCAGCGGCAGAGACAACGGCGGCGTCCTGCTTCGAGGCATCGGACGTCGATGCAGCCGGCGCCTCATTGCCGGCAGCGCTATCGTCCTCAGTCTTGTCGGTAGGGCCCGAAGCTGTCGCGGCGGCATCTTGCTCGGCAGTGCCCCCATTCGCCACCATGCCGCTCGCATTGAGGTCGGCAGCAGGGCTTGTCGCGGACTCACCAGAGCCGTTCTCGGCAAGCGGTGCCGCCTGAGCCACAGCCTCGGCAATGCCCTCGGCGCCCTCGGCCCACAGCTGAGCCGGTGTGGTGCCAAAGGCCATCGCGAAGGCCAGGAATGCCACCAGGCCGCGCTTGGCTACGCCGCGCGCAATTGCGCCACGGCGATGCGAGACGCGCTGGCGCTCGTCCTCAAACATATCCATTTGTCTCCTACTGTCTGTACTTGGAGCGTTGCCTTGAGACTGCCCCACGTCATCGCGCATGTTGCGCTCGAGTTCCCCCATCGGGGTCCCCCTTCCCTCCAGAGCCCTATGCACACCGGCGGCAAAAGCCGCAGCCGCATGCAAGACGGGAGGCGATCCGACTTAACCTTAACGACTCGGGCACGTCGTCCGATCTGCGACGCGAGCATCCCGAGCCAAGAGGAATTACGGTTACTGGTACAGCCGGGGACTTGCACCCCGATTCTCCCAAATGCGCAGGATAACCGCGCATTCGTGCGTCTCCGCACCACCATCTAGGCCATCGATTATTACCGTCAAAATGGTATCACGCAAAAGGGCCTCGCACGCAGGCGAAGCCCATGGTAAAAGCTATTGTTTGCGATAGGAAAATGCGGTGACGGTCGCAGCCTCTAGTGCTTGCCGCCGTGGCTGTTGAGCCAGATATTGCGGCCCAGCATAAGTGCCAGCACCAGCGCGCTCACGTAGCCCATAAAGCCAATGACCGGGATACCAAACACAACCGGCTCGATGCGCGCGTAGTACACCACCGACGAACCGATAAACAGGCCGGCAATCACAATTGCCATCGACATGCGGTCGATAATTCCGCCCAGCTGTCGCAGCGCCTTATCGCTGCTCATGATCTGCGTGTTCACCTTAAGCTGACCGCGTGTGAGCATGCGCGAAGCCAAGCCCAGATACTCAGCCGCCTCGAGCGAGCCCTTCGCCGCGCGATAACTGCTCGCTGCAAAGTCGCGGCTCATCTCGCGCATGCGGGCGTAGGTGCTCTTCTCGTTTTTGATGTGCGTCTGGATGATCTGGATCATGTTGACGTTAGGCATGTACTCGGTCAACAGGCCCTCGAGCGTCACCATGCCGCGGGCGAACATTGTCACCACGCTCGGCAGCTCAACGTCATTTTTGCGCGCGAGGTTTAACAGCGAGGTCAAAAACTCACCGATATCCAGGTCCTTAAGGTCAAGGCCCGCAAAGTCAGCCACGATAAAGTCCAAATCGGACAAAAAGGCCGAATGATCGAGCTCAGCCGAGTCGCCACGCGTCACAGCGAAGCGCATGAGCGAATCCTTGAGCTTTGGCACATCGCCCTCGGCCACGGCAAAGATCATATCCTTGACGATACCGCGGTCGTGGCTCGACATGCGTCCGACCATACCCAAGTCGATAAAGTAAACGATGCCGTCCTTGAGGATGATGTTTCCCGCATGCGGGTCAGCATGGAAAAAGCCGTCATCGAGCACCTGCGTCGAGTAGTCCTCGACGATTGCGGCACCGATCTTTTCCAAGTCATAGCCCTCGGCCACCAAGCGCTCAGGATCGGCGATCGAAATGCCGTCGACGTAGTCCATAACCACCACGTGCTCGGTGCACAGGTCCAGATAGGATTTAGGGCACGTCACGCCATGAACACTCTTATGGAACTCGTAGAAGTCGTTGAGGTTTTTGGCCTCGGCCAAAAAGTTGGTCTCCTCGCGAAACGAGGTCCACAACTCCTCGACTACGCCGTGCAGGTCAACGAATTGATCGGTGTTGACGAACTTGGAAACGATACGCACCACCGAGCGGATGATATCGATGTCCTGCGCCATAACCTGCTGCGCACCGGGGCGCTGCACCTTGACGGCCACGTCCTCGCCCGTCACCAGACGAGCGCGGTGCACCTGCGCGAGCGATGCGCTACCAAGCGGATTGGGGTCGATCGCATCGAACATCTCCCCCAGGCGCAGGCCGTATTCCTCTTCCAGACAGCGGAGCACTACCTCGTACGGCACCGGCTCCACGTCGGAGCGCAAGCGGCGCAGTTCATCGCAAAAGCGTTGCGGCAGAATCTCGGACCGGCTGGCCAGAATCTGCCCCATCTTGACGAACATGGGGCCGAGTTCCTCGAGCAGGCGGCGCAAACGAACCGGCGTGAGGTTATCCCACACGCGGTACTTTTTAACCAGGCGAACAATCTGCCCGATACGCTCGCGGCGACCCGCCGGCGTGAGCTGGTATTCCTCGTCCGGCGCCATCGCGTCGGGCTCCTCGGGCACCATATCGACAGCGCGCGGCTTCTTGCGAGCGCCCGAGACGGCGGCGTCGACCTCATCGACAACCGCCGCCTCGTCACCCAGGGGATCTAGTTTGTTGTAATCGGTGGTGGAATCTGCCATCTGCGCTGCTACTCGGCCTCTTCGGTATCCTTCGCATCGTCGGGCTCAACGGACTCGACGGGCACCGAGGTCACGTTGTCCTCGACCGAATCGACGATGTCGCGCACGTGGGCCAGGAAGGCCGTGCGCTCGGACGCGGTCATAACGCGGACGCGAGCAAGGATGAGCTCATCGAGCACGCGCTGGGCCGCGGTCTCGCCCTGCATGCCCAGACGCTCGGTCAGATCGGAGATGGTACCGCCGGCCTGCTCGAACATGTCGGACACACTGCGGGCGATATCGGGAGCGCCGGCGTCCTTGCGAACCTGCTCGCCCTTGGTATTAAGGTCGTCGAGAACCTTCTTGCCGCCTTCGACAGCAACGGCGGCAGCGCCAAAGCCCACGTTAATGGCGCCGTTAACAAGCTGATCGAGTTTCATAACCATGGTTGTCTCCAATCACAAACAACTGCATTGGCGTTCTTGTACCCAAGATTGAGCGAAAGCGACAAAGCGTTTTAGCGCTATTCAATCGACGGGAAATCCCTACCTCACGTTGTCGTTCATCGCGAAAGAGTTCTTCATGGCGCAGCTCGTGGTGTAGAGCACCTTGCCCAACAGGGCATCGGTCTCCACGCGCACGAGCTCGGCAAAGGCCTCGTTGGCGCGGGCGAGCTCGGCAGGCACCTCGGCCTCGGGCAGCGCGGCTACGACAGCGTCAACGTCGTGAATCTGCTTGTGGCCCATGCCGCCGACCTTCTCCTGGTAGTCCTCCACAGCGCGGCCGCACTCATGGAAACGGACGTCAGCCAGGGCGCCGATCAGGCGGTTGGCCCAGTAGAAGTTTTCGGACGTCACGCGAGCCTGCGTGTCGGCATAGTACTCGGGCATGGTCTCGACGTTGGCGTACAGCGGAACCAGCGCGTTAAACGAGTTGGAGCCAAAGGCCATCCACTGCACGGCACGGTAGGCCGGCTGCGCATAGGGGCGCAGCTGCAGCACGGCGAGCTGGCTGTTGCGATTGATGCCGATGGGGCGATAGGCGCCGCGCGTGGCGGGCGTGCCCTTGCTGCCGTAACAGTCGTACTCCGTGCCCTGGTAGTGGCTCGAAAGCACGTACTTGATGTCCTCGATGGTCACCTTACGCTCGGGCACGCGGCTCCAGGGGATATCGTCGCTCTCGGGCGTGTAGTCGGCGTCGGGGCCGTCCCACACGTCGCCGGGGTTGAGGCAGCGCTGCATGTACCAGGCGCGCGGCGTGTTGTAGACATGGTCGCTGTCGCTGTGCGAGCCAAAGGCCTCGCGCGGGTTAAAGACCGTTGCCGGACCGTCGCCCTCGACGCCCAACGTCAGGTCCAGATGCCACTCGGCCATCCAGGAGCGCAGGTCGGCCGAGCACATGTGGTCGGTCTGGGCGCCCTCGGCGTCGTCTAGGTCAAAGCTGTCGATACCCAGCTGGTTGGGCATGGTCACATAGGCGTCATCAGGCACACGCTTGGCGATCCAGTGGTGGCCGCCGATGGTCTCGAGCCACCAGATCTCGTCCACGTCACTAAAGGCGATGCCGTTGTTCTCGTAGGTGCCGTAGCGCTCGAGCAGGTCGCCCAGGATACGAACGCCGTCGCGGGCGGACTTGGCGTACGGCAGGACCAGGGTCACCATATCCTCCTCGCCCAGGCCACCAGGTTGCGCCGGCACATAGCCGTCCTCACCCTCGTTGCCCTTGGCGGGTACGTAGTCGACGAGCGGGTCGGCACCGCGGACGCGCTCGTTGGTGGTGAGCGTCTCGGTTGCGGACATGCCCACATTGAGCTCGTTGAAACCGGCCTCGGCCCAGATGCCGTGGCCCGGGACAACATCGGGGACGCTCGTGTAGCGCATGGGGTTATTGGGCAGTTCAACGGTCAGGTGGCTCAGGACGCTTGTGTAGACGCGCGGCTGCTCGTCGGGATGCACCACGCGCATACGTTTGGGCTCAAACACCCCGTTGGACGAGTCCTCGTTACGCGCGACCAGGGTCGACCCGTCGTAGCTTGCGTTTTTACCGACCAGAATCGTTGTGCACGGCATGCGCATCCTCCTTGAGCGAAGAAATCAAACGGCAACAGTGTATCGCTTCGGCGCAGAAAGGGCGAAACCACGGCGCTGGCAACCCCTGTGGTCAAAAAATGCCAAATATGAGTACTGTCACTAATTTAGTAACAGCAATTTTGCTACGCATGGGTGTCGAAAGTCTACATTTGTTCAAAAATTAGATGATGTACTTCCCCATAGGTCCAATAAAATAGGCTCTCTATCGATAATAAATATCGTTAGAGAGCCAAATTAACCTAAAATATATGTGACTATCTTGGCAACAGTACTCATATTTGGCATTTTTTGTCCACGGGGTATAGAACTAACCCCTCAAACAGCCCAAACGCCTATTTCGATGGGTGGCGCGCGCAGACGTGGTGTAAGAGTGTCCTGAGATCCGTCGCTGCAAGT
>OLRC01000892.1_pt1 | contig 20901 bp, 9 predicted proteins | sample 1672081 | NCBI WGS metagenome assembly OLRC01 (sample SAMEA3136643, study PRJEB25190) | human gut metagenome | biome: human gut; feature: human-associated habitat; material: faeces | place: Austria | collected 2013
TCGGCAAAATCGACTGACCTTTCTTTTTTACCCAACAATATCTTTAATTAAGGGAGACGGGGAAAGCTTTGCCCGGCACAGCCAACCTGTTTATGCTGCGGCAGCTGCTGGGAATTCCGTTGGAAGCAGCGGATATGGAAGCGACTGATTTAGAAGGAACAACGGGAACGGAAAAATCGGGAACATTAGCAAACACAGAAAAAGCAGAAAGCCTGACAGCAAAGCAGAAGTGGATGCTGCTTGCGGCAGCGGCAATTCTGCTGTGGTTTGCTCTGCAATTTGTTGGGCTTGGCGTGGCAGTGGGGCTTCTGCTGCTCTCGCTGATTCTAATGATTGTGCTCTTTTTGATAGCAACAGGGAAAAGCGGTATTGTGGCGGCTGCAAAATCAACAGGCAAAAGAATGTTGTATCTGATAGCAGCAATGCTGCTGGCACTCGTTCTATGGAGCGTTGCTTTTGTGGCATCAGCAAACTACCAAAGCAAGGCCATCTGGAGTATGCCGCAGGAGGAATGGCAGAGCTACCCCGAGGTTGCTGCATGGATGCAGCACTGCGAAACAATGGGAAATGGTGTTTATATGCAGCGGGTGGACCTGCCTTACGACCAGGGGAATACAACCGCATATCTTGTCTGCCGCAAGGGCGTGACCAATGAACAGGCGGGAAAAATCACCCCCAATCCACTGCGGCTGCGCTTCTGGGTTACTTATCAGGCAGGGGAGAGCGAGCCCATGCTGGATGTGCTGACGTTCTGCGGAAATAAAGACTATCAGGTGTTTTTCAGAATCAGGAAAGATCAGTCTGATTGTATCTTTACGACAAATGAAAGTGAAGCGTTGGCAGGAGAAGTAAGAAGCCTGCTGGAAAGCCGGGCAAATGACAAATAAAGAAAGTTAGAGAAATGAGCCTGTGCAGGAACCGTGCATAAACACTGTTTCTGCGCAGGCTTTTTGTTAAGGCAATACCGCATAATTCTAAGTGCCGATACGGCGAGCGAGGTGCGGCAGCTGCTAAGCCAAAAGCGCAGATAATACTGGATGTCTTATCGAGCATTTTGGCAACGCAGATGCCGTGCCGCAGCCGTCGGAGCGGTGCTTAAGCCGTAAGGCGGGAATTGTGCGGTATTGCCTTAAATAAAAACGGATTTGTTTTTTCTAACATTTGGTGTATAATACTTTTATACTGGGTTTGTCTGTGCAGGATGAATGGTGCCTGCATGGAGGGCAGGGGAGAACGCTTCCCTGACAGGCTCAGAAAGACACCATATAGAAAAGGAGAATCCGCCATGTCGGAAGCATTGAAAGAACGCAAAGAGATGGACCCGCAGTACCAGTGGGACCTGACCAAAATGTACGCCAGCGATGCGGAATGGGAAAAGGCTTTTGCCGCCATTGACCCCAAAATTGAAGCTTTGGCTGCCTGGGAGGGCAAGCTGAACAACGCTGCCAGCATTCGTGAATTTTATGATGCAGAAATCGGCGTGTTCCGTGAACTGGAAAACCTGGCTGTCTACACCAGCCTGCGTCTGAGCGAGGATACCCGTGCTGATGACGCCCAGAGCATGGATGCCCGCGCTACCGCCAAATATGTAAAGGCTGTCGGTACCATCGCCTATGCTCAGCCGGAAATCCTGGCACTGCCGCAGGAAACCCTGGATGCCATCATGGCTGACGAGCAGGTTGCCCCCTATCGTTTTGCTCTGGAAGACCTGCTGCGTGCAAAGCCTCACACCCTGACCGCCCCGGAAGAAAAGCTGCTGGCTGCTTTCGGTGAGGCATTCGGCACCCCGAAAAATGTTGCCGATAACCTGGAAGACGCCGACATGGTGTTCGATTCCGTCAAGGATGGCGAGGGCAACGATGTGGAGCTGACCGCTTCCAACTACATCCTGCTGCAAACCTCCAATGACCGCGTGCTGCGCAAGAATGCCTTTGAAAGCTACTACAAGAGCTTCCGCCAGCACATCAACACGCTGGCTGCCTCTTACTCCGGCGCTGTCAAGACCGCTACCGCCGAAGCCTCCGTCCGTCATTATGAATCTTCCCGCGCCATGTCCATGGCAGGGGAGAACGTGCCCGGCCAGGTCTATGATAACCTGGTGGCTACTGTGCGCAAGCACCTGCCGGATATGTACCGCTATGTTGCTCTGCGCAAGCGCATCCTGGGTGTGGACGAGCTGCACTACTATGATGTGTACGCCCCGCTGACCAAGGGCGTCAGCGCCCATTACACCTATGACCAGGCCAAGCAGATGGTTCTGGATGCCGTTGCACCGCTGGGCGAAGAGTACGGCACCATCGTTCGCAAGGGCTTTGCCGAGCGCTGGATCGATGTGTTCCCCAACAAGGGCAAGAGCGGCGGCGCTTACTCCGGCGGCAGCTATGATTCCAACCCCTATATCATGTGCAACTTTACCGGTACGCTGGACAGCGTTTCCACCATTGCGCATGAGATGGGCCACAGCATGCACAGCTGGTTCAGCCGCCATACCCAGCCTGCCCAGTATGCCGACTATACCCTGTTTGTCGCAGAGGTCGCTTCCACCGTCAACGAGAACCTGCTCATTGAGCACCTGCTGGCAGAAAAGAACCAGGATCCCGCAACCCGCCTGGCCCTGCTGAATCAGTACCTCGAAAATTTCAAGGGAACCGTCTACCGCCAGACGATGTTTGCCGAGTTTGAGCGCGATGCCCACGCCATGGCCGAGCGCGGCGAAGCCCTGAACCCCGCCGCCCTGAACAATCTGTACAAGAAGCTCATTGTGGACTACTTTGGACCGGAGCTGGTTGTGGATGACGAAGTACAGTACGAGTGGGCACGCATCCCGCACTTCTACCGCCCGTTCTATGTTTATAAGTATGCAACCGGCTATTCCACTGCCGTGGCATTGTCCGAGGGCATCCTGAAGAACGGCGAACCGGCTGTTAAGAAGTACCTGGAGTTCCTGCACATGGGCGGCAGCGCTTACCCGCTGGATGAGCTGCGCCATGCCGGTGTGGACTTGACCACCCCCGCCCCGGTGGATGCTGCCCTGGATAAGTTCGGCCGCATTCTGGACGAAGCCGAAGCCTGCGTGGCACAGCTGGAAGCTGCAAAATAAGCAGGGGAAAGTCCGAGGGTGTATCTGATTCTTTGTTTTCAGATACACCTTAAGCGCACAATTAGAACCCCCAGTGCAGAAAATCAGCATCTTGCACGATTATTTGAAATATTTTTTGTGAATACTCTTGACAGAGCGTGGTTTATCCGCTATTATAATAAATGCGTGAGTTAAGGGGTCAAGTGCGGCCAAAATGGAAGCACAACCCCCGCAAAAAACTGCGCGGAATAATCAAGAAAGGAGAAAAGAAATGCCTACTTTTAACCAGCTCGTACGCAAAGGCCGTGAGGTCCTGGTAACCAAGAGCACTGCTCCTGCCCTTCAGAAGAGCTACAACTCCCAGAAGAAGCAGTACACCACCATGAACAGCCCCCAGAAGCGTGGTGTTTGCACCGCTGTTCGTACCATGACCCCCAAAAAGCCCAACTCTGCTCTGCGTAAAGTTGCCCGTGTCCGCCTGACGAATGGTATCGAGGTCACCTCCTACATTCCTGGTATCGGCCATAACCTGCAGGAGCACAGCGTTGTCCTGATCCGTGGCGGTCGTGTTAAGGACCTGCCCGGTGTCCGTTACCACATCATCCGTGGTACTCTGGATACTCAGGGTGTTGCAAACCGTAACCAGGCTCGCAGCAAATACGGCGCAAAGCGTCCCAAGGCCGGTGCCAAGAAGTAAGGAAACATCTTTTCGCCATAAAATGGTCAGCTGACCCTTTTGTGGCATAACGGGAGTTTTCTTTAACTTTCGAGTACCGATGATATCATTAATGTGAAGGAGGGAAGAAAGATGCCCAGAAGAGGTAAAATCGCAAAGCGCGAAGTTCTGGCTGATCCTATTTACAATTCCAAGCTCGTCACCCGTCTGGTCAACAGCATCATGCTGGATGGCAAGAAGGGCGTCGCTCAGAAGATCGTTTACGAAGCTTTTGAGACTGTCAAAGAGAAGACCGGCAACGATCCTCTCGAAATGTTCGAGAAGGCCATGGAAAACATCATGCCCAGCCTCGAAGTTAAGGCCCGCCGTGTCGGCGGCTCCACCTACCAGGTTCCCCTGGAGGTCAGCCCCGCCCGCCGCGAGACCCTCGGCCTGCGCTGGCTGACTCTGTACAGCCGCAGCCGTGGTGAAAAGACCATGTCCGCTCGCCTGGCCGCCGAGATCATCGACGCTACCAACAACGTTGGCGGCGCTGTCAAGAAGCGCGAAGATACCCACAAGATGGCAGAAGCCAACAAGGCTTTCGCGCATTACCGTTATTGATCTGCTTACTGAGGAGGTTTAAGCCATGGCAACGCCGAGAGACGTATCCCTGCAAATGACCCGAAATATCGGTATCATGGCCCACATCGACGCAGGCAAGACCACCACCACCGAGCGCATTCTGTACTACACCGGTATTAACCATAAGATCGGCGAAGTTCATGACGGCGCTGCCACGATGGACTGGATGGAGCAGGAACAGGAACGTGGTATCACCATCACTTCCGCTGCAACCACCTGCTACTGGAGCCACACCGAGACCCAGCACGATCCGGCTCTGTTCAAAAAGAACCGTCATCGTATCAACATCATCGACACCCCGGGCCACGTTGACTTTACTGTTGAAGTTCAGCGTTCTCTGCGTGTTCTGGACGGTTCTGTTACCGTTCTGGCCGCAAAGGGTGGCGTTGAGCCTCAGTCTGAAACCGTTTGGCGCCAGGCTGACGAGTACAAGGTTCCCCGCATGGTTTACGTCAACAAGATGGATACCATGGGTGCTGACTTCTTCCGCTGCGTACAGATGATGCATGATCGTCTGCATGCCAACGGTGTGCCTATCCAGCTGCCTGTCGGCCAGGAAGACACTTTCCGCGGCATCATCGATCTGATCGACATGAAAGCTGATATCTACTATGATGATATGGGCAATGATGTGCGCGTTGAGGAAATTCCTGAAGACCTGAAAGAACAGGCTCAGGAATATCATGACAAGCTGATCGAAGCTGTTGCTGAGACCGACGAAGAGCTGATGATGAAGTACCTGGAAGGCGAAGAGCTGACCAAGGGAGAAATCAAGGCTGCTCTGCGTAAGGCTACTATTTCCAACGAGATCGTTCCTGTTGTCTGCGGCTCTTCTTACAAGAACCGTGGCGTTCAGAAACTGTTGGATGCAATCGTTGATTATATGCCTGCTCCGACCGACGTTGCGGCCATCAAGGGCACCAACCCGGAGACTGGCGAGGAAGAAGATCGCACTTCTTCCGATGATCAGCCGTTCTCTGCACTGGCATTCAAGATTATGACTGACCCGTATGTCGGTAAGCTGTGCTTCTTCCGCGTGTACTCTGGTACCGTTGAGGCTGGCACCACTGTTTACAACTCTGTTAAGGATCAGGACGAGCGTATCGGCCGTATCCTGCAGATGCATGCAAACAACCGTAAGGATATCGACATCTGCTACGCTGGCGATATCGCCGCTGCTGTTGGTCTGAAGAACACCACCACTGGTGATACCCTGTGCGATGAGAAGCATCCCATCATCCTCGAGTCCATGAACTTCCCCGAGCCGGTTATCCGCGTTGCCATCGAGCCCAAGACCAAGGCTGGCAGCGAGAAGATGGGTATTGCCCTGTCTAAGCTGGCTGAAGAGGACCCGACTTTCCGTACCTGGACCGATGAAGAAACCGGTCAGACCATCATCGCCGGCATGGGCGAGCTCCACCTGGAAATCATCGTGGACCGTCTGCTCCGCGAGTTTAAGGTCGAAGCTAACGTTGGCGCACCTCAGGTTGCCTACCGTGAAACCATCCGCAAGGATGCTAACCAGGAAACCAAGTACGCACGTCAGTCCGGTGGTAAGGGCCAGTATGGTCACGTTAAGATCAAGATTGAGCCCAACCCGGGTAAGGGTTATGAGTTTGTCAACGGTATTGTTGGCGGCGCTATCCCGAAGGAATACATCCCCGCTGTTGACAACGGTATCCAGGGCGCGATGAAGTCCGGCATTCTGGCTGGCTATCCCGTCGTGGATGTCAAGGTCACTCTGTGGGACGGCTCCTATCATGAAGTTGACTCCTCTGAAATGGCGTTCTCCATCGCCGGCTCCATGGCATTCAAGGATGCTATGAAGAAGGCTGATCCCGTCATTATGGAGCCCATCATGAAGGTTGACGTTGTTGTTCCTGACGAGTATATGGGCAACGTCATTGGCGACTTGAACAGCCGCCGCGGCGCGATCCAGAACCAGGAATCCACCGATGGCACTGCCCGTGTCACCGCTATGGTTCCTCTGTCCGAGATGTTCGGTTACGCTACTGACCTGCGTTCCAAGACCCAGGGCCGTGGCCAGTACTCCATGGAGCCGGCTGATTACCAGCAGGTTCCCAAGAGTGTTGCAGATAAGATCATGACCGAGCGCAATAAGGGCTGATTCTGCACAAATTCGCGCAAAATACTTGATTTTTCTTGAAAAATCTAGTATGATAGCCTTACAACAGGCTATTTTATCTGTTTGAATTAAAGGAGGATACTTCCAATGGCTGAAAAGGAAAAATTTGACCGCTCTTTGGAGCATGTCAACATCGGTACCATCGGTCACGTTGACCACGGCAAGACCACTCTGACTGCCGCTATCACCAAGGTTCTGGCTCTGAAGGGCGACGCCGATTTCATGGATTACTCCAGCATCGATAAGGCTCCTGAAGAGAAGGCTCGTGGTATCACGATCAATACCGCTCACGTTGAGTACCACACCGCGAAGCGTCACTATGCCCACGTTGACTGCCCGGGCCATGCTGACTACATCAAGAACATGATCACCGGTGCTGCTCAGATGGACGGCGCTATCCTGGTTGTTGCTGCAACCGATGGCCCGATGCCGCAGACCCGTGAGCACATCCTGCTGGCTCGTCAGGTTGGCGTGCCCAAGATCGTTGTGTTCCTGAACAAGTGCGATATGGTTGACGACGAAGAGCTGCTCGACCTGGTCGAAATGGAAGTTCGCGAACTGCTGGACAGCCAGGATTTCGACGGCGACAACACCCCGATCATCCGTGGTTCCGCTCTGAAGGCTCTGGAGAGCACTTCCAAGGATCCCGATGCTCCGGAATACAAGTGCATTTGGGAGCTGATGGACGCTGTTGACAGCTACATCCCGACCCCGGACCGTGCTGCTGATAAGCCGTTCCTGATGCCCGTTGAGGACGTTATGACCATCTCCGGCCGTGGCACCGTTGCTACCGGTCGTGTTGAGCGTGGTACTGCTCATGTCGGCGATCAGATGGAAATCGTTGGTCTGAAGGAAGAGAAGCTGACCACCACCATCACTGGTCTGGAAATGTTCCGCAAGAGCCTCGAGTTCGCTCAGGCTGGCGACAACATCGGCGCTCTGCTGCGTGGTATTGACCGTGACCAGATCGAGCGTGGCCAGGTTCTGGCTGTTCCCGGCTCTGTTCATCCCCACACCACTTTCGATGGCCATGTTTACGTCCTGAAGAAGGAAGAAGGCGGCCGTCATACCCCGTTCTTCAACAACTATCGTCCTCAGTTCTACTTCCGTACCACCGACGTTACCGGCATCATCACCCTGCCCGAAGGCACTGAGATGTGCATGCCCGGCGACAACGTTGATATGCACGTTGAGCTGATCACCCCGGTTGCCATGGAAGAAGGCATGCGTTTCGCTATCCGCGAAGGCGGCCACACTGTTGGTTCCGGCGTTGTTTCCAAGATCGAGAAGTAATTTTCGGCTTGTGATATAGCTTTCAAGGCTCCTGCTGTTAAGGCAGGGGCCTTTTTGTTGTGTACGACTTATGGGGCGGGGAGGGGGCAAAGGCCGGGTGTGGAAGACCAAGGAAGGCATCATGAAAACATCAGGAATTGTAGATAGGGGAGAGGACACCATTCGGAACTTTGAAAAAGTGGGGCAGGAGGGGGCACTCACACCGCCCTACCTTGGGAAGGTGCATTTCAGGTCGCGGTTAAGGGGCAAGGGTTGATCTATCCCTAAGTTTTCGGAACGGTCAGAAACGCTCTCTACAGTACAATTTATAATGGGCAATTCTCAACCTCCAATTTTCCCTTCAAGTTTCCTCCAATCTCTGCCAAATCTCTCAACAACAAGCCAAACCGAAATGACAAAAAATGCGCGATCACAATACCGGGTAATTGGATTAAGAGATTGCAAAGAACATTATCGGGGTAAATGTTCAATCATTTGATAAAATCAGGAATAAACCATTCAAAAATGTTAATAAATACCGCCAAAGGGTCACCGCACCGCAACGCAAATAATGTGCGAAAAACAGGTTTCAGTTGATTCAAGGACAAAAATTTAGATAGAAACCGCTCTAATGAACTATGCAAATTCTGGCAACTGTGATATAATGTATATACCTAGATGTGTCGGAAAGGTTATCATTTGCGGGATCAAGGCATGCAGCCGGTACAACGTTTTGTCAGCCGCTGTGCCGGGGCCAAAAGCCCCAAAAGCAGGCCGCAGCCCGGCAGGGGATCGCCAGACCGAGGGAGCACAACCAGGCGTTTTGCAATCAACACCTGCAAAGTGCCGCACATCTGCCGTACCACTTTTCACACAAAAGGGGAAAGTAGTAACACTTAAGGGAGGATAAAACTATGAAGAAAAACCTTCAGCGTTTTGGTGCATCCGTGCTGGCAGCAGCCATGGTTGCCCAAAGCGTGGCGCTTCCCGCAGCAGCCGAAACTACCAAGATTGATTCTTCGGTAGCGCAGTCTGTTGCAGCAAGCGCAGCAAGCGCGGCCAGCGCTGTGCAGTCCCTGCCCAAGTTCACCAGCACCGCAGACCTGATCAAGCAGACAGCCCAAACGCTGGCTGCCCAGGGCGAAGTGCATGAACTGGAGCAGGACGATGCCAAGCTGGAAGCGACTGCGCAGAGCAAGGCGGGCATGAGCCTTGCAGCGTTGGAAAATGCATTGGCCGATGCCATGTACGCCAACGCCGCAGCCGGCAAGATCAACACCGAAGCCTATGGCCTGAACAAGGACGAGATGGCATCGGTGATGGCTGCCACCATCAAAACGTATCATCTGTCCAGCGCCGTTACCGACCTGGGCTATGAGACGAACGCCGCAGGCGTTGTGACCGCCGTTACCTTTACCGGTAGCTCCGGCATGACCTCTGCGATGGAGTCCATGACCAACAGCGATGATGAAGTGATTGCGCAGCAGGCTGACAGCTACGCACAGGCTTACGTTGCTGAAAACTCCGATACCTTTGCGGCCAGCGCCGCTGCAGACGGCCATACCTATGGCGAGCCGAAATGGTACTGGAATGACACCAACCCGGAGGATGGCCACACCCATACCTGGAAGGAAACCCCCGATGGTTACTGGACCAAGACCGATGACGGCTGGGCTTACACCGCTGTGTATACCTGTGAAAAGGACGATGCCTACCAGAAGGTAGAAGGCACCGTAACCAAGGATACCACCGAGGCAAAGCCCGGCGCTGCCGGCAAGACCGTTTACTCTGCCAGCGTGCCCGCTGACAAGAGCCCGGTTAAGAAGGAATACAAGGAACCCACCACCCGCACCGACGACATTGCCGCCCTGCCCTGCCAGAACCATGCCGTGCCCAAGGATACAGATGGCAACTTTGTTGCTACCTTCAACTGGGAAATGAAGAAGGTCGAGGGCAAGCTGGCCGATGACTACAGCAACGCCCAGCTGTTCTATGACAGCGAAACCGGCAAAATTTCTGCCGGCGCTCCCGTTACCATTGACTGGGAATGCACCAGCATCACCTTCAAGTGCGCTGTCTGCGGCGAAGAAATCAAAACCCAGCCGGTAATGACCATGCCGGTCAGCGTTGTGGTAGACCAGAATGACAATTCCGTCTACATCAACGTGGGCGGCACCCCGACCCTGGATACCACCTCCGGCGGCACCGGCGTTACCCTGGTGTCCGCAATGAAGGACGGCAACTGGTACGATATGCAGAACAACCCGGTTGACGCAAGCAAGGTGAACTTCACCTATCAGAGCGGCGACAACAAGGGCAAGAACAGCCTGCTGCTGTACGACAGCCAGAAGACTGCCGTGTATGTGGACGACCAGGGCAACCAGGTCACCAATACTTACGATGTCTCGACTGCGCAGATGAACTACTACTACTTCCAGCTGTCGCAGTTCAACCAGGACGAAGCAGAGTACTTCGGCGTGGTTGCCCCGTTCTGGACCTCCAAGGGCGTTCAGAAGCAGGGCGAGGATGGCAGCATCACCGGCACCATGGGCGCAATCAAGATATTGTGCAGCATTGATCCGAACGATGATGTCCCGCCGACCACCATGGCATTCATGCTGAACATGCTGCCGCAGGCGTTCATGTCTTACGTCATGAACTATGGCGAAGCTCTGAAAGCCATCCGTGATGCAGGCCTGGCACAGGTTGCCAAGCTGGGTGACGCTGACTATGTCACCAAGCTGCTGATCCTGCACGACTGGATCTCCCAGGTTGCAGAATTCGATATGGGCTCCATGGGCGATATCACCGGCGGCGGCAACAACGACCCCATCCAGACGACTGCTTTCGGTGCCCTGCTGGGCGGCGAGATCGGCGCTAAGGGCGTTGAGTATGGCTGCATCTGCCTGGGCTATGCAGCTGCATTTAACTACATGGTCCAGAATTTGCCTGACAACAAGAGCATCTATAAGAATGATGACGGCAGCTGGAAGACCCCCGATGAAGTAGGCGATAACGCTGTTGTTGACTTTGCCCAGATCCTGTATTACTGCGATACTTCTGATACCAGTGTTGCCGGTAATGCGTTCGGCGGCGGCATGTTCAACAACGTCCACTACTTCAACGCAGTCAAGGTCAACAAGCTGCAGGGCGACAGCAACTCTGCTACGATGACCACCGGCGAAGCCAACAAGAACTGGTACTATGTTGACGTCTGCTATGATGACGTGAACACCGAGTGCATGGCCCAGACCCGCGTTGAGAACGCAGGCGACATGCGCCATGTCAACTTCCTGGTTTCTCCCTCCGGTCTGGAAGGCCGTTACAGCAAGTACTATGATTACATTGACTCGCTGTACGATGGCTACACCTACACCAAGAACAAGAATCCCGATGTGGATGATGACGGCAATGTTGTGTTGAACAACGGCAAGCCGCATTACTCTTACACCAAGACGGAGAACAAGAACGAGACCCGTTACACCGATACCTGCTACGAGGATACCTGGTTCACCTCTATCTGCAGCCCCATCTACTTCGACAATAATTACTTCTATTACGTTGATACCACGACCAACCAGAACCTGTATAACAACATGCGCCGCCAGCAGTCCGAGAACGGCAACAACGGCAACTCTGGTTCCGGCAGCTCTGGTAACAACTCCCAGATGCAGCAGTTCATGAAGAAGATGCAGAACCAGGGCCCCGATACTCTGGAAGCACGTCCGCGTAATGCGAACTACTATATCCGCAAAGAGGATTCCAGCAGCAGACCCGGCGGCTTCAGCATGAGCAGCTTTACCAAGACGGATGACCCGTTTGATATCATCCTGATGTACTACAACGATCTGAAGGAAACCAGCAGCAACTTCAATGATGACGACAGCAATGCCAAGGTCCTGGCCGAAGCTGGCACCATCTATAAGATCGATACCAGTGCAAAAGATAAGCATGCCAAGGTTGAAAACAACCTGAACACCGAGTGCCTGGCAGACGCTGCTGCAAAGCGGATCTACCCCGCACTGGTACACTCTACCGCACTGTATGATGGCAAGCTGTACTTCAACGTCAACAACGCCATCTACCGTATGGACCCGACCACCGGCACAGTGGAAGAAGTGAAGGAATACAACACCGTCTATGGCGGCATTAAGCTGACCAAGGATAAGGACGGCAACATGGTTCCCGATACCCACTTTCCCGGCATGAGCATGGTTATCATGGACAGCGCCCAGGATACCAGCAGTGTGAAGTATCTGGGCACCTTCAAGAACCATCCTCTGGCTGGCCTGACCCTGCGTGACAGCTACAGCTTTGCTACCACCACCCAGCAGGGCCAGACTGTGATCACCGGCATCAACACCACCAAGGATCAGCTGGTCGTTTCTGTCGGCACCAACCTGTCCAACACCTATAAGGAACTGGTGGACGGCAAGGCAGAAGTCAAGATCGACGATTCCAGCGCATCTTATGCGGAACGTAAGAGCTACAAGACCGAGTCCTGGAACTACAACCCGAGTTACAACCAGAACATGGGCAGCTCTGACGAGAAGAACAAGAACGAAGAGTTCATGTGGTGCGCTAACCTGGTTGAAACCATGCCGATGTCCGACATGGTCAGCGACCTGAGCAGCGGCGCAACCACCAATGTTTCCGTTGAAGCATGGTGCGATACCCCCGCTTACACCCAGGACCGCACCACCAAGTACGGCCTGACCAAGGGTGAAAAGAAGTACGCTGACGGCGCACTGCCCAAGGGCCATACCTGGGCTCTGGATGAGCTGGAAACCAAGTCCGTTGGCAACAATGTGTACCTGTGCTCTGATTGCCATACCGCAACCGAGAGCGTACCTCACACTGTAACCCTGCCGGAAGCAGTTCAAGGCGTTACCCTGACCCTGGGCACCACCAACAACACCTACATCAAGGACGATACCGTTACCCTGACCGTAGAAAAGGAAGGCACCGATATCGTTACCGTTACCGCAAAGAACGGCAATACCGATGTTGCTCTGACTGAAGTTCAGGAAGCAGCGCAGGACGAAGCCGCAGCCCAGGCTACCACCGAAAAGGCGAAGACGGTTTACACCTTCACCATGCCGGACGGCGATGTGACCATCAGTGTTACCAAAGACGCCAAGACCTATGCGGTCAATGTTGCTCCCCTGACCAATGATGAGATCACTGCTTCCGCTAAAGAAGCAGCTGAGAAGGAAACCGTAACCCTGACTGCTAAGCCCGCGACCGGCTATGCCCTGAAGGCTGGCAGCGTGAAGGTTACCTACAAAGACGCTGACAACACCGATAAGACCGTTGAAGTGAAGGCTGATACCGAAAAAGCCAACACCTACACCTTTGCAATGCCTGCTTACCCTGTCAACGTCAGCGCAGAGTTTGTTAAGGAATACAAGGTTACCGCAGCTCCTGCTGAGAACGGCACTGTTACCGTAGACCCGGCCGCAGCTGTTGAAGGCACCGACGTTACCGTTACCGTTAAGGCAGCTGATAACTACCAGCTCAAGGCTGACAGCCTGACCTACAGCTATCAGATCGGCGAAGATAAAAAGACCGAAAAGCTGACCCTGACCGATGGCAAAGCAACCTTCAAGATGCCTGCCGCTGATGTTACCGTTAGCGCTGAGTTTGAGGCCGTTAAGGTTGAAACCTACAGCGTTACGACCAACAGCACCGAATACGGCAAGGTGACGGCTGACAAGACCACTGGCGTGAAAGCTGGCGAAACTGTTACTCTGACTGTTGAGCCGGTGGATAACGATTCTATGCTGACCAAGCTGGCTGAAAACGGTCTGGCGATTAAAGACAGCAAGGATACTGTTATTTCGTATAAGGCCGGCGAGAAAGCCAACACCTATACTTTCACAATGCCTGCTGACAATGTAACTGTCACCCCACAGTTTACGATCGTTGAGTATGGCATTACCACTAATGTGGAACCGACCGAAGGTGGTACGATTAAGGTTACCGTTAAGGACTCTACTGAAAGCATTGTTCGTGCCGCAGTTGGGACTAAGATTGTTGCTACCTTTACCGCTGCCGATGGCTATCAGCTGAGCGAAGCTAGCTGCATGCAGGGAGCCGCTGGCGGCCCGATTACTGCACAGCTTGATGAGAATGGCGCATACGAGGTCACCATGCCGGCCAACCGTGTGGATTTTGAAGCGACCTTCGAGAAGAAGGAGACCCCTGAACCCACCAACAACGGCGGCGAAGAAACTCAGGCTCTCGAAGCCGAGGAACGCACCGTTCATGGTGCTGCTGAAAAGACCACCATTACCGCAATGGCTGTCTTTACCTGCACCGATAAGAACTGCGCAAGCGCTCAGTTCGTGGATGCAACGGTAAAGCAGACCAGCGGCGTTACCACCGCTGCTGTCAACTTCAACGGCAAGGACTACACCGCCAAGTACGGCGAGAAGAACGGCTGGGTTGAAGAAAACGGCAAGAAGTACTGGTACGAAAAGGGCGTGAAGCAGGGTACTGAGGGCCGCGGCAAAGAGATCTATGATCCCGATTCCGACGCTTGGTACTGGCTGGATGCTGTCCAGGGCGGCGCAATGACCGTCAGCAAGGACGTTTACCAGGAATCCGCCGCCGGCCAGTGGGCTGATAAGCCCGATGGCACCGGCAAGTGGGTCCGTTACGATGAGAACGGCCACATGGTCAAGGGCTGGCAGACGACCGATAAGGGCACCTACTACTTTGACCTGATCACCGGCGCTATGGCTAAGGGCGCAGGCGATATTGACGGTGTACCTTGCGCATTTGACGAGTACACCGGTATCGCTCTGGACGGCCAGTGGCTGACCATCAAAGGCGCTGACTTCTGGTACGAAAAGGGCGTTCGCCAGGGCCTGGATGGCCGCGGCAAGGAAATCTATGACCCGGCTTCCGACGCTTGGTACTGGCTGGATGCCGTTGACCAGGGCAAGAAAGCCACCAGCAAGGATGTCTATCAGGAATCTGAAGCTGGCCAGTGGGCTGACCGCGCCGATGGTACCGGCAAGTGGGTCCGTTACGATGCACAGGGCCACATGATCAAGGGCTGGAGCGCTGACAAGCGTTACTATTTCGACCCGATCTATGGCACCATGGCTAAGGGCGATGCAGTCATCGATGGCCGCACTTATCATTTTGATAAGAACACCGGCATTCGGCAGTAATCCCACAGCCTGAACAATGAGCTGTAACCCAGCCCATTAACCCCTAAATAGAAATGCCGCAGCAGATGTAACAGTCTGCTGCGGCATTTTTGTATTTGTGGGCATAGGTTCGGTGAAATATTTGCCAGGCCAGTAGGGCGGGGGACCCCATGATTGTGGTGGCTCCCCTGGAGGGGTGCTGGACGCGAAGCGGCCTGAGGGGTGGTTCCTTGCCGCAAACCTAAGGCAATACCGCACAATTCCCGCCTGACGGCTTAAGCACCGCTCCGGCGGCTGCGGCACGGCATCTGCGTTGCCAAAATGCTCGATAATGTCGGGTTGCGGTACCCGCATCGTGCTTCGGGGGCAAAAGCCCCTCGCACTCTGCGACCGCTGCCCCTGCTTCGGTTCGCTGTTTCCGCCACTGGCGGCGCTCACCTTTGCAGCATCCAGTATTATCTGCGCTTTTGGCTTGGCATCTGCCGCACCTCGCTCGCCGTATCAGCACTTAGAATTATGCGGTATTGCCCTAAAGCAATCGAATCCAACGCCTTGGAACAGTCACTGCGCCCGCAGGCACCTTGCCCTGCCACAAATCCCATCACGACCAATCGGACAAGGCCTCGGAACGGTCAAGACCGTTCCCTACAGAACAAATTATAATGGGCAGCACACCCTTAAACAATCAGTAGGGCGGGGTGACCCCACCCCGCCGAAAGCTAGAAATAGTACACGATTAAAAAATCGCAATTTACCTTACCCGCATAATAAAGGCAACACACAAAAACATGGCGAACACATCAGGCCGGTGCAAGGGCAAAACCTACTAAAAAGCTGCGGCTAAATTTGGCAAATATGGCGCGCGAAGTATAATTTTTGGAGGATATCACAAGCAGAACAAACAAACTTTGTCAGTTCAAACAACAAAAAAACAATAAACTGGCATGGATGCCAAAGAATGCGGCCGCGAATTGTGAAAGATTTTAATATATTTTCTTCGTTTTCTCCTTACCTGTTATCATTTGAATTTGCAATCGAAATATGGAACTTGTATAATAGAATAAAAGAAAAGTGCAAACTAAATGGGTGAAGAGGATTTGGTGCAATGGAAGATAAAAATAGATTCAGCATTCTGCTGGAGCATTTGCTAGAAGTTGCGGAGGTCAAGAACTATACCCTGGCCAAGCGCCTGCAATACGATGTTTCCTATATCAGCAAATGGGTCAGCGGCCGCATGCTGCCTGCCAAAAAGACTGAAAAGCGCGTGATGGAGGGCATCAGTGCCTGCGTGGTGGATGAAGCCACCGATGATGGCCGTAACCTGCTGCTGCGGGAATACAGCGTTAGCATCCCCAGTGACCTGAAAGCCGCCATTTATGATAACCTGATTGCTGAATATGATTATTTGCAAGAGGAACTGGACAGCGGCGAGGCGCGCATTGGCCCCTATACGGACTTTTGGGCCGAGCTGAACATGCTGCAATACCTGACCAAAATGGCGCACCCCGTGCTGCGCCGCGTCAGCCAGCTGGATATTGTGGCTGTGATGGACCTGATGGAAATGGCGCGTGAATACCGCCTGAAAGTTGCCAACCTGCAAAACGGCCAGCTGGTGGACCAGCGCAGCTATGATAACGTCTATTTCAAGCTGATGATCGATATCAGCCGCGAAAAATGGGACCCCATCTATGATGCCGCGCTCATTATCAACGTGTTGACCAACTTCAGCCATATTCATTTCAAGCTGTTTGGCAGCACCGCGGCTGCCGGGCGCGCGGTGTTTGTGGTCAAGGGCGATTTTGCCATTACCGGCCTGCTGGTCAGCCACAGCCGCTGCGCTGCCGTTACCGCCACCGAGGACCCGCAGAACTGCGAAAGCCTGTATGATAACTTCTCCAAGCTCTGCGTGCGGGATGACCAGCTTTTCCGCGATACCAGCATGCGCCAGCTGATCAGCCAGTACGACTATATGCACACGCTGCTGGCCTCCAATCTGCGGTGGATGTTCGGCCACCTGAATGAGCTTCTGCTGCCGGATGACTTGTTTGAAGAGATCCTGACCGCCCACGAGGCCGAGCTGAAAGATTTTTTGGGTGCTACCCCTGCGGAGCTGCGTAGCGTACACAACCTTGCCAAAGGTGTGGTGGAGGAAACAAACATCCGCATCCTGATTTATGAAGCTGCATTTTCCTCCATGGCGGTTTCCGGCGAGCTGGACTTTTTCAGTTACAAGGTCAGCCTTACCCCGGATCAGCGCAGCCGGTGCATCAGCTATGTGCTGCAGCTTTGCAAGCAGCGTGAAAAACTTGAATTCCGCTTGATCAGCGGCCGCATTGTGAACGATTTCCAGTATGTGGCGGACCCCAATATGTTTCTTTCTGGCGCTGCATCGTATCTTCGGCTGGATAACAACTGCCCCATCAACCGGATTGCAATGGTCAACAACAGTGTGATGGAAGACCGCCTGAGTGAATATTTTGATCAGGTCTGGAATTTGGATGACCAGAACGTGACAAAAGAGCGCAACGCCATTGCGGAGCACATCCATCATGTCCTGCAGGGAATCCATCTGATTACCCGCGCCAAAAGTGATGAAATGGAAGAACTGCAAGAGAGCTGGATGAACAAAATCTAAAAATACAACATACATACGCATAAACATAAAGCCCTGGCTGCTGCGGTAGCTGGGGCTTTTGTTGCACCAAGGAAAATGAAATTGCAAGAAAACTCCATGCCAAAGCGTGAAAATCCATGTGAAAAAAATGAATCACGCGGAATCAATTTCTGGAAATTTGTGCCATGGGATTCTCGTGCTTTCCGTAAACAGGAATGGTATACTATGTTCAGCACCGAAGATAATTATAGCATTATGGTTCGGCGACGCTGTGCAACGATGTGCACAGCAGGGGAAAGCGCCATAAAGGTTTGGCGTGATTTGATTTGGATAATTTAATTCCCTGCAACTATAAGGGAAAGACATTTGGAGGAAATTGCAATGAATGAAAACGCGATGTTGACTGGCAAGCCCAGCATTGACCGCCCCTGGATGAAGTTCTATCCAGATGTTCTGCGCGGTATCCAGGTTCCGGCCTGCACCGTGGAGCAGTACCTCTCCGTGCGCGCTGCAGACCCTAACGTGGTTGCCATGCACTACTATGGCGTGGATATCACCTGGGGTACCGTGTTCCGTAAGGTGGACGCCACCGCCCGCGCTCTGCAGGTGCTTGGCATCAAGCAGGGGGACCAGATCCCCGTGTTCCTGCGTTCTGTGCCGGAATTCATTTATCTGCTGCTGGCAGCCGAGCGCATCGGCGCTTCGCTGCTGTGCCGTGACAACACCCTGGAAGAAAACATTGAAGCTGTTCAGAAAGCCAATGCCAAGGTGATTTTTGTTCACGACTTCTTCTCCAAGGCCGAAATCGAAGCCTACCGTGAGCAGACCAACGTGAATACCTATGTTATCGTTCCCGCTCTGGAAAGCGGCGACCGCGCCGCTATGCCGGTTTACCTGCAGCATTCTCTGGATGCCCTGTATCCGGATGTTCCCGCCCGTGGCTCTGATACCATGATGTGGGCTGATTTCTGTAACATGGGCCAGCGTTTTCGCGGCTTTGTGCCCGCTCCTGTCAACATTGACCGCCCGCTGCTGCGCGCCTACACCAGCGGTTCCACCGGCCCTTCCAAGCAGGTCATCCATTCTGCACACAGCATCATCGGTGTGCTGGCCCAGATGAACTTTTATGGCGCTTCGGATAAATTCCGCCCCACCTGGCTGCTGACCATCCTGCCCCCGGCTCTGATCGCTGTTGTGGTTTCCATGATGCTGCTGCCCCTGGCCGGCGGTATGCTGCTCATTCTGGATCCGTTTGTGGATGTGTACGATATTGACCTGGAAATGATGCGCTACCGCCCCAACAACTGGCCCCTGATCCCCATGTTTGTGGAGGTTATCCGCCGTAGCAAGCGTCTTCCGGCTGACTATGATATGTCCCACATGCTGGCCATCGGCGCCGGCTGCGAGGCATTCAACAACAAGCAGCTGCGCAATGTTGAGGAGTTCCTCAAGCAGCATAACTGCAACCTGCGCTTTACTGTCGGCTACGGCAGCAGCGAGGCCGGCTCCAACGCCACTCTGCCCATGGCTCCGTTCCCGGTGCGTGACGGCAACGTTGGTGTGCCGATGATCCGCAGCGTCATCAGCATCTTCAAGCCCGGCACCCAGGAAGAGCTGACCTACAATACCCCCGGTGAGATCTGCATGGCGGGCCCCGGCGTGATGCTGGGCTATGACCGCCCCGAAGCAACCGCCAAGGCACTGCAGGTCCACGCAGACGGCAAGACCTGGCTGCACACCGGCGATATCGGCTATATGACCGAGGACGGTGTGCTCTACACGATGACCCGCGGCGCATCTCCGCGCTTTGGCGGCGGCGACCTGATGGTGCAGCCGCTGGAGAACATCGTGGCCGATGCCGAAATCAAGGGCATCAAGGACGAGTTCTTTGTTATCGTGCCGGATGATGAGCACGAGGGCTGCTTCCTGCCGTACCTGTACGTCCAGCTCAAAGATGGCTACACCTTGGACGATGTGCGCGATAAGATCAATGCCTGCCTGCCGGAACGTTACATGCGTCCGGTGGAGATTTTCACCGTACCGGAACGCCCGTTCTTCCACTTCAAGACCAACCGTATTGGCCTGAGCAAAGAAATCATCGCCAAGCGCAACCAGCAGAAAGAGAAAGCCAAGCGCAACAGCTTTGCCGATGGCTGCATTGCCTGATGACTTTGGCGTGATAAAATCATGATAATGTAACGGCATGTGCCCACCTTATGATAGAGATAAGGGGGCACATGCCTTTTGTTTTGGGGTGGGGGAGCGGATGAAGATGAACGGTACGCGCGGTTGGGGGATAGGGGAGAAAGGCAATCGGATTCCGGTGCGGGGGAGATACTTGTGAAGTCGTAAAATAAAACTTTGAAATCCATCCGCGGATGAAAAGCACGATAGGGCACTGTATCATTAGCCACATGCTGAAAAAATGCTGTAGGGAACGGGATTGACCGTTCCGCAGCTTTATAAAACGTCAACCTTTTACGGGGAAAAGAAAAATATCGTTACTCTTTTTTGAAAAAATCACAAAGGAAATTTTGTGTTTTTCTTTTGGAAAGAGGAATTTTGGATGGAAAAGGGGAGTTCGGGAAACAAAAGCAGGAAAAACTTTGTAAGATATGTGGAATAAATGACGATGAAACGAACTGTATTTTAACGAAACTAAAAAGGCATAAAATAATAAAAAAACTTTCAAAAAGTGTTGACAAAAGGGGGATACTTGGTTATAATAATATTCGTCGCCGGTGAGGCGGCCAAACAAAATAAGCGGATGTGGCGGAACTGGCAGACGCGCTAGATTCAGGTTCTAGTTCCCTTAAAAGAGTGTGGGTTCAAATCCCTTCATCCGCACCATAAGCCCATGACAAAAAAGATGTCATGGGCTTTTTTCTTTGTTGTATCGTGCAAAAATAGCAAAATTGACGTGTCATTTTTGAAGCGCATTTTATAGAGATGTCCAACCGTTTTAAGGCGGTTGGACTTTTTTGTTGGGTGATTTGGGGAGGGTTTGCTCTCCCCTGCCGTCCTGTTTTGCAGTTTTCAGCGAAAATTTCAACTTTTTTCTGCTGTTTTCAGAATGTTTTCAATTTCCCTGCAGCCAATTTCTTGTTGGCTGCGGGGATTTTTCGCTTTTTGCAGCAGTTTTCAGTTTATTTTCATGTTTTCCATTTTATACCTATTAAATAAGGAGGATTTCCACTATGAGCATCATTATCGGCATCGACCACGGCTATTACGCTATCAAAACAGCGCATTGTTCATTTCCGGCAGGGCTGACAAGCTACGGAGAACACGAACCCTACACCCGCCAAGGACTCTTAGAGTTTGGCGGGT
>OLRC01000898.1_pt1 | contig 20797 bp, 15 predicted proteins | sample 1672081 | NCBI WGS metagenome assembly OLRC01 (sample SAMEA3136643, study PRJEB25190) | human gut metagenome | biome: human gut; feature: human-associated habitat; material: faeces | place: Austria | collected 2013
AAGAAAAAGCACTGTAAAACCAATAATCAAACGGTTTTCAGTGCTTTTTTCATGTTTTTCCTATTAAATTTTCCTCAGACACCTACATAAGTGAAACTTAGATTATGCCCAATACACAGTATTATTACTTATAACAACTAAATTACTTCTTGTCGTGTAATCTATTATTTATTACAATACATCAGGTGTCCACTTTGTTCCAATATCGTTAGTTGGAAGTCGTTTTGTCTTGTATACAAAAGCCACACTATACCGTGCTCTCGTCACTGCAACATAAAACTTAGAAAGACTTTCATCCTTCATGTCTTTGGACTTTCCTGACAACCAATCCAGCATTGGTTTCGTCGGGTATATCAAGACTCTATTAAAAGTAAGTCCCTTGGACAATCCAAAATTCATCGTTTTTGGGATGGGATTTACCTTCGTTCTTTTATCATACCGCAACTGAACAGGATTATATATATCTACATATTTATCAATATCATTCTCGTGAACCCAAAATATTCCATCATGTCCCGTTTTTTCATTCATGGCAGAATCGCATGGCTTCATATCAGGATACATCTGATTTGCAAGATCACATATAATCTGATTATTTCTATGAGATGTCGATAATGTTGTGGTATCAATATTCATTCCGGCAATATTATCCTGCACAAAAATCACTATTTTCCCACCTGCATATTTTTTATATTTTGCTTCGTAATGAGTTCGATACGTCGTCTGACGAGGATCTCCTACTAAAGTCATGTTGCAACCAACCTCATGCAACTTTTTTATAACTTCTAAATCATATCCAACAAAATCTTGTATTTCATCTACAAAAACATAAGAAAAAATTTTTCGTATTCTGCGAAATACACATCCATTCGATAATTCGTCCAAAACACAGGGCAATTTTGAAATCATATTTGAATATACATTACCGGAAGCCGTGACATATTTTTTCTCATTTGTATCCTTTAGTCTCAACAAATTTTTATCTGCCTTATTCACTAATAACACACCGGATACCCTATTATTTATAAGATAGCTTTGGTAAGGTCGTATACCATGCTTGATTAGCAACGAAAACCACGGCATAATAGTTACATTAGATGGAATACAACCATTTATTTCGTAAAATTTGTCTCTAATGCTTTGTTCATTAGCATCGGTATAAGTTGTTATCAAAACATTTTCAGAAATCTCCAATGCCTTCTTTACAAGAAATGTTGTTTTTCCTGCCCCTGCCGCCGCAATAATTAGACTACTCATTTTTTATCGCCCTCATTATATACTCAGGATATTTAATTTTCGTAGCCGATTCAAAAATTGCTATGGCACAATCCGTCTTATGAGCGTGCATATATTTGTGCATCTCATCATCCGTATCGTAGTTAGTTCCAAAAATATTGTTCATTGCTTCTCGTCCATTTTCTTTTAATATTTTCGGCTCTAAGGTATTATAATTAAAATCCTTATCTGACAGTTTCAAATCACCTGTATCCACTACCTCATCAACACATATATGAATACATTGTATTTCTTCATATTCTTTGTACTTTTTCTTAACAGCTTCAATATTTCCATCATTATCCGTAACAACAGCTGTTTCTTTGTTTAGTGTCTGTGCAATTTCAAGATACCGCTTAAATGTCACCCCACCTACGGTCATTACATCTATTCCATCTTGGATAGGAAGCCGCCCCTCATGAGTATCCATATATGCCCGCTGAACAACCAGCTCATCTGAATCGCCCTCTACTAAGATTGATTTTTTACAAAGAATCAATCGCAGTGTATCATAACCTGCCACTTTTTTGAAAAATTCAAAAGTTTCCTTTTTGAGCGATTGCATCGAGCAACAATTATCGCCTGAAAGCAAAATTAAATTTTCCAGTCCGAGTTTATTAGCGACAAAGCTACTATGCGTTGATGCTATAATTTGTCTACCAGATGCAGCCTTTTCAATAACTCCCATTAGTTCGCTTAATCGGGAAAAAGACAAATGACTTTCAGGTTCTTCAATCAAAACAATACTTGCTTTTTCTGCCTGTTTATGACTTAAAGCTAATTGTGTTTTTATGATACATTGTGCACCTTTTCCAGCATGAGCAAACGGGATTCCATCCACCTGCGTAACCAAACTTGACTCCCAAGAATTTTGAACTCCCTGATCGGCACTCAATGATAATTTTCCATTCATAACAGTAGACGCTGCACTAATTTTCTCATTGATTGACTGAATTGCTTCATTTTGTGCAAACTCATCTATCATATTTCTATGGGCTTGTGTTATTGCTGTTATGTCCTCTGGTTCAAGGAAATCCTTTACTACTCTGGAAATATATACATCAGACCCATTTTGGTATCTGTAATTTGACGAATCAATCATTACAGACTTTATTGGTATGAATCTGGGCATTTTTTCATCTCGGCTAAAAGAAAACCATTTAGCTTCATAAAATTCAATAGGCAAACTTGTAATTTTTTCTGTTTTCAGCAAACTTTCATATTCTGAATTAAATTTATCAGAAAAACTAATTGTGAATCTGATTCCCTCTATACCATCACTTTTTTCGGAATTACCATTTCCTTCATATTCAGGCAATGTTCCACTTTTGAAATATAACTCAATCATTATTTCTGGAGGTGCAATCGGCTGTCCATTTTCCACTGATGCCAGGTATTCCTCAACTGCTTCTCTATTAAATAAATATGTTGATAGCTGATTTCTAATATTTCGACCAGCATACATACCCGTTAAAGCCACATGAATGGCTTCAAGAATAGTAGATTTTCCAGATTCATTATCACCAACCAGAAGATTGATATTTTCATTAAATTTTACTTCAAACGGATTTTTAAACTTCTTAAAATTTTGAATGATTACCTTCTCAATAGCCATTCGTAGCCTCCTATCTTCGATTTTACTCTACCCCTAACGCCTTAAACACTGCATCTTCCGCACTCTGATACGGAATCAGCTGAAATGCACTCATCAGATCAGCCGGAACACTTGCAAAATCAACAAACGAGGTACTCGGAATCAGCACCTTCTTTGCGCCGCTATCCAGACACACCTGAAGTGTATTGGCAAGTTCATCCACCTTTATCATTGTGCCACTAATTGTTATATCTCCCAACACTGCCAAGTTGCTGACAACAGGCTTTCCAAGGGCAATCGAACAAAGTGCAATCAATGTTGGAAGTGCCAATTTGTCTGTCATACCGATACCCTGCAAATCCTGATAATTGATGATGTAATCCTTGGTCGAGGTGCTGATAGAGCCACTGATCCGATTGCCGTTGGCTTTCAGATAATTAAATGCCGTGTTCACCGCTTCCTTGCATTTAGAATCACTGCCTAAGCCAGTCCGTTCAATTTTGCCATTGCCTGGAAGCATCTGACTTTCCAAACGGAATACACCAATCATGCCACTTTTTCCTCTGGATACGGTATAAACCTGTCCCGGATTACACATTCCATCCGGTATCAGCTTACCGCCACCCTGTTCTGGTACAGAAACATAATGTTCTGACATATCTTCTAAATCTATATAGGAGAAGTTCACATCATAAAACTCCATACCACCCAGCTTCTTCAATTGCTCCTTGACACGGCGACGCATTTCCAATGCAATCTGAATAATTTCTTCCAGTTCTTCTTTGGTAAACTCACCATTTGGGTACATCAACTTCAGATAACCGTCTATCATACGACGAACCGCAATTGTATCACGCTGATTCAGATTTCTTCCCAAGCGGAAGTAGTGATCAAGTGCATCTCCATACTGCTCCTTGCGAAGCTCTCGGATGAACTCTGCCAAATAGTCACTGATAAAACCGTAATCATCGGTAAAATGCTCCGGTCTAAACTTCGGTATCTCCCATCCTGGAAGATAACAGTGCATACGATCAAGAAATGCTGTATCTGTTCCCATTTCCTGTGGGAAAGGTGCAAACAGACTGGACGTTTTCAACAGCACGTCCACACTCTGATTGATATTTCCCACAAATACCATGGACGCAGTAGCAGCTTTTTCTTCTTTGCCACGGGCAAAAGAGCCGGATGCCATGTAATCCTTCATAATCTGAATGCCATCTTTATCTTTAAACTTGATACCTGCCACTTCATCAAAGGCTACACAATCCCATAAGCCGACCAGTCCGACCGTTTTGCGTCCCATATTGTAAAACAGGTTTGCAACCGTCGTCTGTCCACCGGAAATTAAAATACTGTTCGGTGAAATCTCTTTGTAAAGATGAGATTTACCGGTACTTCTCGGTCCCAGCTCACAAAGATTAAAGTTATTCTCAACTAATGGAATCATACGGGTCAAGAGCAACCATTTCTCACGGTATGTAAATTCATCCGGTTCCATTCCGATAGAACGAAGAAGGATATCCAACCATTCATCTTTCGTAAAAGCTTTTCGTCCCTGCTTCAGTTCATCAATATCAATGTGCGGCATCTGGATCGGTGTCAGCTTACGGATACTGATTGGTGAAATATCTTTCTGCTTTTTCTGTTTGGAACGAAGCGGATTTCCATCAATGTCCTCAATACCAAAATTATTGTCGCCTTCAACCTCATAATCCAGCTGAACAATACACCAGATACCGCCACAGAGCAGGCGATCAAATTTTTCCGGATATTCATCGGCAATCGGTACATTACCAACGCCCAAATTAGAAAACTCTGCAAAAAAGCAATCCTTTTTCATATCCAGTCGAACAGTCACCATATCAATGATTGTGTGACTGCCTTTTTTACGCAGCTGAGACAGAATTTTCTGTGATTCATCCGGGCGTACAAAGTTGTCAGCAAGAATACGCTTCACATTCTGTACGCCTTTCTCTATAACCGTCTCATCATCTGAACTGCAATACTGTCCCAACAAGAACTCAAGAACATACACTGGGACATTCGCCCCTTCTTTAATTTTCTTTGTCAAGTCTTTCCGAACAATCTTACCGTCAAAGTTCTGACGGAGCTTGTTCTTTACATTTTCTCTTATATTAAAACTGTCCACTCAAATCTCTCCCAAGATATCTAATTCTCATACTTTTTTCGTCGTAAATCAAAGGCTGGCATTGTACCTTCAAGAACATCTATCACTCTGTTCTTAATTATAGGATCTTCAATTGCACCTGCTTCATATGTAATAGAAAAACTATTTTTATCCATATTACAATATATTATTTGTTCTGCATCACAAGCTACCGCAATATTAGGATTATGCGTAACAATAATAACCTGTCTTTTTTGTTTAGCTTTGCAAATACATGGAACAAGTTTACTATACACTGATTGATTATCCAAGTTATCCTCTGGCTGATCAATTATAATAGGCATTTTGTTTTTACTCAATGCTAAGTAAAAAATTAATAAGACAATCCCTCTCTCTCCAGGAGACAGTTCACTCAAATCTCTATTTCCCATTTTCAACTTAAAACTTACTCCGATATATTCCAAACTGAATAAATAATCATAAAAGCCTTGTTTATCAACAATTTTTTTTGCTGAATTATCAATATCTTCCTCAACAACTTCCATTATTTTATCCAACAAGATTATAACGCTGTCCTCATTTTCAAATTCAGTAGAGCGTACCAATTTTGACATTTTTTCTCTTGCTTGAGTAGCTCCTTTAAACATTCCAGCATATTTTAAATTTATATAGTGTAGCGCCTTTTCATCAAACGCTGTATCCATAAGTCTAATTTCAGCTTGAAATGATATACTATCCTCTAAATCTCCCAATAGTGTGCTAATTTCTCCTTCTACAGGACTATAAATATCTTGATAAATATCTGTAAGAGCTTTTTTTGTCCCATATAATTGTCTTACTAGTTGTTCTCTCTTATGAACATTATTTTGATAATCATCTGAAAGTTTTTCATTGATATATTGTGCTTCACATTCATAATAAGCTAATGTTCCTTCTTGTTCTTTGGTTCCTATTATATTTCCTCTTTGTTTTTTCCACTCTTCAAAATCTTGCAAATATCGCTGATACTGTTTTTCCTCACTATCGGCTGAAGCAATTAAACTTTCCTTTTCAATTTTTAATTCTTTATTTTTAATTTCTAATTTATCAATTGAATTCTTTAGTTCTTCTTTTTCTTTCTCCAGTTTCTTTATGACCTCTGAAAGTATTTTGTGTGGAGAAGTTAATTGCAAAGTCAAAGTCTGAACATCGATATTAGTTTTAATTGCAAATTCAGTTAGCAAAATATTAACAGCCTCTATGTTTTCTTCGATAGCTTTTATTTTTGCCTTTAATTCATTTGCTTCAATCACAATAGATGTTATTTCTGCCTGCCTATTTTTATGTCTTTCTATATTTTCCGAGCATTCGTTTCTAGCTTTATTAATACTCCCTAACTTTTGTTGATAAACATCATCATTTTCTTTTGCTTCAGGCTTCTTTACCTCAACAGGTTTTGACTCTTCATGCCGTTGTAAAGATGCTTTTTGCTTTTCAACACTATCTAATATTAATTTCTTATATGTTGAAGTTCTTTTATTCTCTAATTTAATTATTTGAGAATTAATTTCATGGATTTGTTGTATCAAAGAGTTCTTTTCAATCACAAGACTTTTTGATCTGTTTTCAACCAATTCTACTAAATTCGTTGCTGACGCTCTTTCCGTTCTATCCACATAGGAAAAAATAACTTTATCAATTTCAGATTGAAATACCTCTCCAATATCATTGCAGACTACTTCAATATATTTCTGTGGTAGATATTGTGCATCCTCGATTGAGCTCTCATACTCACTATTTCCTAAAGAATCTTCCTCTGAATGTCCGTCAACCCACGTAATAATACCCTCATAATCATCTGCAAATTTTTTAGGCCTCTTTCTGAATCTTTCTTCATTCAAAAATGATGCATGATCCATAGTTTTACTTTTGCAAAGATGACCTATGATATCTGACAAAGCACTTTTTCCACTTCCCTTATTTCCGATAATAGATACAAGACCTGCATTTAATGGAATCTGAAAATCAAAACATTTCATATCTTTATAAACACAATCAGTTTTTCTATGAACAGCAATTGTATCAATATTCACTTGCTTGTTTTTACAAATACGATCTAAGGCTGGCGGAATATCACCTACAAAAACTCTTTCTTCTGGTTGATAAAGACACTGTTTTAGACCAGCAAAAGTAAATTTACTCTTAATCCACAAAGGGGCTTTCTGTTCATATTCACGTGGATCATGACAATCTGAACATATAATGATTGGTTTTTTCCCTACAGATGGCCATATATATTTTTTATAATCGTCAATGTCTCTTTTCTGTCCAACTTCAAAAAAATGTATTTTTTTCCCAATTTCATCTTTTGCAGCAAATTGATGTGGTAGTGCCTTGGAATTTGGTAATTCTTTATCAATTCCATTTACTTTTCTTCCAGCATGAATAGATATAAGTGCATCGTGCTCGTTAGCAAACTCCACTATATCATTAAAATCCCAATAAATTGTCTCATCTGCTTCTTTTGCTTTAGCCTTCTGACGATACATAATTGCATTGAAATCTTCAGCTAACTCACTTAGCCTACTTTCACAGTCAAAAATCAATATAATATGCAAATTATTCGCATTTTTATCTGTTCTCAACTCAACACCTGGAAAAAAAACAATATCTGGTGCGATTGATCGTAAATGTTCTATTCGATCTTTATCAATTACAAAGTGGTCTGTAATTGCCACCGCTTTAATATGTTTTTCCTTTAATGCAGCACAAAGCAACTGATCCGCATCATTCCCTTTATATTTTGCATCATATGAAGATGCAGTGTGTAAATGAAGATCCCATCTGTTCCATTCAGATCCCCTTGTATTTTCCATGGTATTTCCTCCCTCGTATTAACATTGCTCAACTAAAGAAATCAAACTCATCCACCGCAAAGGCGATGTCAATCTGAAATGGCTCCCGCTGTGGCATCTGTAATCCCTGTTCATCTGCAATTACCAGATAATAAGTAGCTGTATTGCTGTATTTTAGAGATTTTAGATTAAACTGACAACGGAAAGTTCTTTCTGCACCATTATCGCTGGTCTTATCTGCAATAATCTTCTGAATATCACTAATCTGTTTGCCGTCCTCATCTGTAAAATAAACTTGATAGGTTGCTGCTTCACGATTTGTACTGACCGCATCTTTTTGATAGAAGTTCAATGAAAAAATCATATTGCTGATTTTACGGTTTGCGGACAGTAAATTGACCGTTACCGGCTTGGTATCATATTTCTGCTTATTTCGCCTATATTCCATAGAATCATTGCGGAGATAATGATACTCAATCACCGGAACAACCATTTCCTGTAAACTGATACCACCATGCACAAAATTCATACCGCCGCCATTCATTTTGATACGAATACTTTCTCTCGGTGCAAATCCATCGAATTCCGTATTTCCGCCCAAGAATTTTACAGGCATCAAGTAATCTGGTTGCACACCCTTCTGCATAATTGCATATCTTCTGCCATACTCCACACATCGCTTGATACTTTCTTTTTTTGTAATGTCAGAGTTTGTTACATTCACATCAAAAAAGCCTCTTTTATCTACTTTGTCCTCTTCCTTCAAAGGACTGTATGTATAAAGAAATCCATGATCTGCCGTAATTAGAATATTCGTTCCGCCAAATTCATTTACGATAATACGCACAAGATTCTTCAATTCTGAAATCGCCTTGTCACACGCAGCAAAAACAGCAGTATCCGAAGTGTGGCTGGCTTCATCAATGGTATCGTGGTAAATATAGACCACATCCATACCTTTTACCAAAGCACTTCTTTCCGCTCGTTTCATAGCAATGATGTCATTATACTTTAAAGCCACGCTTGCCGAATCTTCTGTTTTCAGAACCTTATCCCTATAAGTACTTGCCGTAGACTGTCCATCTGCCAAAACCGTCAAAATATCGTTCCGAACCTCTACTGTCAGTTCTTTGTGCGGCAACAAAGCTGCCATACCAAACTTTGTAGTAGAAGGGAAGATGCTCTGCATACTGCTGATAGAAACCTTACTTTGCGTTTCTCGCTGAAGCTGATCTGCCATCGTAGCCGCCACTTCATAACGCATGGCATCTGAGATAATTACAAATACTTTCGTATCCGAGGTTTGGATACGGGAACGGTAAAAATCCTCCTGTTGCGGTACTTCCAGAACTTTACCGTAAGTTGCCAGTTCATCCGCACATACATCCGACCAGTTGTTGCCCAACTCACCTAAGAACCAGTGCGTATAAAGTCCTTCCACCTTATCGACAACATGCTTGAACAAATCATCCAGCAGAATATTGGAAGTCTCCAAACTCTTTTGAAAACTAAGATGGAACAAACGGTAATAAGTGTCCATCTGATAGTAGCTCTCAGTATATTCTTTCCAGATACTTTTCGCTTCTGCGGTATGGAATCCGGCAGAATGTTCCTTAAAGAAACTTTGCATATTCGCCACTTGTAAGATACCGTCATAAAAATTTTCAAATGGCTCATACCATACACAAGTTCTACGTTTTTCAACGGTATTCGTAATGGTATCCACATCAATAATATGGTCACTAATCTCTGTCATTAGCTTTGTCAGAATTACTTCGTTAATACACGGAAAGCACTCTGTTCCTACCAAATCTTCTACTGTCAGCTTTTCAAAACGCTGATACAGACGAGCTTCATCCTCAACATAACGTGCCACATCATATAATTGCGGAATGTTGTCACTATGAAGCCATTCAGAAATAAAATCATAGCAATATGCCTGATGTGGCATGGAAATAAAACCGTCCAGTCCGGCAAGATATTCCTGCCGCATGGTACGGGTCGCCGCGGTTAAAAGTAGATGAATTGCCAATCGCCCAAGGGCTGGTTCCTCCTCCACAAATCCGCATCCCTGACGAACCATCGCCCAAAATGCTGCGTCTGCATGATATTTTACAAAATCCTGATAAACCGTATTATTATTCAAATCCAGTCCCCCCTGGAACACACTACGGAGAATCATATTGGGCTGTGCATCTTTCAATCCACAGATTGCCGCCATGACAGCCATGTGTAACTGTGCCGGTGTTTCCGGAACTTTATTCTGCGTGCTAACTTTCAAACGACGGTCTTTCGCATTGAAATAAGCACGATAATTTTTAACCTGTTTCCTCATTGCCGGATTTGATATAAGTCCCATCTCATCCATCCAGATAGAAATCAGATCCGCCCGAAACTCTTCACTGTAAAGCTCCACATCCAGAAGCCAGTTATCATCTGGGCGGTTATAGACACACGGACTGTAAACCAGATAATTTGTGGTCAAATCATCTACTGAAAGCAGTTTTTTTACAGAAAACGCATTATTTCCAGTCAGCGCAATCACCTTTGCATTTTCCAAAACCACTTCATCCAGTTTATCCTCAAATTCCTTATCTTCATCGTACCAGAAAATGATACGACGCTGATAAAACTCAGGCAGAGGTGCAGCAAATCTGCGATTTAAATCTTGTATTATTTTATCTGTATCCATGCTGCATTATCTCCCTTCCGTATTTTTTACATAAATAGTGCTTCGTGCCGCACCCTCTTTTCTCAAATAACCGTCCTTAACCATATTCAGCAAGACAGCTCTGGCTCTACGATGTTTTACATCTAAAATCTCTACTGTTTCTGCAGTAGTAATAGATCTATTTTCCAATACATATTTGTAGATTTGTTGTTCCTGTTCACTATCCGGCATTTTTTTCATAGTATCTGGCACTGTTTCTATTTTATCCGGCACTTTATTGCCACTATCCGGCATTTTAATGGCGTTATTGAGGTCAACAGTGCCGTCAACCTGACCTCGATAAATATTGATACGCAAATCCACTTCGCCACCAATAAACTCCGGCTCCTGCAGTCCGGCAGCTTTTACTTTATCTATAATTCTCGGAATGCCGCTTCCCCAATGCTCAATCAGATTCATGTAAGCAAACGCATGAGCAAGAGCTTCATTTCTAATTTTAGAATAGCCTTCTTTCATACGCTCCATCGTTTGTCCCATTGGCAGCTTTCCTGGAGAAGTAATTTCCAATCGGTTGTCATATACCGCTACCTGTATCGTACCATGATCCAGATAACTACGATGTACCATAGCATTGATAATCAACTCACGAATGGCATCCGGTGGAATCTCATAAACATCCTGGCGATAAATTCCCACAATTGTAGCACCCAGATGAATATTTCTCAAAACAAACTGAAATGCTTCGTCTATCTGTTCCCAAAGCGGACCGGTATATTCTCTACGATCAACAAATACCGCTTTCGTTGTACCTTTGAACACACCACATTGCGTTGCAACATGAAGTCCTCCGTTACCTGTCAAAATAGCAAACGCATTGGATGGAAAATCTTTTCCATCACGCTCAATTAAAATTCCCCAGGAGCGCAACTGCTGTCTTCCCACATCTTTAATCGCTGCTTTCTGTTCCTCTGTACGAGCATTTCTGACAGCCTGTTCCTTCATAGCTTTACAAAGGACATCAATATCTTCATCTGTAACATTTAACCCAGTACATAAAGCCTGATCGTAGTAGCGGTTACTGCCCTCAAACAGCAGCTCCTTTACCATATACTCGTCGGCAATGCGGGTAGTTCCGGCAACACGGACATATACACCGCCATCTCTGCCAAGAGCTTTGATATAATATGGGCGCTGTCTGCCCTCAGAAACCTCTACCACAATAACAGTTTTACCATCAACCGTCTGTAATGTAATATCTGGGATGATTGCCGGTTCACAGCTGTCTGATACGGCATTGGCAATGGCATCCATTTTCTTGAACACATCTTCCTTGTCAAAGCCAACAACCTCTCTGGTTTTATCGGCAATTCCGAAAATGATTTTTCCTCCGGTTCCATTTGCAAAGGCAACCACAGACTTCATATATTTGATGCTTTTCTCCGGCAAGTTTTCTTTAAACTCTACATTCTTCGATTCTCCTGCAAGAATTTCTTCTATGGTCATTGTAACACCTCGCTCTCTTTTACAGTTTTAACTGTTGTTACGATAGCATTGGTCCAACAAATTGAATCAAAGCTGCAACTGCCGATCCAAATTCGACAGTTCCTTTTATAGCTTGCAACGAAGCTATTGCCGTTTTTATCATAGATTTCTTTGGCTTTTCAGATATAACTTCTGCTTCTATAACTTCCAAACTTTCAGATGCCGCTTCTTTATCTTCATCTGATGTAAGAGTGTCCATCTTCGTCCTAACTGCGGCAATCAGTTGTTCTATATCATTTGCTGTAGCCCCAATAGTTGTAGTTGCCGTAACGGATGAATTATCATTTGCAATAATAGCTTGACCATTTTGCACCGTCACATTATAAATATTCTTTTCATCTACTCCCATATCAATACCTACTTTCGTTAAATAGCTTTCTACATGGCGAATTAACACCATAACAAATCGTTCATTAAACCCTTTGATTTTATCTTGCCATTTAGATGAAGAAGAATATCCCATGGCAACACTACGATATACAGAACTGTTATTCTCTACTAAATATCTTAAAACGGCGTACACATTTCGTATTTCTTCGCTATCAGTTTCACCCAAGGAAAAAATCAATCTTCCATAGGACCCTTGTACTTTTTTAATTTCATTTTCTAAATCCCAATCACAGCTGCCGCAATCATGGATATAGTCACTTATAATCGGAGTGCTATCTATGTATTTCACAAATTTTGTAAGCACATCAGCATAATCTTGATAATTTGCCTGAAGTAATCGATTAGAACAACTGTTAAAATCATATTGAATTTTTCGCAATTCTTTTCTATTCAATTTCATAATTTTTCACCCCACAAAACGGGCAATATGCACCCGTCATTTTTAATAATGGTTTAATTTTTGCAGTACGTTTGCAACATGGAAAATCACAAATTTCCATTGCTTCTATTCCTGAACGAATAGGATCTTCATTTTCATGCTTCGGACGTTTTCCCGCCTTGAATGTAATGATTCCTTTTTTGCTATACCGTTCCATTTTTTTGAATTCATTATAAATCATATCATTAACGGCATTTGTCATCATTTTCATGGCAAGTTCAAGTACATCCTCAGTAACATAATTTTCGCTTATTAAACCGCAACTTGGACAAAATATATGAAGCACCCCGTCATCCTTTAAATCAGAAGGAGTTGCCTTAAAATATGTGCCACAATGCTCGCATTGCAAAAGGACATAGCCTTCATCATCTGTGGGGATAGAAATCGTCATATTGATTTCATCACTCATATTGCTCCCCCTTTCTTTATTTTTGCCAAAACATCCTGAAAATCGCATAATTCTTCTCCACGCCATCGACCAGATCGATAGAAATCATCTGGTCGGCAAGGTGATGAATCTTTTCCTCGTAGGTTATGATTTCAGTATCCTGTACCTGCAAGGTAGTCAACTTTTTATTCAGCTTCACACGCTCGACAGTGGAAACACTCTGAATAGTATCCGACACTTTAACGGCACTTATCCGGCAGTTCTCTCAGCATATTCCTGTCCCAGTTCCTCTGCCAGATACGCATCGCTCATGCAGTGCATATCAGAAACACCGTCACGAATCAGCTGATAAACCTGGGAATGATAAAAGAAATCCAATGCCGCATCCAGTGAAAGTCCCTGCTGTTTAGCAAAGCATTCAATAACACGGCTATATTTTTTTTGAAGCAAAATCGGGTTCGCTGTCATAGTGTTTCACTCCCTTCAAAATGCAACAGAGACAGTGCTTTCTCTGTGCGGAAACATATTTGCAGGTTCGGCTTTTCATAACGCAGGCGGCTGATAGCTTCCGTTTTATCAATCAGTCCGTCAAAGAACAGCTCCACGGTATTGAACACTTTATCATTGGCAACACCTCCTACAACAAGGTCGTAATCTGTCGAATCTTTTCCACTGCGGCAGTTCAGAATGAAATCCAGCCATTCTTCGGAATAAGAATCAAATTTCAGCGTTTTCAGTTCAGATTCCCGGCTTTCATCGTATTCATACCGAGAGATAATGCCATCTTTCCCACGGCGTTTAAACTTACCACACCACTTCGCCGCCTGTTCATACAACGGCGTGACATAGAAGCCACGCCCGAAGTCTACATTTGGGCGAGAATGAACCAAATCCGGCTTTGCAATTTCTAAGAAAGAACCATGATAGAGAATCATACTTCCACACCCCTTTCTTTCATCACGTCAAGAAGGTCATCAACGATATATTCCCGACTCTGGGTATGCAGCACTTCATATTCCGGCACAATGTAACCGTTCAGAATATCGCTTTGTTCGGTAAAGGCCTGATAAACACGCTCTGCATCCACGCCCAGCTTTACCGCTACATTTTCAATGCAAAATACAGCAAACTCCAGCTCACTGGAATTTTTTATTTTTTCATCTGTCATAATCTACAACCCCTCCTTCGGAATCACTGTTCTCCTTTTGAACGCTTTTCTCCGTGATATGTAAAGGTTTCATAAGTTATGCCTTTTTCAGCTCTTTGTTCAGTAGTAATTCCGGTCTGATGATTTGAGCCTTCAGCACTTGAAAGTGGCGGAATACCTTTTCCACTTTTAATATCATCCATTGTTTTATCTCTATTAAGCACTTTAAAATCCTCCTTTTCTTAATAACACAGCAACCACATACATCATTATTCCAACAATAATTGCAACCATTGCATTATCAAATGCCTTTTGCTTCTTTTGTACGATTGGACGAACTTCATTTACAATTCTTGTATATTTGTCAATCAACCATAATGCTGCATGTGATTCTTTGTTTCGGTATATTTCTTCATTTCTAATGTCTTCGCTTTTAAAAACGGCAATTTTTCTTCCTCTTAGTAAAAACAATAAGTATATTGTAGCTCCAACTATTACTATCAAACTACCACTAAGACACGTTAATTCAATGGATGTCAAAATCACTTCCCATATTTTCATATTACTTACACTGAATTTCGCTGGTGAAAAATCAAATGCTCCAAGCATAATTGTTAAAATAACGCCTGAAAATGCCAGAGCAATATTGATTTTTTCATATATCTTATTGTAATTATCCTGTATTCTCTGATAATCCTGAAAACAGCTATCTAAAAGAAAACATGCTGATGGATAATCTTCGCACTCACTTTGTACTGTATTCTCAACGTCATTGTTATCCATATATTTGTCCCCCTTACTTTATTTTAGCCAAAACATCCTGGAAAATTGCATAATTCTTCTTTACGCCATCGTCCAGATCAATAGAAATCATCTGGTCGGCAAGGTGATGAATCTTTTCCTCGTAGGTTCTGATTTCAGTATCCTGTGCCTGCAAAGTGGTCAGCTTTTTGTTCAGCTTAACACGCTCGCCGGTAGAAGCATTCGCAATACGCTGTTCCAAATCGGCAATAGCAGTACGATAACGAGCCTGCTGTTCATGTACATAATCGGTACGAATACGAGCAATGGTGTCCGGCTGATAGCGGTGCATATAAATCAGAGCCTTAAAGCCATTCTTCTTGCCGCTGTCAAACAGCCAGTAAATCGGACGTTTCTGATAAATCTTGCAATGGTCTTTGTAAAAATCATTTAGGAAATAATTCCGAATCACATCCTTCGGCTGACCTTTGCCGCCCAAAGCATCTGCAATGAATTTCAGGTTTTCATCCAGAGTATCTGCGCCATAAACGGTTTTCACAAATTTCACGAACATACCCACAATATCATCCTCGAAATATTCATCATCGCAGATTGGAATAATGTTATCCTTATCCGCAGCAAAAGAAGCATACTTGCTGGCATCCCATTCGCCGCCTGCATAGGCAAGACCATCCACATCCAGAGAGTAGCGACCAAACATACAGCCAACCGCATAGGAAATGAAGGAACGAATATCTCTGCCAAGATCAGCCTTGCGGACAGTTACATCCTTATCCTCAACTTCCGGTGTCAGCTCATCCTGTAAACCATAAATATCAATGAAAATACGATTCAGTTCTTCCTCGTTGGCTTTCAGCTGATTGAAGCGGTCATCACATTCAGTCTTCCACTGGTCAAAGACTTCGGCAATGGTAGGAACTTTGCGAAGCAGTGGATGGTGCTGGAAGTCCCATGAGGTTTCAAAGGAATCCCAATCAATTTTGCATAACTGAATACACTCATTTGACAGTTTTTGTATAATATTTGAATCTATCGAATTTAATACAGGAAGCTTTTCAAAGTCACCAGCTTGTAACGATATTGATGGATTCAAAATATTCAATATTCTTTGTGTAACTTTAGAATTAAACAATCCCAATAAGAATAAATTTTTTTCATAAGACTCTGGAAATAACATTGGTCCTTTGTTGCTATCGAATAATGTGCCCGCTGGCGAAAATCTGAAAGTATTTCGATTGCTTGCCAGACCATTCCATGTAATTCCCTCTTTGAAAAATACATCTTGTGCCCCCAAGAAATAGAAGCATCCTGTTTTTTCCGCATTCGCTACAATGTCTTTTCCTCCATTAGCAAACCACACAACAAGTTCTCTGTTTCCATACCAACACCGAGCACTTCCGCCTTTATTATATGGATACCACTTTGCCGTGGATGTTACTGATTCTTCATAATTGTGAATATCAAATTTTATATCATCAATAAAAATTTCCCACCAGTTTTTTATAAATCTCTCATTGTTTCCAGTAATAGCCCCGACTCTCGGTGTCGCTACATTTTTAAGTGGAGTTCCCTTTTCAAAAGCATCTAATTCACTTTGTGTGACCCAATATGCTATCGGGCTACCTGGAATATTCATAAATCGACTTTGCTTAGAATTAAATACATTTTTATTTTCAAAAAATGCTTTAGCTTTTTCGATTTCACCAGAATATTCTACAAGTCTTAGATATTTTCCTATATAATTGTTAATATATCGAGATCCCATAACAAAAGATACCGTTTGAACGACTTCTCCACTTATTTCGTCAAAAGCTCTTGCTCCAAGATGAGCCATAGTTATAAACATCATATTAAATGCACTACGCATTTTTTCATATCTGGATAAGAACATCCATGTGTGTTGTGTTATCATAGAACAAAATCCTACTTTGTTCACCATCTTTGAGCATTTTTCAATAAACACTGCATACAAATCTGATTTACTGTCTGCAAAGTTTTTCTTGACAAAAGACTGAAGTTTTGCATTCATTCCCCCTGTGCTCATATATGGCGGGTTCGTCACAACCGCATCATACTTCTGTGCCAGAGCTTCTGCCACCTGTACCAACGGCAGTAATTCTCTCAATGCCGTTTCACGGGACATATTTATATCTTCCGTAATCTCAGCAAAGCGGTCATACAAAGCAGACCAATCCTGCGGTGTTACTGTCAGAATAGAGCCGTATTCCTTTGCATCATGCATCTCTTTGATGATGGTGTCCATTGCCGCCGTGAGCTTCGCATCGCCATTACAGAAATAATCAACGGCAAATTTATCTACATGATTGCTCTCCACAATGGCATACACATGGGGCTGAATGCCACGGCTGAAGAAGCGGCGGTCATACTGACGAGCTTTCATCATTACCGCAAAGTAAGCCAGCTGTGCCGCACGGTCATCAATATCTAAACCGTAAAGGTTATTCTCCACAATGCTTGCCACCGCTTCACGAGTGGTATAGCCGTAGGATTCATAAATCTTCATCAGCACATCAAACATATATGCAAGAATATGACCAGAACCGGAGCATGGGTCAATGACTTTCAGCTGATCCGGTGTCAGTGCGGCGTACTCCTTGCGAATCTCGGCAAGCTGCGTCTGTACTTCCGGCTCCTGCTCGGCTTCTTCCAGATAGTAATGCCATTTGGTATCTTCCAGATCACAGTTTCCGGCAGCATAGGCAGACTGTTCTTCCTCAGTCGGAAGAAGCTGCTCTTTGACATCCGGGTGTCCCTCCAACCACAGACGACCAAGGCTGTTCTCTACCATATAGCGAACAATCCAGTCCGGTGTGAAAAGCTGAGTTGCTGCAGGGATGTTTTCTTTTGTGATTTTCACATTCTTTTTCAGTGCTGCGAAAACGTCATCCTTTTTCTCACTGTTATAATACTGATACAACCAGCCGATGATCTGGACAGCATCTTTCCAGTCATCCTCCGGTATCAGCTCGATCATCTGCTGAATCACACTGCCTTCACGGAGCAGATTGTCCGGCAGAAGAAGCTCGGTGTAGTCCGCAATTTTCTGAAACATTCCCGGTAGAATCTTATTCAGAGCGTTGCACTGCACAATCAGCAGATATTTATAGAGTTCTTCAGTCTTTTCTGCATCTTTCAGCTCATAGACCTTTTCCATATCCAATCCATCCAAATCCAGATGAATGGCTTCGGTTATAATCTGCGGCTTAAAGTTGTTTTCCTCGTCCGTGAACACACGCACATGAGAAGGAAGATATCCATTGACTTCCATGAATCGCAGAGCAGAGAAACGGTTGAACCAAGTATAGGCAACCTCTTCCATGACCTGCTTATATCCTTTATCATTAATCTCGGCAATCAGAGCCTGACGCTGCTTCTTTGCATCGGCAGTAAGGACTTTGCCGCCGACGCTGTCCGCATTGGCATCCTCAATGTTGTCCTCTGTGATACCGTATTCCACACCTTTCAGGGAAACACGGGCGATCAGCTCTGTTCTTGCCCAGACGGCAAATTTTTTAATCGCATTCTTATCCATTTATTTTCTACTTATTTTCCTTTATTAAAATTTTTGTATTAGTTTCTAATTCCCAATTCTTCTGATTTAACATATTGACATATAACTGGTGCTGTTTCAAATGCATTATTATATCGGTATTCTCTAAAATTTCCTTCTTTCATTTTTTTCTCAATTTCAATATATTTCTTCTTAAATACTTCTGTATCTGAAAATCCCATTATTTTAGCTGCTTCTCGTAAATGCTCCTTTGATTTCAAACGAATCGCGAATTGCCTGAAAAAACTGTTCCCATATTCCGCTCTATCATATATGTATGTTATCGGAAACCAAAACCACTCATTTGTGTAATTTTCAACAAATATAGATGCATTATGACAAAAGATATCAGCAAAAACAAATTCATTTTTGTTGCATACTTCTACATTAATGTTATTAATCCAATAGCTCGCTGTTCCAGAATAATATTTTTTACCGTCTTTTTGTGATACAGCTCTATCAAAATTCTCATTATTATCATAGAAAACATTAAAACTCTGATCTTCATTATATCCATATCTACCTACAAAATATGTTTTTGACAAAATATACGATACTGCATCAGAATTTTTACTTTTTAAATAAAATGCCACTACATAAATGAATATCTCATGTAGCAAAGTTCTCATAACTTCGCCTTCATATCCACTTTTACCTTTTATTTCCACGCATATTTCTTCCATAACAGATGCTATAATTTTATATGCTTCTGGAACATAAAGTGAATACTTTAATAGATGTAAAAAATCATCCCGATATAATTTTGTATCAGCATATAGTTCTATATATTCATCCGCTGATATATGATCTCCAAGCTCGTCCTTATTAAAATTCACTATTTTGTTTTTTATAATAAACAAAAAATTTCTGAATTCATCTTTTTTTATATTATCTGATTTCTGTTTCTTTAAGCATTCATACCTTGTACGTGTTTTTGTTGGAATAATAGATTTTTCTTCTAGCCATGAAGGTTTCTTTCCTAATTCTGGTTTCTCTACTATTTCTATTCCATATAACCGTTTTACTAACCTCTGATATTCTGAATCATATTTTTCTTCCTGAGACAAGTCAAAATGTAACATTGTTTTTAAGTACTGAGGTTTTGGAATTTCGCCGTTTTCTCCCCGTTCAAAAATTACGGGTAAGAATTTTTCTTGTTTAACTTTGTTGTAAATTTCCGGTGAAATAATCTGCGTTTCTGTTCCTACTCCACCATTCCTTCCATTCGCTTTTTTCTCATAAATCGGATCAAGTAGTATTAATACATTTGTTATTGTTTGATCTGTTACACTCTGCTCCATAAATGCATATGTATCATTTCCTTCTTTCAAAGACCATTGATCCAACAAAACATCAATACCATTCTCCATTAAGTCTGTTGCAAAAGAACGTACTTTCAATCTATAGTCTTCAGATCCCCACGCATAAGAGATAAATACTTTTGGATGTTCTATCGTACTTTTCATAAGTCCTCCTTAATTCAGCTTAATCTCGTCGCAATTCTTCAGCAACTGTTTCAGCTGAGAACGAATCTTTTCTACATAATCATCAATATCCGCATCCGTCTGTAAAGTCTTTGCCTGGAATACAACCTGACGGTTATAGGCACGGACAACCTTTTTCTTTACCGGAGCAGCTTCTTTCCCCGGCTGTGTTGGCTGTACTGGTGGCTTCGGTGCAGGCGGAGCCAGAACAGACTCGATATTGCTGACCGTATCATCCTTGTACTGACACATTGGCAGGAACATAGCATCCAAAAGAGCAAGGCTCTTTAATTCTGCGATTTTCTCCTTGCACTGGCTGAAATATATATCCGATTTTTCAATCAGATGGGATGCCTTGGAATCGCCGTTTGCGACAGTGTGGGTTGCTTCCATACACTGACGAACCGTTTCCAGAACCTCGGCACGTTTTTCTTCCAGCATCTTATCATGAGCGGTACGAACCGTATCTATTAACGGATTCAATTCACGAATCCGGGTATAGTTGAACTTACTTCCAGTCTGAACCATCGTAATCAGACGAATGGTATTCAGCGCCTTGTGTGCTTCCTCAT